>Ga0256833_1002820_pt1 | contig 12047 bp, 10 predicted proteins | sample 356284metaG_FD_190535 | JGI IMG/M metagenome (GOLD analysis project Ga0256833, IMG submission 190535) | Hydrothermal vent microbial communities from Mid Atlantic Ridge, Atlantic Ocean - 356-284 | ecosystem: Environmental > Aquatic > Marine > Hydrothermal vents | place: Atlantic Ocean: Mid...
CTCATTGGTCTGGTGTTTACAAGAAAAAGAAAAAAAAGTAAGAACTATTAAAAATAACCTTCTGAGTTTCATCCCATTTTTTATCCAAAAATATTGTTTTTATCTAACTGTGCCAAAATTGATTTTATTATTTTACACACAAAATTAAATTTAATTTTAAAAATTTTAGATAAAAAAATCAGCTTTTCATAAATAAATCATTGACAGTATTCACCTATTAGATTAAATTCTCTCCAAACGAAAATTTTTTAACCATGAAAAAATTTCTATTCTTTTTGTGCATGGCTTTCTTGGGTGTAAATGTATCAACATACGCCCAAAGCATAGATATCTCTCTAAATAAGACAGAGAGTAATTTTAAGGCTAATCCTGCGGTACATGCCAATCCGTATGACTCCATTGCCCTGGTTGCCATTTACGACTCCACATCCGGAGATAATTGGACACATAATGACTACTGGAAACAGGATAGTGTTTACAAATGGTATGGCGTGGTTATAAATTCGGACGGACACGTGACAGAATTACATTTATATAACAACAATCTTAACGGAAAGCTGCCTTCTTATATCAAATATTTGAAATATATTAGAAGGTTAGAAATGCAATATAACAGTCTGTCCGATACCATTCCTTCGCAGATAGGTCAGCTGGACAGTTTACAATATCTGGATTTATCTCACAACTTCTTTTCTGGGGCAATTCCACAGACTATAGGCGATTTAAAATATTTACAAGTTCTGCATTTGGAAAATAATCAACTGACAACAATACCAGATTCCATAGGTAAGCTGACTAATTTGCTGGAGCTGTATTTACAAGATAACCAATTACAGGGAAAAGTTCCAAGAGGTATAGGAAGTCTCTATAAGTTGACAATACTGCATCTGGAGGATAATCAACTTACCTATTTTTACCTTCCTGACACAGGGCTCTACAATGTGCAATATTTGTACCTGCAACATAATAACTTCACAGGGCAAGTGCCAAATATATTTTTCCATGCAGGAATGCATGAACTTTTGGAAGCTGATTTATCCTACAATTATTTTACAGATAGTGTAGTTATTAATGAGGATTTGCCAGGAATATCATCTATTGATTTGTCTCATAATCAATTAACTAAGATTGTTTTAAAGCCTAGTTCTTCGGATTTTTACAAAATTAATCTGAACTATAATTGCCTGAAAGAACTTGTTCTGGATAATACATGGAACGGATTGGGGTATATAGGAGAAATGCCACTGGACCATAACTATCTTAGCTCTCTGCCCAATATGTCAGATATGAGCGGGTTATATAACATAAGTGTTGATAATAATTATCTTGACTTTGGTGATTTGCAAGCAAGTAATGTTAACTATTTTACTTCTTATGCACCACAGGCAAAAGTAGGACAGATAGAACATCTGACGCCTAATGTTGGAGATAAGGTTTTGCTAACAGTTTCTGTTGACGGAAGTAATAATCAGTTTCAGTGGTATAAAGACGGACAGGAAATATCAGGGGCTACTAGCAGCAGTTTTGTAATTCAATCTTATGATAATGATGCGGCAGGTGTGTATTATTGCAAGATTACAAATGGGGATTATCCTGATCTGACTTTGTATTCAAATAACAAATATGTTGGAGTATCTCCTAATCAATATACAATAACCGTTCAAGTAGATCCGCCAGCTGCTGCTGCCTCTTATTCAGGCGATGGAACTTTTGTGGACGGGAGAAAGGACACGCTTAAAGTTGTTCCCAATCCGACATGGCGTTTTCTGGGCTGGAAAATCAACAACGAGGCTGTATGGCCAGATTTGAATTTCCCAATTATTGTGACGAGTGATACTACGGCAACTGCTTGTTTCATCAAGGATACGGTTCATTATACCGTAAACGTGGAAGCGATTCCTCCGGAAGGTGGCGTAGTTAGCGGCGGCGGACAATATCAATATGGTGAAACTGCTACTCTGTCCGCAGACCCCAATCCCGGATGGCAGTTTGTAAGATGGTGTCAATATAACCAAGCAGGAAACTGGGTGTATTGCACTAACCAACCTACGGTGAATATAAAGGTGACTAAGAATGAAGTATGGAAAGCTGAGTTTCAGGCAATCTCCACTAATATTAGTGAGATTAATTCGGCAGATGTAAAAATTTATCCCAATCCTGCTAGTGATTTTATTAATATTTCCGTTGAAGGTCAATTGCCAGAAACAATAGAGATTGTTAACCTGATAGGGCAGAAACAAAATATTGAAATCAGAAAGATACAAACAAACCTATTACATATAAATTTGAAAAACTTATCTCCGGGAATTTATTTGATATATTTCAAAACTGACACAGGTAAACTTTTAATAAAAAAATTCGTTGTCAGATAAAATTTATCCCTCTGGATAACCCAGATGTCAATGGCGTAAAATATTTTTTTTATCGCAAAAAAGTTATACTTTTAGACAAAATTTAATTACAAAATTATGTTTCCAAAAGAAGTATATATCCGCCGTAGAAGTCAGATAAAAGATTTAATGCAGGACTGGGGCGGCATATTGTTTTTCCCGGGCAATACACACGTACCATTTAACTATCCCGCTAATATTTATCCTTTCCGTCAGGATAGTAATTTCTTATACTTTTTCGGACTTGACCATCCTGATTTAGCCGCAATAATTGACCTGGACACAGGCGAGGAAATTATTTTCGGGGATGAGCTCACAATGGACGATATTATCTGGATGGGGCCACAGCCCACCCTGAAAGACCAGGCTGCAGAAGTGGGTATAGAAAAAACACTTCCATTATCCGAACTTGACAAAATAATCAAGCAGGCCCTCAGCCTCAAACGTCCTGTACACTTCCTTCCGCCTTACCGTGGCGAAACAAAGCAATGGATAGAACAATTACTTGGCATTAAGTACGAACTAACACGTCAATGGGCTTCTGAGCCGTTTATAAAAGCTGTTGTTGCCCTGCGTGAAATCAAGGATGAATACGAACTGGCTGAGATTGAACGCATGATAGACGTTGCCTACGAGATGCATACCACAGCTATGAAAATGGCTAAGCCCGGAGTGAAGGAACAACAAATAGCCGGAACCGTTTATGGAATCACACTTGCTCACGAGGGTATGCCTTCGTTTCCGCCTATTGTCACTATCCACGGAGAAACCCTGCATAACGAGACATACCGTAATATCCTGGAAACAGGACGTATGCTCATAGTAGATGCTGGCGCAGAATCCTACCTGCACTATGCCAGTGATATTACCCGCACCACGCCAGTTGGCGGAAAGTTCAACCAGAGGCAGAAGGATATTTACCAGATAGTACTGGATGCCAACAAAACTGCTATTTCCGAAATCCGTCCGGATGTGCCCTACCGTGACATTCATCTGCTTGCTGCACGGATAATTGCTCAGGGGCTGAAAGACCTGGGACTGATGAAAGGAAATGTGGACGATATAGTGACACAAGGTGCTCATGCCTTGTTCTTCCCTCACGGATTAGGCCATATGATGGGTCTTGATGTCCACGATATGGAAGGCCTGGGCGAAGATTATGTCGGATATACCGAGACAATGAAACGTTCGGACCAGTTCGGCCTGGCTTTCCTGCGCCTGGCCAAACCGCTGAAACCCGGATTTGTCCTCACAGTGGAACCAGGCATTTACTTTATCCCGGATCTGATTGACCTGTGGCGGGGAGAAGGCAAATTCAAAGACTTCATCAACTACGATGAGGTGGAAAAATACAAAGACTTCGGCGGCATACGTATTGAAGACGATGTGCTGGTAACAGAGGACGGAGTGAAAGTCCTTGGTAAACCAATACCAAAGGAAATTGACGAAGTAGAGGCTATCTGCGCCGAATAACAAAAAAAGCAATAAAAACGGGACGTCTCCTGGCTGGACGTCCCGTTTTTTATTTAAACTGATAATAAAAATTCAAGGCCTCAAAAATTTCTCCCTTTGTACAGGCCTGATCAATCACAGGTTCCCCAAGATTCCGCAGTAGTGTAAACATTATCTTTCCATCCCTGTTTTTCTTGTCCTGTAAAAGAATATTGTAAATGGCTTCGTAATCTTCATAAGTAATTGTATATGAAGGGAAAATACGGGAAATATAAGTGCTGATTTCAAAGACCAGGTCAATGTTCAATATAAATTTGAGATTAGAAAGGTAAATCTCAGAAATTAAACCAATTGCCACAGCTTCTCCGTGTAAAATATCCTCTCCTTTTGACAGGAAGTATGCTTCAACTCCGTGGCCAATAGTATGACCAAAATTCAGCACTTTGCGCCATCCTTGCTCCTTAGGATCTTTTTCTACAATTGAATTTTTTATCTCTACGGATTTCTTAACAAGGAACATAAGAAATTCGTAATCAATATCATCCAGAGAAAAACTCTGTATTTTTTTCCACTCGCCTGGCCCGGCAATAAGAGCATGTTTAATCATCTCGGCATACCCGGAAATAAAATGACGCTGAGGTAATGTCCGCAGAAATTCAGTGTTTATCAGCACCAGAGAAGGATTATTGAAAGTACCGATAAGGTTCTTATAGCCCATAAAATCAATACCGGTTTTTCCTCCCACCGAGGCATCTACCTGGGCCAACAGCGAAGTAGGAATATTAACGTAACGAATACCACGCTTGAATGTAGAAGCAGCAAATCCTCCAATATCACTGACTACCCCACCTCCAACATTGATTAATAAAGAAGAACGGTCAGCACCATGTTCAGTAAGGAAACGCCATATTTCCTTGACAGTATCAATATTTTTGATCTGCTCCCCTGGTTCTATTGCCATTACAGGAATATCCTGCAAAATTTTAATCTGGGGCAATACAGCTTGCTCCACGTTTTTATCCGTAAGCACAAAAACATTATTATGCGCAATTTTATTAGAATCCAGAAAACTCAGCAGGTGATATTCCACATTAGTGTCAAAGACAATCTTATAATCGCTGGTCTGTATTTCCATAAGTCAGTCTTTAAGTTTGGGATTTTGTTTGTGTCTGTTGCTATCGCGTTTGGTTTTCTTTTGCAGATTTTTTTCCAGAGCTTGTTCCAGGTCAACACCTGTTTGATTAGCCAGGCACATCAGTACAAAAAGCACATCAGCCATTTCGTCGGCAAGATTTAACTCTTCGCCAGGCTTGGCCGACTGCTCACCATAAACACGGGCAATAATACGGGCCAGCTCTCCAACCTCTTCGGTAAGCAAAGCCATATTAGTCAGCTCGTTGAAATATCTTACTCCGTATTGCTTTATCCACTGGTCAATACGTTCCTGTGCTTGTCGTATCGTCATAAGCTGCGTTTTTATATTTTGCTATCCACTGTGGATCCTGCATAGCTTTTAGAAGATGAAAAAGATTATCTCCGAAAATAGTATAAAAAGTTGTATCCATACCCATCCGGGCAAGGATGACTTTCTGAGCATGGGTAGGAACATAAGGATTCTTGAAATTTCCTGTCCAACCAAGTGTATCAAGCGATTCTGTTTTATACGGATAAACCGCAAAGCGTAATTTCCACAGGCTATCCACCACAGGCGGAGTTGGAAAGCCCTGATTAACCATGTAATTATTTTTTATCTTTGCCTTATTATACCTGTCCACTGGTAAATCAATCCCGTATTTATACCAGAGATTTTCGGCCTGAGGATTGGCAAGCGAACGCTCCAGCCCTGCTGCACGTAAAACAAACTGTCGCTTGGTCAGCGCTTTGGTCTCCGAAAAAGATCGTCCATTATAAAAAGCCTCGTAATAAGTAACTAAACCACGCCACGAAGGTGCTATTTTTACCACAAAGACATATCCGTTATTGGCCTGAGCATAAATTCCAGCTGCTGAAAAAAGTAATGCAATGATGAAAAAAAAGCGTAATAATTTCATAACTCGGTCATTCGTGCTAAATTTGTCTTTACTAAGATGCAAAAGTTTTTTTAATATGTCAATTACTCTGCAAAACATTACCAAATATTACGGCCAGCAAAAGGCTGTTGACCGGGTCAGTTTTTCCATTCCTTCGGGACAAGTAGTAGGCTTTATAGGTCCCAATGGCGCCGGTAAAACAACCATTATGCGGATTATTACAGGCTTTCTCAAAGCAGATGAGGGGGAAGTCTTTGTTAACAATATGGACATAAAAAAAAATTCGCTTCAGGTCAGGAATCAAATAGGATATCTACCTGAAAATAACCCGCTTTACTATGATATGTATGTGCGGGAATTTCTGAATTTTGTGGCAGGTATCCACAAACTGGCCAACCGTCGGGCAATCATTGACAGGGTGATAGAAATGACCGGCCTCACAAGAGAGCAGCATAAAAAAATCCGCCAGCTATCCAAAGGATATAAACAACGTGTAGGTCTTGCCCAGGCTATTATACATAATCCATCGGTGCTGATACTTGACGAGCCCACCTCGGGCCTTGACCCTAACCAGATTATTGAAATACGGAACCTGATTTCACGTCTGGGCAAGGAAAAAACTGTTATGCTGTCCACACACATTATGCAGGAAGTGGAAGCTATCTGTGACCGGATAATTATCATCAACCGTGGACAAATTGTTGCAGACGATACCCCGGAAACAATCCGCGAAAGAGTCAAAAATCCTGTTATGGAATTCACTGTGGAATTTGACAACCAGCTATCACCGGAACAACTGAAACAAATCCCGTATGCCGAAAAAATTGAAAGCCTCGGGTCAAAACGCTGGCTAATCACCTCACGTGAGGACATCAGAAAAGACATCTTTGATTTTGCTGTAAAAAACAATATTGCTGTCTTATCCCTGGAAATGAAACAAAAATCCCTGGAAGAAATTTTCCATCAGCTCACAACTGACAAAAGCTAAAAAACGGATAAATGGCATTGAACTATATCTGGCTGGCTTTCTTTTTCATAGCCTTCATTGTTGCTCTGGCCAAGCTGATTATCACTGGCGACGGACAGGTTTTTTCGCAACTGGTAAAAGCAGTTTTTGATACTTCGGACACTGGTTTCCGGATAGCTCTTTTCCTTACCGGGATATTAGCCTTTTGGATGGGAATAATGAAAGTGGGAGAACGTGCGGGGCTGGTGCAAATTCTTGCACGATTGCTACGTCCTTTATTCCGTAAGATATTCCCCGGAGTGCCTGACGGACACCCTGCCCTGGGTAGCATAACCCTGAACATCGCAGCCAATATGCTCGGCCTGGATAACGCTGCCACACCTATGGGCCTGAAAGCTATGCAGGAATTACAGGAACTTAATCCTCAAAAAGATACAGCCTCGGATGCTCAAATAATGTTCCTTGTACTCAATACCTCTGGATTAACGCTTATCCCCATAAGCATTATGGCCTATCGCGCCCAGATGGGGGCTGCCAATCCCACGGATGTTTTTATTCCTATCCTCATTGCCACTTTTTTTTCTACAATAGTAGGGCTAATAGTCACAGCACTAATCCAACGCATCAAAATATGGGACTGGGTGGTGGCAGCATATCTTGGCGGAATATCCCTTGTCATAGCTGCTATGATTGCCCTGTTCCTCTCGCTACCACCACAAAAAATGCAGACAGTTTCGGATGTAGCTACAGGCGTGATACTTTTCGGACTGATAATTTTATTCCTTCTGGCAGGATTTGTAAAAAAACGCAATGTTTACGAAGACTTCATTGAAGGCGCCAAGGACGGGTTTAATATTGCTATAAAAATTGTTCCTTACCTGGTGGCTATCCTCGTGTCAATAGCAGTATTCCGGGCAAGCGGATCCATGGACTACATAATTAACGGCCTGGGCTGGTTCTTTTCATTGTTCGGAATAGATACGGAATTTGTTAAAGCCCTGCCAACAGCTTTTATGAAACCACTCTCGGGTAGCGGAGCACGCGCAATGATGATTGAAGCAATGAAAACATATGGTGCCGACAGTTTTGTAGGACACCTGGTCTCCATTATTCAAGGGTCAACAGACACGACGTTTTATGTCCTTGCTGTTTATTTTGGTTCGGTAGGAATACGGAACTCCCGCTATGCTGTGCTGGCAGGACTGGCAGCTGACCTGGCCGGCATAATTGCAGCAATATTAATAGGTTATCTGATGTTTGGATAAATAAAAAGCCCGACTGGATAACAGGCCGGGCTTTAAAATCTTTCCCCTCAGAAAAATCAATATTCCTCTTCGTTAAACAAAAAGTCCTCTTTGCTGGGGTAATCAGGCCACAAGTCCTCTATGCTTTCAAAAACTTCGTTTTCGTCTTCAATTTCCTGTAAGTTTTCAATGACTTCTATCGGGGCTCCGGTACGTATAGCGTAGTCAATGAGCTCTTCCTTGGTAGCCGGCCAAGGAGCGTCTTCCAGTTTGGAAGCCAGTTCAAGTGTCCAGTACATATCCCTAAGTTTTAGGGGTTTTGATTGTTGCGCAAATATATTTTTTTTAAATCAAAAAGTCAAGAAATTTTTAACGCCTCAATTCAAACTTGGTACCAAGGTATTTACGACGGGCTTCCTCATCCTGGGAAAGTTCTTCGGCAGTTCCGCTTTTGAGGATGCGTCCGTCGTATAACAGATAAGCTCTGTCGGTAATAGATAGGGTCTCGTGCACGTTGTGGTCTGTGATAATAATACCTATATTCCTGTCTTTGAGATGGCTAACTATGTTCTGTATATCTTCCACAGCTATAGGGTCAACCCCTGCAAATGGTTCATCCAACAGGATAAATTTAGGGTCCAAAGCCAGGGCACGTGCAATTTCCACACGACGCCGCTCACCTCCGGATAGCTGAATACCAAGGCTCTTGCGTATCCTGCCCAAGCCAAATTCCTCAAGCAATTTTTCCACCCTGGCATCAATCTCAGCTTTTGACAGTCTGGTCATCTCCAGCACTCCACGGATATTGTCCTCCACCGAGAGCTTGCGAAAAACAGATACTTCCTGCGGGAGATATCCAATACCCAGCTGTGCACGTTTATACATAGGCAGGTCAGTAATCTCTCTCTCGTCCAGGAAAATATGTCCACCATTAGGTTTAATCAAGCCAACAATCATATAAAATGTAGTAGTCTTACCGGCTCCGTTAGGTCCCAATAGTCCGACAATCTCGCCCTGATTAACCTCTATGCTGACTCCGTTAACAACTTTACGTTTACCATATATTTTGACCAGTTCCTTAGCTCTGAGTTTCATCGTGGCTCAAATTATTAATATTTATCAAGGAATTAATGACAGAGAAATAATTTTTTACCGGGTTGGCATAAATCTGGAGGAAAAGCTTTTCCAGAATTTTACGGTCACCCTCAATGCCAGAGAGTTTCTGGTTCATCATCTGGATAAATCTGTCTTTATCCTCAGTAGTATAAAATTTTGAATAATCAGTATTTTGGAAAAAGATGTCAGCGGCTACATAATTAAACGGCGAGAGGCGATAGCCTTTATATATCTCGGTATCAACAAGCTTAGCCAGATTTTTAAAATAAGTATTTTTCGGGAAACGGGTTAGATGTGGTATTTTGGGATTGAGAGGTTCTCCGAAAGTTAGATGCACCCTTCCCTTAGGTGCTTTCATCCCGCCAATCATCTGATTAAGGTCATCAAGCTTGCTTTTACGGAAATTTTTATCCTGCATCTTCATATACAGCTCCTTAACTTTCTCAATATCACAGGGCTCTATTTCATAGTTAATAGTCACTGGCAATATATTCACTTCCATATAATTAGACACCCAGTCTTTCTCACCACTGATATTAAACATTTTAATCAAACTCACCTGGGTTTTGTCATCACCGTCTTTTGTGCGTCCTTCTCGCTGTGAAATCCATACCGAACGTTTCTTTTCCGTAATGGTGTATCTAATGTATTTTGACAAAATAATGGAATAATGATATAATTTCCGTCCTGGCACATTACGCTTTACAATAAAAGTGCGATTGAGTTTGACAAGGTCTGTTATCCATCTATTTATCAACAAATTACTACCAATAGCTATTTCTGCTGTATCAATCCCATTCTGATAAAGTATATAATTAAGCAGTGCCGAATCCAGAATAATATCCCTGTGATTGGTAATAAAGATATAAGGAACGCCTTTTTGCACATTATCAATACCCGAATAGGTCAAACTGGTTATAGAATCTTGCAATACGCTCTGTAATATACGATAAATGAAAGTTAGCTGAAAGTCGTGAATAGTTTTTACTTCCAGTAGCTTATTCACAAAAGCCCTCATAGACAGGTCAGGGAAAAACTGCTTGGCAAAAGCCATAAAAGCCTTTTCTTTGACAAGTCGTCTGATAACATCCTGCACTTCATAGTCTTCGTAAGGACGTATTTCATCAAATTCCGGAAGGTATTTCATAAATTCATTTTTACCTGTTCCAAGCAAAATTAACAAATCCAAAACATTAAAAGGAAAAAATTTGTTTTAAGATTCTTAAATCTATGAAATAGATCTATTGGACGAACGAGAAAAAATCTTTCGCAAAACTTCAAAGTAAACAACCAGATAAAGCAGGATAGAATAAAAAATTAAAACCATAATATTAAACCAGAAAGTATCAATCCGCCAATTTCCGATAATCTTATAAGGAGCATAAAAATGTGCACGTCCCCAGTGGGAATACGGGGTCATAAAAGCCGGGTCTTTTTTACGTATCAGCTCGCCACGGTATAAAATAATCTGCTTAACCCTATTACGATTAAGCATTATCTCTGCCAACTTCTTATTATAATTATTATTTTTCAAATCAATCAGCCATTGGCGCCCCATTACGTTAACAATACTATCTATTTGCCTGTCTTTCAGACTGTTAATTTTATCAGTAAGCCGATTATAATAGCTTTGCATATAAGCCAAGAAGTTTAATAAAGAATCCCGTGAGTGAGGGAAACGTTCAGGCAAAAGCATATCTACAGTCAAGCTGTTTCCATTAATTTCCGGAAGCTGGGCTATCTTTTTAAATTCTTTCCGCAGTACCCCCAGGAAAAAATCATAAGAATCTTTATCACCCTTTTTATTAGCATAATAAGCGCTATTAATAATATTTCTCAACTCTGGCACATAAAAAGAACTAATATAAATAGCATCACTCTTTTGCTTATCAAGGTCAAAAAACTGTTTTTCATAAAGATTATCCTTAAACTGCACCACTGCCATAGCCTCGTAGCCCCAGCGGGAAAACATAATATCTGCAATAAAAGGAGTATATTTCTTATTTGTCAGCTGTGGAGGCAAATCATCAAAATTTATCATTATTCCGCCCAGGAGCATCTGAGGAACCAAAAGCAGCGGAATGGTAATATAAATAGCTACAATGGAATCCAGAGTATCCGAAATCCACAGCCCCAGCATATTAGCAGCCATAGCCGTAGCCAGTAATATCAGCCAGAATTTGAAGGTCAATCCGTGAATTTGCAGTATCCAGTCGGATATCAAAACAAAAGACAATGTCTGGTAAGCAGAAAAAACAAAGAGTATCAACACCTTGGAATTCAAATAACTAAAACGGCTCAACTGTAAAAACTTCTCCCGTTCCAGAATTTTTCTATCCTTGATGATTTCTTCGGCACTAAGCGAGAGCCCAAGGAACAAAGCCACAATTACAGCCATAAAAAGGAATATGGGTAGGCTGTGATTTTCTATAAATACATAAACGCCATCTTCGTTAGGTGTGCGCACAAAGAAAGCAAGAATAAATGCCAGCAAAGGAGCTTCCAGCAAATTTATAATCATATATTGCGTATCCGAAAGCTTGGATAGTAAATCCCGCTGAATAAAAATCCAGAACTGTCTCAGGAAGGAAGGAGGATTGAAATCTTTTTCCGGCAAAGAAGTTTTTTCCGGAGGCTTGATTTTTTCCCGTACTTCAAGATTTACCCTGTAAAGTATATACCACTCTTTTGGCGAGGTACGTCGTACCGGAGTATAACGTCCGAACTCGTCTACCATACGGTCTTCAATAATTTCCAGCATCAGGTCTGGATTAACATTTCCGCAAGTGGGGCATTCGGCAATATCCGCATCCGCATAATTGACAACCTGTTTGAAATAGATAATTCC
>Ga0256833_1002821_pt1 | contig 12047 bp, 7 predicted proteins | sample 356284metaG_FD_190535 | JGI IMG/M metagenome (GOLD analysis project Ga0256833, IMG submission 190535) | Hydrothermal vent microbial communities from Mid Atlantic Ridge, Atlantic Ocean - 356-284 | ecosystem: Environmental > Aquatic > Marine > Hydrothermal vents | place: Atlantic Ocean: Mid...
CTCGCGGCCCAGGAGGAGTCCGGGGAGACCGAGTAGCCCTCCTCCCCTCCCCTCACGCGCCCTCCGGGGCACCTCTAGCGTTTAGCCCACGTTTGGCTCCACAGCCAGCCGATCCACACTATAGAAGCGGGCTCGGGGAGCGACCTGGGCGGCCCAAGGTATGAGCGGCCCCGGAACTGCCCCCTAGGCCGGGGGGCGCGGGCGCCACAAAAGGGGGGAGGGGGGAGAAACTGGGAGGCTACGCTACTTCTTGCAGCGCTCCTCCAGCGGGGCGTACTTGAGGCCGGTTGGGCCGACGTACTTCTCGGTGGGCCTAATTATCTTGTTGTTCTTCACCTGCTCGATGTAGTGGCTGGTCCAGCCCACGATCCTGCCCATGGCGAATATGGGCGTGTACATCGGTATCGGTATGCCGAGCTGGTAGTAGAGCACGGCCGTGTAAAAGTCTATGTTGGCTGGTAGCTTCTTCTCCCTCCACATGACCTCCTCCGCCTTCTTGAGTACCTTGAGCCACCACTCGCCGTCGGGCAGCTGCTTTATGAACTTGGCCGCGACGTCGGTTCTCGGGTCGTGGATCTTGTAGACCCTGTGGCCGAAGCCCATTATCTTCTCCTTCTTGGCCAGCTTCTCGAGTATGTACTCCTCTATGTACTCCTCGAGGGGCTTACCCTTCTCCTCGGCCTTCTTCTTGGCGTCCAGCAGCATGACCATGGCCTTCTCGTTCGCCCCGCCGTGCAGCGGGCCCTTGAGGGCCCCTATGCCGCCGGCTATGGCGCTGTAGATGTCGCTCAGTGTGCTGGCGATCACCCTCACGGTGAACGTGCTCGCGTTGAAGCCGTGGTCCATGTACAGCACGAGGCTGGACTCGAAGGCCCTGGCCTCGAGGTCGGTGGGCATCCTGCCGATTATCATCCTGAGGGCGTCCTTCGCGTGGTCGAGGTTGGGGTCTGGGCGTATAACCGTGCCGTCGTGTGCCAGGTGCCAGCCGGCGGTGAAGAGAACGGGCATCGCCGCTATCAACCTGAGGGCGTGCTCGTAGAGGAAGTCGTCGTCGAACCTCCACTCGGGGGCGTTATACTGGCCCAGAAGGGTCACAGCGTAGCTGCCATAGTACATGGGGTGGGTCTTGGGGGCCAGCTTGAGGGCGTCGAAGACCTTCTCGGGCACCTGCCCCCTGTACGTGTCTATCTTCCTCTTAATCTCCCGGAGCTCGTCCTCGCAGGGGAGGCGGCCGAATAGGAAGAGGTGGGCGGCCTCGTAGAAGCTGGCGTGCTCCCCTATGTCAGCTATGGTGTAGCCCCTGTAGATTGTGTGCTCCCCAGTGGGGTCAACGCCGCTTATCTCCGTGGTGTCGGGGACAACGTTGTAGAGGCCCTTCGGGACTATGATGTACTTGCCGAGGGGGCCCTCCTCCACCTTACACTCTACTTCCACTCTCCTAGCCAATCTAGACCCCTCCAACCGCTCGGGGGCCACGCTCCAGGTTCTGAATATATGGATATATTTGTAAGCGTGCCAGGCTCTTAACCCCAGGGCGCCGGGGCCACATATACTCTCGGGGTGCCAGTCCTGGAGGTTTGCATCATTGGAGCGGGGGCGGTTGGGGGCCTGCTCGCGGCCGCGGCGCTGGAGGCCGGCTGCAGCGTGAGGCTCTACTCGAGGCGGAGCTGCACCCTCACAGTCCGGGGGCCCCCTCACAGGGTTAGAGTGGAAGCGCTAGGCACCCCCTGGCCCCCAGCGGTGTGCGACTACGCCATCCTAGCGGTTAAGGCCTACTCCACCAGGGAGGCCCTAGAGTACATGGCCGCCTACAGGGTCCGCGCACCCATGCTGCTCGTCGTCCAGAACGGGCTGGGCGGGCTCGAGTACGCCGAGTCCGCCTACCCGGGCCTCGCGGCTGCTGGCGTCGCGGACTTCGGCTCCCTTAGGAGGGGGTGCACCGTCGAGAGGCGGGGCGCCGGCAGACTGGTCGCGGGCTGCAGGGGCCTCGACTGCAGGGCGGAGCTAGCCCCCCTGGCGAGGTGCCTAGCCCTAGGGGGACTGCAGGTTCGGCTTGCCAGCGATATAGAGCCGCACCGCTGGCTGAAGCTCGCCGTGAACGCCGCGATAAACACGATCACGGCCCTCCTAAGGATCCCCAACGGCGAGGTGGCCGAGAACCCCTGGCTCTCCAGGCTGGCCAGCCGGATCGCCAGCCTCGTCGAGGCCGAGGCTATGAGGAGGGGAATACGCCTCCCGCGCCCGGCGGCCGAGGAGGCCCTGAGGGTAGCGAGGGAGACCGGGTGGAACAGGAGCTCAACCCTCCAGGACCTCGAGGCCGGGAGGCCCACGGAGGTCGACTGGATCCTCGGCCCCCTAGCCAGCCCTGGTAGCCTCCTGGAGCCGCTGTACCTAGCCCTGAAGGGTGCCGAGGAGATCGCGCGGAGGGGTCCGGGTCTCAGCCATTAAACCCCCGGCGCCTCCCCGTTCCTTCCAGGCGGAGTCGTGGACTCCCTGGCATGGCTCGCGGTGTACACTGCCGCCTGGCTCGCCGTCACGGCTGTGGCTAGGGGTAGGCATGGGAGGGTCGAGGTTACGCCCCTTGCCATCCTGTACAGGCTGCCCGTGACCTTGGAGCCCGCGGGCGGCCGCCTGAGGGCCCTACGCCGGGCGGGCTACGCTAGCGTCGCAGCCGCCTTCGCGTTGATGGCGCTCTTCTACTACCTCATGGTGGCCCAGTTCTGGGCCCGCTACGTGGCCAGGCTGCCGGGCGCCCAGGGTGGGGGCGTCGTGCCCCTGATTCCGGGGGTGACCGTGCCCCTCAGCGTGCTGCCCCACTTCCTCGTAGCCCTCGGGGTGGCCGCGGCCGTCCACGAGCTCGCCCACGCGATCCAGGCTAGAGCTGAGGGCCTGAGGGTCCGCAGTGCTGGCATCGCGCTGTTCATCTTCATCCCCGCGGCTTTCGTCGAGCTGGACGAGGAGGAGCTGAAGCGTGCCCCCCTCGCGTCGCGCCTCAGGGTATACTCCGCCGGCGTGGCAGCCAACATCCTGCTCTTCCTAGCCCTCTCAGCCCTGGCGGCTGGCCTGCCGTGCAGTAGCCTCTCCGGCGGGGTCAGGGTTGTGGGGGTCGAGCAGGGTAGCCCCGCGCAGCTGGCCGGGATAGAGAGCGGCGACGTGATAGTCGCCGTCAACGGCCAGCCCGTCCACTGCATACCCGAGCTCTCCGACGCCCTCGAGCGTGCTGGCGTGAAGTCGCCCCAGCCGGCCACCCTCAACGTGACCGTCATACGCGGCGGCGAGGCACTCACGCTCGTTATCCACAAACCCGCCAACAGGACGACAATCGGCGTCACCATAGTAGGCTCGTTCAACGCTGCTGGCATACTCCTCTACAGCTCCACCATGCTCAACTTCGCCCTAGCCCTCATCAACGCGGCCCCACTCTTCATAACAGACGGTGGGAAGATGCTCACCGAGAGCCTCGACGCCCTCCTAGGCGGCCGCGGCCGCCTAGCCGCCACCGGCCTGCAAGCGGCCACGGTGCTGCTTGTGGTGTCACTGATCACCATACGGCCCATACTCCCGGGCTAGCCGCCAAAGCGTTTAACTCCCGGCCCCGCGGCCCCTAGAGGTGCCTGCATGGTGGCTGGGAGATCCACCCTCTTAGTCGAGGCCCTGCTCTTCGCCGTGATAGCCGTCCTGGCCTACTTCTCCTACACGACAGTCGCATCGAGGATGGCGGTCAACGAGGGCGGCGCGTGCCCCGACGGGTCCCTCTACCACGTGGGTCCCGGCACTATAAACGTTACATACGACTACCACGACTACTTCTGCGGGGTCAACCAGACCCTAACCCTGAGGCTGGCCAACCTCCCCGACAGCCTCTGCGGCTCCAACCAGTTCATAGCTAACAGTAGCCTGGTCCTACCCTTCAACTCCACCGGCTCGCCGGCGGCGAGCGTGGCTGGCCCCGGCTACTCGCCCGCACCCCTGGGTGCGAGGCCCTCGTACCTCGGAGTCTACAATGGCACCTTCTACGTGTCCCTCCTACCAGCGGCCGACAGAACCGGCCTCTGGAGCATCTACTGCCCCTACGCCAGCATATCGGTCCAGGGCCAGCTGAGGGTCTACTACGACCAGTCCACCGGGCTACCCCTGAGGATAGACTGGGTCTACCCCTCCAAGGGCGGCGATGTGACCCTCTGGAGCCTCCAGGCGAGGCGCTACGTGCTCCAGGACAGCCAGGGCAGGCTCTACGTCCCAGGGCTACCCCCGGGCCTCGCCCTAGCCGGCACCGCCGGGGTGATGGGGGCTTCCATAGCTCTAGCCCTGAAGAGGCTGGTCGAGGCCGCCGCAGCTTAGCCTGCACACCTCAACCACGCCGCCAGCTAGCCTGTAGGCGGCGAGGGCGCCCCCCCTCCCGCCTATGACCCAGGCTAGCGGCCACATCCTCATTCCCCTCAGGTCTCTCTGCGAGGGCCGCGGCTCGCCGCAGGGGTGGGTGTGGTAGACCCCGACGACGTCCAGGCCGAGGGCCCAGGCTGCCTTGTGGGCTGCTATGACGTCGAGCGGGTCGGCGGTGAAGCCGTGGGGGCTCCCCTCCAGGTTCTCCACGGCGTAGTAGGCCGCCACCCTGTAGCCCCAGGGCTCCTTGAGGCCTATCAGGTGGCCCACACGCTCCACCCCACCTTTGGCGGCGAGTAGCCTGAGCACGCCGCAGAGTGGGCCCAGCTGCAGGGTGCAGCCGGCCACTAGGGCTGCACCTCTACGACCCTGGCGCGGAGCGTGCCGAGGTCCAGCAGGGCAGCGGTTGGCCTCCCCGTTAGGACCCCGGAGGCCTCCCCGGGGTTTAGGACCAGCACTCCCCGAGTGTAGGAGACCTCGACCTCGTGGGTGTGACCGTAGAGAACAGCGTCCCACTCGCCGCTCCTGGCCAGCGCGTGCACTATCCTCCTCGTGGCCTCAGGGGACCCCCACCCGTGGACTAGTAGGAGCCTCCTCCCACCCAGCTCCAGCTCTAGCGGGGGCTCCTCCAGCCTCACGCCGAGCTTCTCGGCCACACGCCTGAGGCCCATCTTCTCGCCGCAGTTGTTGCCGTAGATGGCGTAGAGACTCGCCTTACCGTTGAGCTCCGCCGCTATCGCCCTCAACGTGAAGGGGGCCACGATGTCGCCGAGGTGGATAACCGCCTCGGCTCCGGCGTTGACTAGAGCCCGCACGGCTGCCCTCGCGAGTGCCACATTGTCGTGCGTATCGCTGATTACGCCCACAAACACGCCCTCCACCCCCGCAGCCCAAAGGTCCGGCGTGGCTGCTGGAAGATATTAACCTCGGCCCGAGGGGCTGGGAGGCCACGCGCTACATACAACAAGGCTGGCGGGGCTGGGGTTGGGATAAAGCGGGAGGCTATGGGGAGGCCCTCTCGGCGAAGCCCTTGACTATCCGCTCGAACTCCGCCTCGACCCTCTGCCTCGCCTCCTCGTAGGCCGCCCTGAGCCTCTCTAGCTTCTCCTCGTACGCCAGCCTGATCTCGCCCCTAACACGGTCCTCGAGCTTCTGGAGCTCCGGCAGCCCCTTCTCGCGCTCCGCCATGCAGCCTACACCCCCGCGGCGCCATGCTAGCCGGCTGAGCTAAAAGTACTCTTCCTGCTCGGCTAGCCTAGCAGCTATCGCCTCCTTGGCCCTCCAGAGCACTACCCCGAGTAGCGCGAGGCCCACCACGCCGATTATGAGCGGCGCGAGCCTCTTAAGCGCCGTTATGGGCGTCGGGTACACGTTCACCGTGGTGCTGGTCGTGCTCGGCACGTCCATGTAGGCGGACGCGGGCTTGTAGGCCCTATGCGTCACCCGGATCTCGTAGAGCCCGTAGGGTAGGTTGAACGAGGCGGAGCCCGTCGCGTCGGTTAGCTGGCTCGCGACCGTCGCCCCCGTCTTCGTGTCGACCACCTCTACGAGGGCGCCCGCTACCGGCCTGGACCTATCGTCTATCACTGTCACGCTGACCGTGTATATCCGGGGCTTCATGGCAATCACGAATGTCTGGTTGTCCTTTTCGACGTGTATAGCTATCGACTGTGGTATGACATAGTAGTCCTGCGACGCTGGCTTGAGTGTTATGGTATAGTCCCCGTAGGGTAGTGTGGCGTTGGCCTTGCCGTTGACAACATCTATCTCCTTGGGGTAGACTATCTTCTCCGAGCCGGCGCCGCTGCGGGTCAGCGTTAGGGTGTACTTGAACGGTATCAGCTTGCCGGTCACACTATCCTTTAGTATGAACACTACCGTGTAGTTCTTGTAGGGCAGTACCACCTTGATGCTGGCCCCCTCCTTGCCCACATCCAGGCGCGTGGCGGCCGGGAGCAGCGGGCTCGAGGGCGGCGGCTCGACCGTGACCCTGTACGCCCCTATCCTAGCGCCGCCCCTCACCTCCGCCGTGCCGTTAACGGTGACCATCGGCGGCGGGCTCAGCTCCGGGATCTCGTAGGTCAGACGCACGATGGCTCCATCCACCGGGGCCCCGTCGGGGTTCACGACCTCCACGCGGAGAGGCACTAGTATGGGCTCTAGGCTGACAACTATGGAGCCGCTGGCGTTGGCGAGGCTGACCGGGACGCTGGCTGGCTGGTAGCGGTCGGCCGAAGCCGAGACGACCAGGGACCCGGCTGGTAGGCTCAGCTGCGCGGTCCCGTTTATCGTGAGCTTGAGGGTGCCGCTACCGTAGGGGCCGTTGTAGGCTATCTCCACAGAGGCACCTGTGGCTGGCGGGATCCCGGCTAGCGCATCCAGTATCTTCAGCGTAACGTTCACAGCCGGCGCCTCCAGCGTGTAGGACACCCTCGTGTTGCCCGTCACGTTGACCTCGCCTAGCGCGATGGGGCTCCCGATGCCTGGCCCCAGGAGGAGCACGGTGTAGTTCCCAGCCCTGACCTCCAGCAACGCCGAGCCGTCGGCTCCCGTGGTGGCGTGGAATACCCTGGTCTTCAGGGGCTCCGACGCCTCTAGGTACACGTCGACCCCAACGGCTGGCCCGGATACCCAGTCCTGGAACGTGGAGTCTACGGATACCACCACCTGGTATCTGGTCGCGTTCAGCTCCACGGTAGCGTTGATGTTGCCGGTCACGCTCAGGTTGAACACTCTCGTATCGTAGAACCTCTTGGATGCTTCGAAGACTAGCTCCCCGGCTGGCAGCCTGAGCGTCTCGCCAGAGTTTACGGTTATCGTGTCCCCGACTGGGAAGCCGTCCCAGGAGACTAGCGTTAGCGAGACGCCTGCGACGTCCTGGTGGCCAGGCAGCATCTCGGGGTCGACCAGTTTTAGTGTTACGTTGTATAGTATGGGGGTTATCTCGTACTCCAGGCTGCGCGGCCCCGTTATTAGCTCGACATCCTCCACACCATAGTAGTTGGGGGCAGATACTGCTACCACGTAGCTGCCTATCCTCACGCTAGCGGAGACCGTGCCGTCGGGGCCTGTCTCTAGGCTCACCGCAGGCGCCCCCACGGCCTGTAGCACCGGGTCGCTGGGCTCCAGCACCACCGATGCCCCGCCCACGGGTCTGGAGGGTAGCTGGTAGCCGCTGGCGTTCACTGGGGCGCTCCCAACGTAGAAGCCGACCTGGACCTTCACTGGCTGCAGGTGCACTACGAGCCCTGTTCTGGCGGCCTTGTTGAGGGTCAGCTGGGCGCTGCTGGTGTAGTAGTGCCACTCGGCCGCCTGAACCTGGTAGGTGCCGGGCGGCAGGGTAACCAGCTCGGAGCCGTTGTCGAGGGTTAGGGATATGCTGCGCTGTCCCATGCTGGTGTATGTGAGGGTGACCACGGAGCCTGGTATCGGCTGGCCCGTCTCCCCGTCGGCCACGGTTATGTTGAGCGTGGCGTAGTCGGGGTGCAGGGTGAAGGTTAGCGACTCCTGGGCGCCCACGTTTATGTAGAAGTAGCCAGTGGCCGCTATCGGGTGCGTCACCACGACCTGGTACGTCCCAGCCCTCAGCTGGAATGACACCCTCCCCTGGGCGTCCGTGTAGTCTGCTAGCGGCGCCAGCGGTAGCTGGGGGCTCACCAGGGTCAGGTTTACCAGGGCGCCCGAGGCCGGCCCTGTGGCCAGACCCCATATGCTATCGTTTATCACGAACTTCAGTTCGACGGTGTACTTGATCGGGGTCATGTAGTCCACTATGTTCGCCTCGCCGCTGGTCACGGCGGCCTCGACGGGGCCTAGCGGGTAGTAGAAGGGCGCCGACGCGGTGTAGGAGTAGAGCCCGTAGGGTACCGTGGCGTACACCACACCCTGGGGGGCTTGGAGTGTGAGGGAGCGGCCCGTCGCCTGGTATGTCAGGGTTACCGACGCGTTCGCCACCGTCACTCCATACTGGTAGAGGTCCGAGTCGTACAGGGTTAGCGTTAGCTCCGAGTACCTGGGCTCCACCGACACGGAGGTGGCCGTGCCGCCAGAGACGCCCAGCTGGGCGGTGTAGGTCTCCGTGTACGGGTGCTGGACTATAACCTGATACAAACCATGCCTCAGCTGGAGGGCCGCGACGCCCTGCTGGTCCGTCGAGGCGGTGTAGTTAACGCCAGGCACTGGCGGGTCCACAAGAACCGCCACGACCTGGGCCCCTGCTAGGGGCCCCGAGGCAAGGCCCGTGAGAGTATCGTTCACCTGAACCTGGATGGTCACCTGGTAGTATATGGGCTGGAGCATCAGGGCCGTGTAGAGAGATGGCTCGGCAACCATCACCTCCTGAGGCCCGGCTGGGTAGTAGTATGGGGCGCTTGCAGACACCTCGTAGACGCCGTAGGGCAGTAGTAGGCTCGCGGCCCCGCTCTCCGATGATACCACGAGGCTCCTACCCGTGCTAGCGTATGTTACAGTGAAGGTCGCGTTCGCCGCTAGCACGCCGTACTGGTAGAACTCCGAGTCCCCAGCTGCGAGGGTCACGTTAGAGTAGAGAGGCTCCACGCTGATAGCGATCGCAGCGCCTCCCCTGACTGTGAACGACGCCTGGAGGGTGGCGGCGTAGGGGTGGCTTACCGTAACCGTGTAGGTTCCATATCTCAGGAGGGCCTGCGCAACGCCCTGGTTGTTGGTGTATAGTGTGAGGTTAACCTGGGGCACCTGGGGGTTGGACAGTACTACCTCCAGCTCGGCCCCTGCTAGGGGGCCCGAGGCGAGGCCCGTTAGGGTGTCGTTTAGGTATACGCTAATCACTACTTGGTAGTATATGGGTTTCATTAGTATCGTTGCCACCTCGCTGCTGGAGTTCAGGTATAGGGCTGCCGGGCCGTAGGTGTTGTAGTAGGGTGCCTGCACTATTACCTGGTACACCCCGTAGGGCAGGGTCAGGCTTGCGGTGCCGTTAGGTGCCTCCACCGCTATACTCCTACCCGTGGCCTCGTACGCTAGTAGTATGGTGGCGTTGGGGACCGGGACGCTCGAGTAGTTGTAGAGGTCCGAGTCGTACAGGTTTACCTCCAAGTTAGAGTAGAGCGGCTCCATCACCACACTGACACTGCCCGCCGAGTCTACCCTCAGGGTGGCACTGTAGACCGCCGCCCCGGGGTACTCCACCGTTAGAGTATAGACGCCGTGGCGGAGGGCTAGCACGGCCTGGCCCTGGGCGTTGGTGTAGGCTGTGTAGCTGAAGTTCGCCAGAGGGGGATCCTCGAGGGCCACCACGACCTGGGCCCCTGCTAGTGGCCCCGAGGCAAGGCCCGTGAGGGTGTCGTTCATGTAAACGTTGAATACGAGCTGGTACACCTCAGCTTCCATGAGTATGACTAGGGAGCTGGGCCCGCTTATGGTCGCCACGGTGGAGTTAGCTAGATAGCCTGGCGCTGAGGCGGTGAACGCCAGTGTGGCGGCGGGGAGCCCAACCTCCACAACACCCGAGGGGGCGTCTAGGCTGACCTGCCCCCGGGGCCCGGCTATTGTTATGGTGGCGTTGGGCACCGTGTAGCCCACGCCCTGGGCCGCGGCGTCCGAGTCGACGAGGGCTATCGACACATTGTAGAGTATGGGTAGCAGCTGGAGTGTAAGGTTCCCGGCGCCTCCAGGGGCTAGTATGGTGGTGTTGGCCAGGTATAGGCTCTTAGATACCGTTATGTTGTACTCGACCGGAGCCCAGAGGACTAGCGTGGCCTGGCCCCTGGCGTCCGTTGCGGCCGCCGCGCTGGTGGCTACTGGTAGTATGCCAGCCTCCGGGTCCACGCCTATGGGCTCCACGCTTATGCTGGCACCCTCCACGGGCCCGGAGACTAGGGCGTAGCCGGGCTCGGGCCCCGGCGGGGTGTAGGCGCTTATGGTGACCTCCCTGAAGGGTAGTATTATGTCGAACTGCTCCTGACTATCGTTGATGGTTACGTTGACCAGCGCGGCACCCCACTCGGTAGCGTTCACTAGGAGCGTATAGTTACCCGGCGCCAGGTAGAGCTCCGCCACCCCGCCCTCGCCAAGCTGCTCCCTAGCGACGAGGACGCCGTTCCTGTAGGCTTCCACGTAGGAGCCCTCACCGGCCCCCAGCGTCTCCTCGCCGCCGGGCGTGTATAGGATTACGCTAACATTGACCTCAACCTGGGATAGGGGCGGCGTGCTCCAGAGGCCGTAGCTGGCCGAGAGCAGCCAGGGCGCCTCCCCCGCCCCTAGGCCCGGGATGACGACCAGTGGAGCCCTGGGGCCCTCGTAGACCGCTATCGGCTGGGCGCCCCCTAGCGGCAGGGCTAGACCGGTGTAGCCGGGCCCCCCGCGCCAGAGGGGCTGCCACACAGTCTCGTTGACCGCCTGCGCCGTGCCCTGTGAGCCCACTGCCACGGTCACGTTCCAGGGCGTGGGCTCTATTGCCACGATGGGCTCGTCGCCCGTTGCCTCTATGCTGTTCGTTGCCACGTAGCGGCCCTCCGAGGGGATCCACTGTAGCCTGTAGAGGGTTCCGGCCCCGGTGCCCAGGTATAGCACGCTTAGGTTGGGCCTGTATGCCACGCTCTCGACGGGAGCCTCGAACTGTAGGAGCTCCGAGGCGCTAGCGTTGACCGGCGTGGGCTCCATTGTAGTGCCGTTCAAGAACGTTGCCACGACACTGCTGGAGCCCTGCTTGTTATACACGCTAACCAGCAGCCCGCTGGCGTTGTAGTCGCCCCAGCCCGGCGGCAGGCCGCCAGACGAGACGGCGGCCACCACGTCGGCTGGCTCCAGGGAGCCGGCTGGCTTGGGTATTAGGAGTGGCTTGAGGCTCGAGAGCGTGAAGTTCTCCGGTAGCCCAGTCACGTTTAGGACTAGCAGCGTCTCGAGGCTCCCGCTCCCCAGGCTCGGGGCCTGGCACGCGCTGCTCTGGTTTAGTGTAATGTTTAGCGTGGCGCTGGACGAGAGGTTGAGCTGGATGAGACCGCTCTCGCCCTGGTAGCAGTAGTTTTCGAGCACTGCGCCCGTCGTCGAGTTCACGATTGTATAGTTGTAGACCGCGTAGACACGGTAGATGCCCGGGTAGAGGTTTCCAATGACCAGCGTGGCGTTCCCAGTGGCGGGGTAGCTGTTCCACGGGTCTAGCACGCCGTAGGGCTCCACGGAAACCCAAACCTCCAGCGTCGAGTAGAGCCGCCTGCCGTCGCCCAGGTCGAGGCCCGTGTGCGTGTAGGCTGGGAGTGTGTCTGTCCCGTTCACGTAGTAGACGTTTAGAGCCATGGATGGCCGTAGGGCCGGGTCGGTTATGGCGTATCGGAGTAGCAGCAGCTGGTCTATCGTGTAGTTCCACCACCCGCTCACGTTGTAGACCGGGTAGGCCCCGTTGACCGCCACGCCAGCCAGGCTCCGGAGGGGCTCCTGGCCGGGGTTAGGGCCTATCTCGAGCCAGTAGGGGCTGCCCACCCTGTAGACCCTGAGGTAACCATCGCCCGTGAGCACGGCCAGCTTCACGCCGTCGGGGCTGCGGATGAGCTCTACCCCCTGGATCTCGGCGTCCTCACCCACGTAGTAGGTGCTGACCACGCCGCCGCTCGACGCGTTGAGGACGACCACCTCCCCCTGGGTGGTGGCCACTGCAACCATGCTTGGCTTAGAGCTGGACTCAACCGCCG
>Ga0256833_1002822_pt1 | contig 12044 bp, 8 predicted proteins | sample 356284metaG_FD_190535 | JGI IMG/M metagenome (GOLD analysis project Ga0256833, IMG submission 190535) | Hydrothermal vent microbial communities from Mid Atlantic Ridge, Atlantic Ocean - 356-284 | ecosystem: Environmental > Aquatic > Marine > Hydrothermal vents | place: Atlantic Ocean: Mid...
CCGCTGGCCAAGGACCTGTTGCGGCGCAGCAAACGCACCGAGGAGATGATGCAGTCGTTGCGCGGCGAAGTGGTGGGACATCTCGTCATCGGATGCTCCACCACGACCGGGAAATATCTGTTGCCGCCCCTGATGGCCCGATTTTGCGACCGTTACCCGGGCGTGCAGGCCACGGTGCGCGTTGGCTCCCGCAGCCGCGTGTTGGAATTGCTGGCCGCGGGCGAGGTGCATTTATCCTTCACCAGCGCTCTCACCCCGCGCCGAGAGATACGCTACCGCAAGTTCATCCAGGATCAGGTGGTGCTCATCGCCCCCAGCAATCATCCCTGGGTGCAAAAGGAAGCTATCGAGCCGGAGGAGTTGCTGCAAGAGCGGCTGATTTTGCGCGAGCCGAGGTCGGGCACCTATCAGGCCATGGAGACGGCCCTGGCCCGTCACGACATCAGCGTGGACGAGCTGCACACCGTCATCACTGTCGGCAACTCCGAGGCCATCATCCTGGCGGTGGAGGAGGGCATCGGCGTGGGCTTTGTGCCCAAGTTGGCCGCACAGCGCTGTATGCGCTTGGGCAATATCCAGATCATTCCCATCACCGACACTTATATGAGTTACACCATCTGGATGGCGGAAAACGCGATGCAGCCCGCCACCGCAGCCCAGATTCATTTTCTGAAATTATTGAAGGAGGAGGGATATCTGATAGAGGAGGATTTGGCGAGGAAGAACAGATCTGGGTGAAAAGCTGAAAATCAGTATCGGTTTGTCTCGCAACGGGCCTTGCAGAACAGAACAGGCGCCATGAACGTTTACACCCCCATAAGGATGAAAATCTAGAACGCAGATACCGCTGATGTCCGCAGATTTTATCTGATTTTATCTTTTTGATCTGCGCAGATCGGCTTTTTCTGCGTTATCTGCGTTCCATTTACGAAGCAGCAGGCGCAGCCATCCTTAGCCCGGATCTATCCGATATTATGATGCTCAATTTTGGTTGGGCTCTCAGTCCTGATCATCCACAAAAAAATGGCAAGCGTGACCGCCGCCGCGAGCACTGTAGCCATTATCCAGAGAATCATGCTTTGGGCGCCGTAAGGCTCGAAGAATTGACCGATCAGCCAGGGTATAGTCATAGAACCCAGGCTACTTCCTACAAAAAACAAGCTGGTGATCTTGCCGGTAACCGCAATGTGATGTTCACCAAGGCCCATCAGCGTGGCAAAAGCGCTGGCCATGGCAAATCCCATCCCGAAAGTGGCAATCCAGATAATCGAAGTGGAAGCGGGCCAAAACAACAAGAGCAACAATGAAAGCGCCAGCCCGCCGATATCGGCCATGAGCATATATCGGGGTCGCACCCGCGCCGCCACCGGGATATTGACCAACCGCCCCAACGTCAGCGCTCCCCAAAACAACGATGTGAGATAGCCAGCAGTTGTGATGGTCGCCAAACCCAACGAAAGCGCATAGGTGTAAATCCAGCCGCCATAGCTAAGTTCAGCGCCCACAAAAAAGAAAAACATGGCAGCGATTAGGAACACCAGCAGCCAACGGGGATGTGTGGCCGCGTCGCCATCCGTTTGATAGGGTATGCGCGGGCTAGGAAGACGCAACAGAAGCAGGACAGCCGGTATCAGCAAACTGGCCAGCAGCCAATAAGCGCCGGTAATGCCGCCTCCCAAAGCTATCACACGGGCGATAAACAGGGGAGAAAGCAGCGCACCGACGCCAAAGAAAAAGTGCAAGGCGTTCATATAGGGGCCAACGCCATCTTTGAACAGCCAGATCAACAGCGTATTTCCTCCCACATCGATCGAGCCACCCGCCATGCCGATAACGAAGACGATCAGCGCTAAAACAGTAATCGTCGTCATCAGCGGCATCAGCGCCAACATCAGCGCCAAAACGATGATGACGCCCGCCAGAAAGATATGCGCAGGCGCTCGATCGTACCAGCGCCCGCTGCTGAGACTTCCGATCAACGACCCCAACGCCTGCATGGTAAAAAGAATGCTGATAGCGCTCAAAGTCGAATGGGTGTTTGCCGCCAGGCCCGGCAAGGTAGGCCCCAGCGCCGCCACCGCTAGTCCCAGAGCGATAAACATGGCGTAATAGGCGATGGTGCGCCGCTTGTTAAGGGCGGCGCCCGACGGGGATGCTGTTGCGGTCGATATCGTCATAATAGCGGTAATGACGTTCAGGGATGAATGAGATGAGATGATCGTCAATGCGCTGCCGGCATTGGAAAGATACCAGAAATGTAAATGAACCCACAAATCGCGATGATTACCCATAAGTCGATAACAAGGCCCGCTTGCCACCGCTCCACCAGACTTTCGAGGTCTGCGAGACCTCGAAAGTCTACGACCGACGCGGCTTTTGTAAGATATGGGTAATCACCGCACAAATCCTATTGACAGCCAAAACGTTTTGGACTATAATGGTAGCATAGCCAAAACGTTTTGGCTTTCTCGCGCCATCAAAAGAAAGGAGTCGTCGCGTCTCATGGCTGTTACCATTAAGGATATTGCCAAGAAAACGGGAAAGTCCATCACCACGGTATCGCGCGCACTACACGGCTATAACGATGTGAGCCCGGAGACCAGAGAAATGGTCGAGCGGGTGGCGAAGGAGATGGGATACACGCCCAACCTGCTGGCGCAGCGTCTACAAAAGCAGCGCACCGACACCATCGGTTTCATCCTGCCCACCTTTGGCCCGCGGTTCTCCGACCCTTTTTTCAGCGAATTTCTGGCGGGCATTGGCAGTAGCGCCACAAAATATGGTTATGACATCCTCGTCTCCACTCAGCCGCCGGGCGAGAAGGAATTGGAGGTTTATCGCAAAAAGGTGACCGGACGTCAGGTGGATGGATTTGTACTGGTGCGCACCCGTTGCCAGGACCCGCGCATCAACTTTTTACGGGAATCGGGTGTGCCATTTGTGGCGTTTGGGCGCACCGAGGGGGAGCTGGATTATCCCTTTGTGGATGAAGATGGGGCGGATGGCATGTTTCAGCTCACCAAACATCTTCTAGAGCGCGGCCATCGGCGCATTGCTTATATCACACCGCCGATGGCTTTGATGTTCGCCCGCGATCGATGGCAGGGCGTCAAACGGGCGCTGGATGAAGCGGGCGTCTCCTTGCCCGACGCGTATCTTGTGACGGGCGAACTGACGCAGCGCAGCGGGCGAGAAGCGGCGCGGCGGCTGTTGTCACTCCCAACGCCCCCCACAGCCATCATCGCCGGCAACGATCTGATGGCGCTGGGGGCCATGAGCGCCATTCAAGAGCGTGGGCTGGTGGTGGGTGAAGACATTGCGGTGGCGGGCTTCGATGACATCCCCATGTCAGAAGCGTCACATCCACCCCTGACCACAGTGCATCAACCCATCTATGAAATCGGGCAGATGCTGACCGAAATGCTGATTAAAATTATCCGTAACCAACCTCTTGAATCCCAACAAATTCTCTTACGGCCACAACTCATCATTCGCCAATCCTGCGGCGAGTGATGGTGTGTCTTGATAGCTTCACCTCACCCCTTTTCTGTTTTCCATTCATAAGGAGTAGAACAAATGAAGAGATTGTTGATTGTTCTCACCCTGATTGCCGTACTGGCAATCGCATTAGCCGCCTGCTCACAGGCGACGCCCACCCCCGAGGTCGTCGAAAAAGTCATCGAAAAAACAGTGGTGGTGGAGAAAACTGTCGAAGTGCCTGTGAAAGAAACGGTGGTTGTAGAAAAAACGGTGGTCGTGGAAGTGACGCCCGAGCCCACCGAGAAGACAGTTGTCGAATTCTGGACCACTGACAACGAAGAAAAGCGCGTCAATGTCTATGAAGCTGTAGCCGCCAAATACATGGCCGAGCATCCTGATGTCGAAATCCGCATTGTGCCTATCGAGGAAGGCGGCATTTCGCAGCGCATCGCCACGGCCCGGGCAGCCAATCGTCTGCCCGACATCGTGCGCATGGGCGTAGAGCGCGTTTCCGCTTTTGCCGCTGACGGCATTCTGGATGAAGATGCCGCCAGTGCAGTGATCGACAGCATCGGCAAAGATGATTTCCGCGCTGGCCCGCTGGAGATGGTGACAGATCCATCCACGAACAAATATGCGGCAGTACCTTACGATGGCTGGATTCAGGCGATCTGGTATCGCAAGGATATGTTCGATCAGGCTGGTCTTCCTGCTCCCACCAGCTGGGATGTGCTGGATCAAGCTTGCGACACGCTGCCCGGCACAGGCAATCTCCTCTATGCGCTTACGCTGCCGACAGACCCAGGACAAAACTATCCGCATCAGGTATTCGAGCAATTCGCCATCTCCAACAATGTATGGCCTTTTGATGACGATGGCAATGTGAGCATGAATACGCCCCAGATGGTGGAAACGCTGAAATTCTACACCAGCCTGCAGCGTTGTGCGCCCCCAGGACCGCAGTATTGGCGCGGCGCCCGCGAAACGTATGAGCTGGACCAATCGGGCATGCTCTTCTACTCCACCTACATCATGGACGACCTGGTGGAAGGCTCGGGTATGGAAGGTGGCGGCAAAGTGCAGATCGCAGTGCCGGATCTGGCCAAGAAGACCGGTTTTGCGCCCAAGCTGGAAGGCCCCAGCGGCGCTTCCGCCACCTATGGGCAGTTGGTGACGCTGGGCATTATGAGCGGCGCAGATCCTCAGGCCCAGGATGTGGTCAAATTCTTCCTCACCGACCAGAACTACAAGGACATCCTGGCGCTAGCCCCGTTTGGCAAAGTGCCTGTGCTGAAGAGCGCTGTGGACGAGTGGAAAGACCTCAGCCCCTTCTTCGCAGATTATGATCCCGAGACCCTGGATCAGATCGCCAATGGCTATGACACCATGCAGCGCTGGCTGTTCAAACCGGGATACGACGCCACCCAACGCGCGGTCATCGGTGACATCGAAGGTCGCCTGCTCATCCCTCAGGCTATTTCCAACATCGCCCTGGATGGCAGCATGACGCCCGAATCTGCGGCCGAGTGGCTCCAGCAGCAGGTCGAGCAGCTTTACCAAGACCGTAAGAACCAATAGCGCACACCATACGCTCTGGGGGGATGATCGCATGCAGGATCATCCCCCTTTTGCACTCATTTCGATCACGGAGGGATGCAATGACGGCGCCTCCAGAGACCATCCGAAAATATCAAAAACGGCGCTGGTCCTCACTCGAATCGCAGGAAGCCCGACTGGCCTGGAAATTATTGCTGCCAACGGCCATCATCGTCTTTGGCCTGGTCATCTTTCCCGCTATCTTCAGCATCTGGATCAGCTTCCATAAAGTCAATCTTAGCAATCTGAATGATGTTTTTCATGCGCCCTATGTGGGGTTGGATAATTATGTGCGGGTCGTCAACGATTACGCATTCAAGTGGACTAGCTGGAAAAACATGGGGGCGTACATCACCAGCATCGTTTACTCCTTCGTCAGCACCATTCTCACCATCTTCATCGGCCTCATTGCGGCATTGCTGCTGAATAAACCATTCCGGGCCCGCGGTCTGAGTCGCGCCGTTTTTCTCTTTCCCTACGTGGCGCCCATCGTCAGCGTCGCCTTTGTATGGCGCTGGCTGCTGGATCCCAGACCATCAGGCGTCATGAACGACATCCTGATGCGATTAAACCTCATTCAGCGACCGTTGGGATTTCTTTCCACCCCCGGTTTGGCCCTGATTCTGGTCATCGTCTTCACCGGTTGGCGCTACTTCCCCTTTGCCATGCTCATGATCCTGGCCCGGTTACAAGCCATCGACAAAACGTTATACGAAGCTGCGGATGTGGACGGTGCGAGCACATTGCACAAATTCTGGTATATCACCATGCCCGAACTGCGCTACGTGGTGGGAGCGCTCTTTTTGCTGCGTCTCATCTGGACATTCAACAAGTTCGATGACATTTATCTACTGACCGGTGGTGGATTTGGCACCAACGTATTGCCGGTGCTCACCTATCAATTCAGTTTTCGATTGTTCAATTTCGGCGTGGGCGCCGCAGCCGCAATGATCTTATTATTGACGCTGGTCGTATTTCTGGTTTTTTACGTAGGTGTATTCATGCGCTACACCGAGGAGGATTGAGGAGGAAGCCATGGCAAGTACAACTTATGAAGACCGCCCCAAAAATTTCATCGAACACCTGGCCTCGCACATGAGCTGGGGGAAATTCATCTTCGCCCTGGTGTTATTCTTTTTCCTGGCCTCGGTGCTGTTCCCCTTCTATTGGATGATCGCATCCTCCTTCAAGACCTATGCCGAAATCGGCGGACGCCATCCTGTTTATATTCCCAGCGCCCTGCGGTGGGACGCCTACCAGGAGTTGTTCAGCTATTGGAATTTCCAGCGCAACATCCTCAACAGCTTTCTGGTTGCGATTCCCACATCGCTGATCGCCGTAGTGCTCTCCACCATGGGCGCTTACGCCTCTGCACGACTGAAATTCCGCGGCAAAAACATCATCCTCAACAGCATCCTCATCATCTACCTCTTCCCGGGCATTCTCCTCATCATCCCTCTTTTCGCCATGCTGGCCAAAATTGGCGATGCCGTGGGTTTCGATGTACAGGACAATCTGGGCATTCTGGTCTTCACCTATCTGGCCCAAACCCTGCCTGTCGCACTCTACATGCTGGCAAATTACTTCCGCACCATCCCGGAAGAAATCGAACAGGCGGCGCTCATCGATGGCTGCACGCGGTCGCAGGTCATTTGGAAGGTGACCCTGCCCCTTTCCATCCCGGCGTTGGTGTCGGTGGTGATCTACACGTTCATGATCGCATGGAATGAATTTCTTTACGCCCTGGTCTTTTTGAATGATCGCGACATGTTCACCATGCCCATCAAAATCAACACCATTTTCAACGATCCCACGCCCCGCCCGCATGTGGTCATGGCCGCGTCAACCATCATGACCATCCCCATCATCATCCTCTTTTTGGCCATGGAGAGATACCTCACCGAAGGTCTGGCCGCGGGCGGCGTCAAGGGCTGAATGATCCTCGCTCGGCGTCAGCCCAACGCGCCAGAGCAACATCTTCGCCACCGAATGCGGGGCGCGGCCACTCTCAGCGCCTCGCGCGCATCATGCACGCGGGCGACGCGCGACACATCAAGCGCCGCGTTCGGAATCAAACCAGGAGCGGTGAGCAATTTTCGTCAGGGTGGCAGGTTGCAGGCTACCTGGCTCATTGGGGACGCCCCCAAATTACATTGGAAAATATGATGCGAATTGGATTCATCTCGACCCGCCTCAACGGCTCAGATGGCGTTTCACTGGAAGTGGGAAAATGGGTGACCGTGCTCCGACGCATGGGGCATGAGTGTTTTTTCTGCGCCGGCGAACTGGGCGGCTACGCTGCCGGCGGCGCGCTCATCCCCAAACTCCACTTCCAGCATCAATCTATCATCGCCCTCTCGCAGCGCGCCTTCGGGCCACGTCGCGAAACTGAACCGGCCAAGCTGATCGAGCACATTTATGCCGTTGCTGATGACATTCGCCCGCCCTTGCGCGCCTTTATCCGCAAAAACAAGCTGGATATGATCATCGTAGAAAATGCGTTGGCTATCCCCATGAATCTTCCGCTGGGCGTCTGTCTCACCGGGCTCATCGCCGAACTAGGCATCCCCACCATCGCCCATGACCACGACTTCTATTGGGAAAGAGAACGCTATCAAACCAACGCCATCCTCGATCTGCTGGACACAGCCTTTCCACCAGATCTGCCTGCTATTCACCATGTCACCATCAACTCCATCGCCCAGCGCCGTCTGAAATCTCGACGCAACATCGATTCCACAGTCATCCCCAATGTCATGGATTACGATACGCCGCCGCCGGGCGTTGATGACTACAATCAGGATTTTCGCACGACGCTGGGAATGGGCCCGGATGACCTGCTTGCGCTGCAACCCACCCGAGTCATCCAACGCAAAGGCATCGAGATGGCCATCGAACTGATGCAGCGCCTGAACATGCCTCAGGCGCATCTCTTCATCACCCACAGCGCCACCGACGAAGGCCTGGATTATTGGCATTGGCTACAACGAGAGGCCCGCCTGATGCGTGTGGATATGCAACTCATTGATTATCTGGTGGAGACGCAGCGGCGCATGGAAAACGGGCACAAAATCTATAGCTTGTGGGACGCCTACATCCATGCAGACCTGATCACCTATCCTAGTTTGTATGAAGGCTTTGGCAACGCCTTGCTAGAGGCCATTTATTTCAAGAAACTTACCGTCGTAAACCGCTACCCGGTGTATAATGCAGATATCCGACCGCTAGGCTTCGAATTTGTAGAGCTGGATGGCTATGTCGATGACGCTGCGGTGAATCAAGTGACCGCGCTTCTGGCAGATTCTGACGAAATCCATCGTCGCTCTGAAAAAAATTACGAACTCGCCCGAACTCACTTCTCATTCCAGACCCTGGAAAGCAAACTAAACGATGTCCTCACCTCCTTTTGATCGCCCGTTATGATCTCACCGCAAGACCGCATCAGGCGCGGCTTGAATACCCTCTATGGCGCCGAGCAGGCCCGCGAGCTGGAAAAAAGCATCTCCCGCCGCCTGGACGCCTTCCGCACCCACTATCCTGAAAAATCGCGACAACACACGCCCCTGGCGCAGCTTCTCACCCAACGCGACGCCATTCTCATCACCTATGGCGATCAATTTCAACAGCCGGGCCGGCCGCACCTGCGCACCCTGGCCAATTTTCTGGATCGGCATCTGCACGATGTGATGGATGGCGTGCACCTGCTGCCCTTTTTCCCTTATTCTTCGGACGACGGCTTTTCCGTCATCGATTACAAACAGGTGGATCCGGCCCTGGGCGATTGGAAGGATGTGGCCCGGCTGACTGAGCGGGGCTACCGTCTCATGTTCGATGCGGTCATCAATCACATCTCGCGAGAGAGCGCCTGGTTCCAGGGGTTCGTGCGGGGCGAAGCGCCCTGGCGGGATTATTTCATCGTGGTCGATCCAAATACGGACCTCTCGCAGGTGGTGCGGCCGCGGGCGTTGCCCCTGCTGACGCCCGTGCAGACAGCCGATGGCGTCAAACATGTGTGGACGACTTTCAGCGCCGATCAGATCGATCTCAACTACGCCAATCCGCAGGTGACGCTGGCCATCATCGACGTGCTGCTTTTCTATGTGGCGCAGGGGGCGCAGATCATCCGCCTGGACGCCATCGCCTATCTATGGAAAACCATCGGCGCGAGCTGCATTCATCTGCCCCAGACCCACGCCATGGTCAAGCTATGGCGCGCCATTCTGGATGTAGTCGCCCCCGACATATTGCTCATCACCGAAACCAACGTCCCCCACAGGGAGAATATCAGCTATTTTGGCGACTATCTGCCCGAGACGGGCAAGACTGATGAGGCGCAACTGGTTTACAACTTCACTCTGGCGCCGCTGACGCTGCACGCCCTGCTTTCGGGCGACGCCAGCAAGCTGTCGGAGTGGGCGGCGACGCTGGAGACCCCGACCGGCGCAACCTTTTTCAACTTCATCGCCTCGCACGATGGTTTCGGCGTGCGCCCGGCCGAGGGCATCCTCAGCAAGAATGAGATGCAGATGCTGGTAGACCGCACGCTGGCCCACGGCGGACAGGTGGGCTACAAGGCCAATCCCGACGGGTCCCGCAGCGTCTATGAACTCAACATCACCCTCTACGACTTCCTCAACGACCCCGACCGGCCCGATCAGCCCACCGACGTGGCCCGATTCCTCGCTTCCCAAAGTATCCTGCTGAGCCTGGCGGGCGTGCCGGGCGTTTATGTGCACAGCCTGTTCGGCTCTCGCAACTGCCAGCGCTGCTATCAGGAAACAGGACGGGCGCGTTCCCTTAACCGCGAGAAGTTCGCCCGGACCGACATCGAAGCCCGGCTGGCGGATAAAGCGAGTCACCAGGCCCAGGTCTTTGCCGGCTACCGGCGCATGTTGGCGGTGCGGCGGCAGCACGCGGCCTTCCATCCTTTCGGCAAACAAAAAATCATGGATCTGGCCCCAGCCGTGTTCGCCGCGCTTCGCACTTCCCCCTCGGGCGATGAGCAGATTCTGTGCCTGACCAACGTTGGCGCACAGCCTTCAGCCTTCATCCTGCCCCCGGGCAAGTGGCAAAATCTGCTCAGCGGCGGAAACCGCTCGGGTGAAATGACGCTGGCGGGCTATGAGACCATGTGGTTGCAGGCGGAGAGGGTAAGTTGGTAAAATAAAAAGCGAAAAAAGCCTCAATCTTCTCCCTCTCATTCAGCGAGGCGTTATGAGTATGCAGGAATTGCAAAAAATCAAAGGCATCGGGCCCAAATACGCCAGGATCCTTTCCGCCGCCGGCATTAACACGCTGGACGATCTGGCGGGCAGCAGCCCCGAACAGCTACAAAAGATCATCCGGGCCAAAGGGGGCCTGGCCCGCTACGACGACTGGATTCAACAAGCGCGCGATCTGATCTCGATGCAGGCGGAAACGTCGACGACCGGCGCAGCCGTCACAGACGCCGAGAAAACGGCGGAACGGGAGGCTATTCATGCCGATCTCAAAGATCTGGTGAAAGAGTTGAACGAGCTGGCCGCACAATTGAAACAAATCGAACCGCACTTCCAGCCGCCATCTTACACGCCCCGGCGCATGAAGGCGGTGCTGACCGAAAATCTGGATCGTTTCACGCCCGAAACCATCAAAAGCTTGCAAGAAAGCCTGGACGGGACGAGCATCGAGGATTTCAAGGACATCGAAACCTGGAAAGGCGTCTGGTTCACCCTTAACTATCTCATCAAGCTGGAAGCAACCGAACGCGGCAGCGCCCTGACCGAGCGTCTGGCCCGCCTGCCCGGCGTCGGCACCCTGGCCGATCTCAAGGAAATGCTGCAAGATACGCCGCCCGAAGAGTTCCTTAATCCCGAAACCTGGAAAGGCGTCTGGTTCGTCATCAACTATGAGATGCGAGATGTCGCCGGCAGTCTCAAAAAACGTCTTTTGCACCAGCCGCACCAGGAAGACGTCTGAACCTGAGGGATCATGAAGCGATGAGCCGTTTGAATCTGCGGGTCAACGCCGCAATCATCATCCGGTCATCATCATTCCAGCCCATCATCAAAAGACAGGCAGCGTAAATAAGCCCAACCACCGCAGAGGCGGCAACCAGCTCCAGGATATTCTCGACAGGCAGCCAGCGAGACCACAGCCATCCCGCCAGCAAAGCTGGAACCGCCGCCGCGAACGGGCGCAAGGTGTAACAATCGTAGGGATGGATGCCCAAAAGATATCGAACTTCGACCAGATTGACGAAATTCACCAAAACCATGCTGAGCATGCCCGCCACCGCAGCCCCGGTAATGCCGAAGAAACGGATCAACAGGAAATCCAGCGTCAGCGCCACGGTCAGCGTCAGAAAAGAATTGAACATCACCAGGCCCGAATGGCCCGACATGAGCAGCATGATGCCCACGGCCCCGGTGCTGAAATTGACCAGCGCGCCGATGCTGAGAATACGCAGCGCCAGCGCGCCCGAGGCGAAATCCTTGCCAAACAGGCCGATGAGTTGATGCGGATAAAGCATCTGCACCAGAAAGATGGGCATGGCCGCGAGAATCACCCAACGAGTCACCAGCTTGAACAGCGCGCTCAACTCAGCCATCTGGCCGCGATGATGCAAATCGGCGATGACCGGGGCGAAGATGGCGTTGAAAGCCGTTAGCACGATCAGGGTCAACCCGGCCAGGCGCAGGGCAGCGGTGTAAATGCCGGAAGAGTTGGCCTGATTGAAAATCCCCAGCACCATGATCTCGGTGCGGCCGTTGAGATACACCAGCACGCTGGAAAGAAGCAGGGGCAGAGAATAACGCATGAGCTCGGAAAGCAACCCCGGCTCCCACCTGACCTGACGCGTGATTTTGCTGGCCAGCCGCCACAGAAAATAGACCGACAGCGCGCCGCCCAAGATCTGGGCCGTGACAAAACCCAGGGTGGGGGCCAGGGCGCCGACGCCCAGAACGAGAAGGAACGCCAGTGTGGCC
>Ga0256833_1002823_pt1 | contig 12040 bp, 12 predicted proteins | sample 356284metaG_FD_190535 | JGI IMG/M metagenome (GOLD analysis project Ga0256833, IMG submission 190535) | Hydrothermal vent microbial communities from Mid Atlantic Ridge, Atlantic Ocean - 356-284 | ecosystem: Environmental > Aquatic > Marine > Hydrothermal vents | place: Atlantic Ocean: Mid...
CCACTTGACCGGATATATAGAAAATTCTAAGGTTTTTTCGGCCGTTTTTCGAGGCCAAAAATGCGAAATATGCGATAAGCATCGGGGTGGATATTAGACTTGCCGCCTGCGGCGCCCCTGAACCCTCGAAAAATCCGATTGTCAAGGTCCAAACCGGCCCTTCGTGGGGCCCGTTGACCGCATTCTAGCATCTAATATCCGGTTGGGTGTTGTCCGTGCATCGGTTCAATCATGCCACCCAGGCGTCTGGGTTTTTCGTGACCGTTCCTATGCCTAGAATAACCACATGCGCTTCACGGCTTTGGTATAGCCGCACGCTGTCCGTTTCTGCTTCTATCCGTTGCTTAAGCGCTTTTTCCAGCGCCGCCAGCTCGGTACGGCTCAGCCAGCACTCAAACACCGAATATTGAACGCGCTCGCCGTAGCTCTTTAGCAAGTTGGCCACTTTGATTCGTCTGCGGTCATCTGGAATGTCGTACGAAACCACATACAGCCGGTTTTGCGTCATGGCTCACCCCCGTAGCAGCGCAAACGCCTTGTACGGCTTGCCGTGCACGATTGCCGATGCCAAGCGCTCGGCTTGTTTGAACACCAGGCTCCGGTAATCGGAATCGGCATTGGCAGGCTGAGCGGAAAGGCGCCGCTCCAGGCTCTCGATAACTTTTTTCTTACCCTGAGTATTCAGCAATACAGCGCGCCCGTCGGTTCGTACATCGTCGTGCCCCAACCAACCCCGCTTGAACGCCCTAACAATAGGTGCGTCAACCACCGGCACACGAAACTCTTCCATCAAGTCCAGCGCGAGGGCAGACCTTCTGCGACCGGTAGCGTGAACGACGCCAATCTCAGGGTGCACTTCCGCCACGAGGATGGCCGATGTGGCCAGCGAAAGCAAAACGGCGTAAGCGTAGGATAGGGCGGCATTGACCGGATCGGTGGGCGGTCGACGGCGGCGACCGTGAAAGCCCGCTTCGCGAAGGAGGCTGGCGATTCCCTCGAAGTACGCTCTGCCGGCCATGCCTTCGAAACCGCGCAGTTCGTCTAAGTTGCGTGCGTCGCCCATTTTCCTCAAGAAGCCCGACAGCGCATCGTATTTTTGATAGATCCCGCTGCGTCGTAGGTATTCCCGTTGCGACCGCACCTTGGCCGACAGGATGGCTTTGGCCAGCGCCAGCTGCTCATCTGCGGGAAGCGTAAGCTGGCGCACGAACCGCTGGGGGTCGGGAAAGCCGATGCTGCTGGCCACGCCGTAGCGCTCGCCTTGAAGGCTAACGAAATGTATAGATGCCCCGTTTTTAAGCAGGAACACCAGCGCAGGTGTCGTGAGGGCTACCTTCCCGTGCACCACCACGCGCCGCACCTTACGTGCCGGTACGCCGTGAAGGACTGCCCCGTCCGGGTCGGTCAACACCAGCCGACCACTGCGCAGGCGGAGCTTGCCACCTTGGTGAGTCAGATGCAGTGTGGGCATTTCTTCTTCTAGGCAATTACAAATCAACCTCTTTAATTGGCAGATCCGGAAATATGGCCTTGACAATCCTCTCTGCGAAACTACGTAGATTTTTTACATTGGACTTGCTGGCGGGACTCAACCCGTGTACGAGCACGGATTCATTCCTCGCGTCTAGTGTTCCGTGCAATTTTCTGAAATCGTTCCCTAAGGGTATAATGGCCGTGTCGTTTAGAGCAATAAGTAGGGCAGCCATGTTTAGTAAGGTCAGCCCGTTGCCTGCTTGGGGTAAACGTGCCGACGTGCCGAAGATTGTAGCGAGCTCTTGCTTAAAGGCTTCCAATACGCCACTTTCCAGCTGCTCGGGAGAAAAGGCATGGGGGCTCAGGTTACGTAACGAAAGCCGGTGTTGCAAGGCAAGTTCAAGTACACGGTAATAATGTAGCGCGCCTAGTACGTAGTTCTCCGAGCGTTCGTAGCGTTCTGCTTCCCGGAACAGTGTGTGGGCTAGCCAGCCAGCCCTTTCAACGTCGCCCAAGAGTCGCGTGCAAGTTTGCTGCTGCCTACCGCTGCCTGAACAGGTGTTGACGAGTTCTACCATTTGCTGCAATCCGGCAAGTTGTTGGCTGAGGACAGGCAATACCTCTCGCAGGGGTTCGCCATAGGCGGCGTCGCTTTTAAGATACGCAACCAGTTTCTGCAAAGTTCTTTCTGCGCCCAAGAGGTCCAGCGCCGACCAGCGGGCATAGGTGTGGGCTAACTCGGCGAAATTTAAATACTTTCCTACGCGAAACTCGCTGTGCATACGGCGAAAAATAGCCTCGGCCTCTTTAAAAGCGCCGTTGCGATAGAGCACCCGTGCACGTTCTTCCTGAAGCTCTCCAAAGACTACGTAAGGGCTGGGCAAGCGTACCAAGAACTCGCTGCCCGGTACGGGCCGGCGTAGCGAGGAGTCGTAATTATCATTATCAACGTAAAACACGTCAATTTCGATCTCGCTTGCCTTAGCTTGGATAAAAAAGCCCGCCGATGCAAGGCCGGCGGTCATCGCCTTGGTTCCGCTCGTGATATCGAACGCGATGGTTCCGCCCGCATGATCGTCTAGAATCCGTTTGGCGACATTATAAATATCGCTGGGGTCCCCTTTGCTAACCTGGTATGCTTCAACGTGTTTACCCAAGTCTTGTTCGATCTGCGGAAGGTATTCCCCCGTTCGTTCTGAATGGAGCACAACCACGCGCTCGGCATCGAGGGCGAGTGCTGCCAGGATTAGGGCCTCGGGGCTATTTCCAAGCGTGTGTAGCGAAACTGCTACATCTCCCAGGCGTTCGGCATTATGAATTTCTGGATTGTGCCGCCATTTTTCCAGTAGCAGCGGCCAGACCATTTTGCGATAAAGATCATCGGCTTTAGCCCCATCGCTTTCGCTGCTGGCTAGCCCTTCCTTATACTCCTTCCACGTCTGCTTCAGCCGTTCGTTTGAATCCATACTTCCTCCTATCCGGGCCAGCTACCACTTGGGCCATGCAGGGGCGGCTTCCAGATTCAGACCGGTAAAAACTTGGCGGAAAGACAAATGGCTATTGTGGTCCACCGGCTTTGTTCCGTGCGCTAAAATGCTTTCATTGCGCTTGCGCAAGACATCGCCCATTTGTAACTTTTGAGCCCGTAGCTTTTGGGCCAGCGTACCCTGGTTTCCCAACTGAACGTCAATGTCGAAAATTAGGTCCAAAACGCTTTGCAGCCCGAGTAGTCGTTGGGTTCGACTCTGCATGAGGGGTTGTAAACCGTCGGGCCAGGTTTCGGGTTTTCTTAGTAAAATGCCCGTTCGATGGTGCAGGTCCGCCTCGGCAGCCAATTCTAGAGCGCGGTATAAGCGAGCGATTGCATCGTCATAATGCCCAGCTTCGGCGCGGCGGTCGGCGTTGGCAAGAAGGTCGGCGAGGAGCTCCATCGTCGGCCGACCTTCTTTTTTTACAAGGCGCTTGAGCCGGGGCAGCTCGGCTTCGATGGTCTTCAATACCCGAACCTTGTTGCCGTGGCGCCACGCCTCGGCAATGGCGAGCGCTACAGGAAGGTTGCCCTCGATGCCCATCAGCGCCTCGGCGTGGTGAAACCGGTCCCAGGCGGCCATTCCTAGGGATACCCCCTGCAAGTGCCGAAAGAACTTCTGCTCTGAAGGGCTGAGCGCCGGGTTGTTTTCCAGGAGCCGACCTAACACCTCGGCGGCCGCATCCATGCGCCAGGCGTTCCAGGATTGTCGAAAAGCCTTCCATTCGGCTTCGTGGAAGCGTACCGTGGGATCTTCGAGTACGCGCGCCCGCTCGCTGCCACTGAGCACGCGACCTGTGTCTGGATCGCGCTGGATGCCGCCCACGTAGGAAAAGACGACGCCTAGGCCCGAAAGTGCGAGTACCAGACCTGCGGTCATGGGTTTGGTGCCGCCTGTGATGTCCGCCACAATGGCTTTTGCTTCTAACTTCTTGGCCATGGCCAGAGCTTTTCGGGCCAGCCGGAACGATTCGGTAAGGTTTTCGGGGTCGTTGAGCAGGAGCGTTTTAAAAGAAACCTCTGGGTAGCTTTCCCGTAGCTGCGCGGCCGTGCCCATGGTATCTTCGCTCGCAATCAGTATTGCCGCGTGCGGGGTGTGCTCGGCTAGGCTGGCTTCGAGAGGTTCCTGGGTGCGGCCCACGCTGGCAATGAGCACAACATCAGCTGTCTTGTTCCCCTCCTGATCCATTGGCATCCTCCTTGGCAACACGAGGCTTGGGTCTGGAAAGGTAGGGCTTCACTTGGCCAAATCCCAGTGTTGTTTTCGCGCCTACACCTGCAAAAAAGGCAAATCGCCACAGCGCCGTTAGCCAGCGGGCTTCGTCTTCGCTGGCGTTTGGGAGGTGGTAGACGGTGCGGCCGGTAAAACCCACGGCCCGAGTTGCGTGTTCGATGGAGTGCGTTCGTATATGGGCGTAACGCAAAGTCAACCGTTCGATGCTCTCGGGGAGGCTAGCGGGTGTCGTTACCGGTGCAAAAGCCTTGAAGCGTGCAAGCAGAGAGCCGAAAACCAGGCGCGGTTCGGGAAGCGGGTAATGTGCGCCGTGCCGTTTGAACAGCGTGGGGGTCACGAAGCGCATCGGATAGTCTTGCTCCGGCCCCCCATGAAAGAGCCGCGGATAGCTGCTCAGGCGTGCCCAGGGATGATCTTGCTCCAAAACCGCGCACACCCGGTAGCTGGCCGACCCAAGCTGCAGTTCTTGGCCTACCAGGCCCCACAACTTTGGGGAGCTTGCCGCATGCAATCTTTCGTCCATGAAGGTGATGCGGATGGCGGGCGGGTCGCTTTCCAGAACGCTCAAGGTGAAGGGCTTGAGCTGCTGAATGTCGTGCAGGGAAGGCGATAACTCTCTAATCAGGCGATAAAACCACCCTCGCACGTGTTCGGGGGCGGGGGCGCCGCTCCCCTCGAGCGGAAGAACCGTTGCTGCGAGCAGCATTTATTCGATCACCTCGACTAGGACCCAGCCCAGGGGTAGCCTTTCGGACAGCTTCCGGCTGATGGGTTCGATCCGCCGGGGACCGCGAGGGGTCGGGTATTCGATGAACTCGGCCAGGCGCATGCTCAATTCGCCGCTCCCGTACCCTAGCCGAAGGGGAAAACGGTAAGGCTTACGCAACGTCCCGTCGTCCGTAAGGCAACCCTCAATGGCCTCGAGCACCTGTTCCATGGCCTGGGCCGCCTCGTTCCAACCGCGCTGCTCGAATTCGTAAAGCTCTCCGTCGGCAAGGTTAATCAAGCGCTCGTAGGCGTTTTCAGCCAAGCCTCTGAGCTGAGAACGCAAAGCACGCCCTGAATGCCCCAGTGTGCTGCGCTTGTGGGTGAGCAGGCCTCCATGGAAGCGAAGGTTGGCCTCAACGGCCCCCTTGGTCCACACTTGCGCCAGCTGGACGATACCCGTGGGTGCGGCACGGTCTTTTCGGCTACCGTACACCTCGATGAGGTGAAACTCTGTGCTCGCTAGGGGTGAGCTGTCGGAGACGCCCAGGGCTCGGAAGGGGTCGCTGGTGATGTCGGGTTTGCCTTTCTTAAAAGGCGCTTTTAGCACGGTGGCTTCGAAAGCCTGGTTAACCGGCAGTGCGGCCTTGCGTTGGTCGCGTCGCATGCGTTTTGGGGAGAAAGGCAGAAGGACGCGGCCTTCACCGGAAGTCTTTTCCCACTCACCGCGAGCAAGGTTGCCTCTGGCATGTTTCCAGGCCAAGTCGTACTTGCCTAGCCAAGTCAACTCTTCCTCGTTGAAACTCGCCTGGAGTTCGCGGCGGCTGGCGTCGAAGACGATGGTGGTGCGAATGGCCCCCTTGAGGCTCGAGCCCGGCAGGTACGCCCCTTCGAGGGCGCGCGGGAAAATCCGCAGGCCAAGTTCACCCGTTCCTCGGCGCAGTGCTTGGTCGAGGAAGCGTTCGAAACCTGCCGCCGCCGGGGCCCGCCAGGACACGGCAGGCTCCAGGTCGTGTCGAGCGGCCAGCTCGCCAAGGCGTTTCCTGGCCTCGAAAGGGCCGCGCTCAATAGCGCTCAGGTATTCGCCTGCTGCCGCCTCGGGCAAGGTTTCGATGAGTCGCACGGGGTCCAGCACCCAAACCTCGCGGTTTTTCAAGACGTACTGGTACGGCTCCAACACCTCACCGCTGCCCACGTGCACGGGGGTCAGCGGGGTGATGCGAACGCGGTGGCTTTGGAGGAAATCATCCACGGCGCACCTCCATGGGCAAGGTGAGTGGATCCAGGTTTTCCCATACCCGTACGCCCTCTCCCGGTTCGGTTGGGGGGGTGACGTCCAGCAGCGCGGGCCGTGGAGAGCGCACCACGGATCCTTCTACGAGGCGCAGGTAGGGCCGCTTGAAAGGGGTTTCGGCGCCGGCGAAGCGCCCGCCCATGCGCCCCCAATGCGTTTCCGTACGCCACCAGCCGTCAGCGTCCTTGGGGGGTAATCCCGGACCCAGGAGGAGGCGGTGAGTTCCTGAAGGGCTGCTGGGCAGGGTGATTTCGCGCGGCCCGCCCGCCAGCTCAAAACGACCGTTTCCCACGCTGGCTCCGCCCGCGTAACCCGTCCAGCCGACGAACTCCAAAAGCTCTGCGATTCGGCGGGCGTGGATGGCGGGGCCCGTTTGCACGTAGATCGTGAGCGTACCCGAAAACCAGTGGAGCACCTCTTCGAACAGCAGACCGGTGGCTGCCGTGCCGGTTCTGCGATCCATGGCCACGCGGGTACGGCTGGATTTTTCGATAGGGGGAAGCTGAGGCAGTTCGTCGCTTGCCAGCAGCTCCACCAGCGTTTCCTCGCCGCCGGAGGCGACGCGCGCGAAGGCATCCAGGGGAAGCCAGCGCAGAGCCTTAGCGCGCTTTCGCAAAACGGTGTCGCTGATCGCCACGGGGGGCAGCAGGGGGCGCGGAAGGGTGTCTTTGGGAAAGGCGGACGAGAGCCTTACCGGCGGTGGGCGGTCTTCTGCGAGGGCGCTGTGGTGTTCGTCGATCCAGCTTTGGAGCGCGTCCTCACCTTCCAACTCACGTATGGCCCACGCCAGATGGCCCCAAAGGGTACTGGAGCGGGGAAGGTCGCGAAACCCCGAACGGGGTTTGATATCGTAGGCAAAGACCTTCATGGCGCTAGCCGGTCGCGGTCAGATCCAGCGTTTTGACCTCGTAGTCGATGGCCACCTTGCCGTACCCGCGGCTGGTGTGGCCGCCCAAGGCATCCAGCTCGATCAGTTCCAGCCCGCGCTTCACCACCTCGTTGAAATAGCGTTCGTCGAGCTGCCCACCGTCGTCCAGGTCGTACACCTTGTAGATAAGCTCGAACTCGAACTCGGCACCCGCCGGGACGCGCTCGGTGGTGCGTGGGTTGGCGTCGCCCCCGAGCCGCGGAATGAAGACCTCCTGTTTTGCTTCGGTGTAGAGTTGCCCCTTTTCCTGCCCCATGCGGACCAAGGCCTCGCGGCTGGCATCGGTCAGGTGCGCGTCGCGCACGACCAGCCGGGTGGGGCCCCGTTCGGGGAGCTGCCGGTTAGCGGCCGAGCCGAAGACGCGGCAGATGGGGCAGTCGACTTCGTCACACTGGTGTGCACTGTTTCTACGGTCGTTATCGGCGCTCACCCGCCCCAGCGCCCATTCCATGAGCGACCGCATTTTGCCCTTGATGGAAGACCCGGGGATGTAGGGTTCATCGGTCAAAGGGTTGCGTATCACCGGGTTGTCGATCCCGCCGATGGCGACTTCGCCGCGCTCGGCGCCGATACGCAAACCCGACTTGGCCTTGATGGTCCCGGTAACTTGGTAGATTTTAACAAGGCGCATCGAAAACCTCCTTAACCCCGTGCGCGGGGGGTGTAGTAGGCCAGAACGGCCTGAACCGCGTCCATGAGAACGTCGAAGTCCTTGCGGGTCTCCACCTGGTCGATCAGCCCCCGGAGGAACTTTTCGAGGGACTCGTAGGCTTTGGCCTTGCGGCGATCGCGCGTTTGGTAGTGGACCTTGGCCAGCAGCAGCTTCATGTAGGGTTTCTCTTTGCGGACGGCGGTGTCGTCGTCGCCCTGCGAGCGGATGCGGGCTTCGAGTGCGCGCAGCTCGCCAAAGAACTTACGGAACTGGCTGCTGGGCAGCTCCAGCTTGATCAGATCGTTGGCGACCCTGCGGGCATAGTCGTCGAACAGCTCTTCGTTGACGAGGCCTTGTTCCCGGTCCTTGTACAACTCTGGCATAGCTACCTCCCTTGGTACGACGCGTACTGAACCCAGACGGGCAGATGCTGCATACGTGGGTCGAGCTGGTTCATGAGTGGGTCGAAGAGCTCGCCCCAGTGGCGGTCGACGCCGGCATTGCGCTTTTGGTAGAAGAGCAAGGGCTTGTACTTCATGCCCCTGGGGTCGCCGTTCTCCTGCCAGGCGCGGTACAGTTCCCAAAGGCCGAGCAGCCGGTGGGCCAGCCCTCGGGGCAGCTCGCCGGCGGCGGTGAGCTCGAAGAACTTCTGTCCGTGCCCGAGAAGAAGGTCGAGCTCGCCCCACCGAACCGCATGCCTAAAGAGCATGAGCCGGTCGCGTCCGCTATCCTTGGCCTGCTTCTCGGCGGCCTGCGCCCGGTCGGCGATGAGCGGCACGGGCGTGTGCGGCTTGATGAGCGCGAACCCGCCCGAGAGGGTGAAGCCTGGGTGCCCGTTGGTGTATTCGCGGTACAAGCGTTCCAGGTCGCGGGCGTAGTGCAACAGCACGTCCCAGGGACCAATCACGAACACGTCGTCGCCCCCCGCGTATACGTTGTAGATCAGGCGGTAGCGTTCGCGTGCGTTGGTGGTGAGCGGTGGGGGCAGAAGCGCCTGGTACTGTTCGGGGTGTTCCATCAAGTCACCCGCAACGAAGCCGAAATAGAACTCCAGCATGCGCGAAAGCGAGCCGATGCGGCTGGGTGTCTGCAGGTGAGCTTCAAGTCCGTGGGCGAAGACCTCCCCCATGCGGTCGGCGTCGAGCATCAGCGCGCCCAGGTGGGAGGCCCCCTCCGCAAAGTTGGCGATTTCCTCGAAGGTGAGGGGGCGGTCGGGGTGGGTGCCGAGCTCGTCGCGCACGTGGCCGAGCCCGTTGCTTTCGAGCCAGGCGCCGTAATCGTGCGAGGTCGGCTGCAGGAGTGCGGTCGCGTCGGCCACCGTGGGGATGCGCCCGGCCAGCGGCCTCACGTCGAACGCATGCTGGCCCGGTTCGAAATGGGGTCGCGTTCGGAAGCGAAAGCCGGTGGTGCCGCCGGGCACTGCGTAGGTGGTTGGAAACGCGAAATGGGGTTCAGATGGAGGCTCGCTAGCCAGGGCGATCTCGTGGGTTTTGGGCAACACCTGTCCGATGGCCGCGTCGGCCTGGCAGCGCGAGCAGGGTTGCCAGATCCCCGCCTCGTCCATTCCGGCGGAAGGGAGCGCGTCGCAGACCGGGCAAGGTCTAAGGCTGCGCGCCTGATCCGCAAAGGGTAAAACGGCCTCGCCCGCCAGGGCAAAGGACTGCTGCTTGGCCTCGGCCAGGTTGAGCGAAAGCCGGTTCAAGAAGTGGCCGAAGGGCTCGGATTTCAGCTCGGCGGGGGCGAACGGCAACCATGCAAGGGTTGGGGTAAGGGTGCCGCCGCGCTCCAGCGCCCAGCGCTGCCAAAGGGCACGAAGCTCCTGTAGGCGCTCGCGGCTCTCGGGGGTGTTGTGGGCCAGCAGGGTAAAGCGCCCCCCTGCTGAAAGGATGCGGCTCGTGGGTGGGAGTCCCAGTTCCTTGAGGACATCGCGGGCAAAGGCTTCGGTGGCCAGGGCCACCTCCAGGCTGCGGGCGCGCAGCCGCTTGGCGATGCCTCCAATGCCAGTGGCCGCAGACTGACGGATGCGGTAGATGTGGTTCTGAATTCCGCCGATGTCGCCGGCTACGAGCAGAAACTTGGCTTCGCCCTCTTTTTTGAGGCGCTCGGTGCTCACCTGGCCGTCGGTTTCGGTATGGTAGCGCCAGAGCGCCGCGGCGAAAGCGGAGGTGAGTCGGAGGTGGTCGTAGAGCGACACGTCGGGCTCGCCCACGGTATCGGAGGGAACCGCCCACGCCGATTCGCGTAGCAACGCGTCGAGGTTACTGAGCAAGGCCTCCAGGTCTTTGGGCAGCCTGTCTTCCAGCGCCTTGAGGCGGTTCGAAAGCCGATCGGCTAGAGCGGCGTACGCTAGACCCGGCTCGCCGGTGGGGAAAGCTGCACGTGTGGATAACGGAGCCAAGGCGTAGGCCCCCTCCCTTGACGGCCGCTCCTGCCCTAAATGCACGCGGTTGAAGACGGGCATCAGGGGCACGTTTGGTGGGGGCATTTGGGCAGCCTCGCTGGCCTCTGCGCGCTCATTGCTCGCGTAGTTGTCGGCCAGCGTGACCGCCCAGGCCGCAGCCGTTTGGGGCTGCCAGCCCTTGGGGCGCGATTCGTGGTGATGGGCCGCCGTATGAGCCAGGGCTTCGGGGTCGAGACCGAAGCGCCGCCATAGCCGCGGCAGACCCATTACCACGGTATGGGTCCACTGGGTGTGCGGTTTTTTCTGGCCCCAGTGGGCCCTTTGGTAAAGCTTACCAATGTCGTGCAGCAACCCAGCGATGGAGATCTCGTGGGTTGAGTGTGTCATGGCTCCAATATACAATGACAATCTACTGCGCTTGGGTTATCTTGACGATTGTGCGCGAGAGCGAGCCGATGCGGCCGGACAGGGCGTAGTCGGGCAAGGTTGCCTGGATGCAGCCTCAAACCGGTTTGATGGGCTGCTCTGGTGTTCCCAGAAACCTGCCCCGGTGTCAGGCTGAGAGTACTGGGTTTATGAATCTCCAGTGTTTCTTTGCGATGCAGCTCTGTCAGTCGTGGTAACCACATAATTAAGGAGGCGGGTCCATTCCTAAGGGGGTGACCTCCCGTACGCTGGCGCTGCACTTGTGGAAAGAACTATCATTGCAAAGCAACCTGTCGATCGGGCCGAGGAAACCATTCGGAAGCTCAGGCTGCGAGTGGAAGGTGATGGGGTTTCCGCCCAGAGCTGCTCAGATTGCGATAGCAGCAACGCACCCATGTACGGGGAATGGGTGGATGCGTCCAACGAGTTACGGGCCATTGCCGCCCAGATATCCGATGTTTATGATGAAATGCAAACAACCACTGCTGAACTAGCATCAGCTTCGGCACTATGCGCGGTAGGCGTTGAACTGGCATGCGGGGAAGCGGCGATGTTGGCTCGCCAATTAATCGACCTCGGTGTAACACTTCATAATCTGCAAGTTGAATACGACATCCAGCTTGCATACGTCTGGGAAGTCACAGATGACCTTGTTGCCTGGACCGAGGACTGTTTAAATAGGAACTGTGGGTAGTATAAGCTGTTCTGACTGGGTGTTCCTCGTTGCCAGCATGGGAGCAGCCATGCTGGCAACCTGGATTTTCTGGCTGAGCCGGGTTGGAACCGTTACTGAGCATCAGCGGTCGGTACGGTGCACATTTACCTGCTGGCTTCTTCTGATAGTCTGTCTCATTAGCGTGCAGGTGGCGTTCCGGGTTTGTGAAGACATCCCCCTCGAACGGTTTTTCTACGGGCGCGTTTTCTCCTACCTATTTGCTGGGGTAGTGCTTGTGTCGTACACGCGCTTTCACAAGAAGCTGGCCCTCGCAGCACTGTATCTTGTTGTTGTTTTGTACAACTACTACCTGTTCTCCGGTCACGCGAAGATTGAAGCGTTCCACTATGGGCTGGCCCTGATGCTTGCCGTCCTGCTCGTAGAAATCGTGACGCGGGCCCAACGGGGGTGGCCGCTGGCTAAATCCGATTTTCCCTAAGGTAGAGAATTGTGTTGAATCCGCGTGCGTCCGACGGCGCCGGACAGAGGCCGAGTAGCGGCGGTTTTCAGAAGCCCCGTGCTACCGCGTTTCGTCCAGCAGGCCCCGAAACAGCGGCGCTTCTTCCCCCCGCAGCTCGGCCTCGCTGACGAGGCGGCCGCCTGAGCGGATGTGGCCCACCTCCTCCGGCTCCAGCGCCCCGAACTCGACCAGGCCGCGCACCACCAGAAAGCGGCGGTGGCAGC
>Ga0256833_1002824_pt1 | contig 12039 bp, 8 predicted proteins | sample 356284metaG_FD_190535 | JGI IMG/M metagenome (GOLD analysis project Ga0256833, IMG submission 190535) | Hydrothermal vent microbial communities from Mid Atlantic Ridge, Atlantic Ocean - 356-284 | ecosystem: Environmental > Aquatic > Marine > Hydrothermal vents | place: Atlantic Ocean: Mid...
CGCCGCATTTACCGAGCTTGCCGGAATATACGTCCATGAGGGGGCATGGGAAAAGGCGGCCGAATTTGCCAACCATGCGTTGGATTATAATCGATATAATATAAGCGCCATTCAAGTTCTTATTGTTTCGTTGAGAAAAAGCGGCAAGTCGATTGAAGCGAAAAAAAAATGCGATGATTTGCTTGCCATTATGCCGCTTAATCATTTTGCCCGTTTTGAGAAGTATCTGCTCGATAAAAACAAAGATTTATTAAAGAACTTCAATAGCTTGATTCGAAATGAACTGCCGCATGAAACCTATCTTGATATTGCCGTTACCTATTTTAATCTCGGTTTGCTAAAAGAAGCCCTTACCGTATTGAAATACGCACCGGTAAATCCAATCATATATTATTGGGAATCGTATCTTGCCTTAGCTTTAGGCGATAATATTCACAGTTTAAAGTTATTAAAGAAAGCGGAAGAAATTTCGCCATATCTCGTATTTCCGTTTAGGACGGAAACGGCCGAAGTGTTATCCCGAAGCGCATCACTGAGCGATACATGGAAAAACAAATATTATCTCGCGCTTGTTTATCTGCGACACGGGCGGCTTGATAAAACAAAAAAATTACTTAACGCTTGTAATGACCGGCCTGATTATGCGCCGTTTTATTTAACCCGCGCTAAGTTAAACCGAGGTGCCGATATCCAATCAGCAATTAAGGACGTTCAAAAATCCATTAAGCTGGATAATGGAAACCGACGCGCCGTATTGTTATTATCCGCGTTTTTTAATGATCGCGAAGAGTATCAAAACGCCTTGAAAACGCTTGAAAAACTGTATAGAAAAAACAAAAGCGATTATCGTATTGCCGTGCCTTATGCCAAAGCGTTATATCAAGTAGAGAAATATGAGGCCTGCCTTGGGGTCTTGGATAAAACGGAAGTGCTGCCTTTTGAAGGCGCCGCTTTCGGTAGAGAGCTCTATCGTAATGCCCATCTTATGGCCGCTATGCGTCTTGCGGAGCAGAAAAAGTATTCGTTTGCCCTAAAACATATCCGGCAAGCGCGCATGTGGCCGGAACATCTCGGCGCGGGGAAACCTTATGAACCCAATGAACTTTTGGAAGACTATATTGAGATGTTTATAAGTGAAAAAGAGGGAGATAGGGATAAAGCTGCCTTATTGCTTAAAAAGATAGAAAAATATTTGCGTGACAGGGGCTATATGCATGGCGCCGATAATGTTATTAAAGCGCTTGTGTTAAAAAGAAAAGGCAACGCTGCCGCCGCGATTAAAGTATTGGATAAATGGCGTTGTGATTCTCCCGACAACTTGCTGGCAAAATGGGTATCGATGAAATTTATTGGGAATATTGAAACAAATCAGAGTACTAATTTTAAACAATTAAAAGCAAATCAGTCTTATCGGCTCTATTATAATCTTGTGAAGTTATCCGAATAAGCGCCGGGCTCTCGTCAGCCCGTTCCCTTTGGCCCAGGTAACGATAAAGAGGATGGGGCGTAACGGATAAAAAACCGGAATTGATTTGTGTTATGTCAATTTGTTGTTTTTTTTGAGGATTAATAAAATCAGAGGTAATAGATAAAATGATGTTTAATGTGAATGAATATGAAATTCTTTACAGGGATAACCTCTTTAACGATGTCGTTCCTTTTTGGATGAAGAACTCTCCCGATAAAGAGTATGGCGGATATTTTACATGCCTTGACAGAGAGGGAAATGTTTTTGATACCGACAAATTCATCTGGCTACAGGCTCGTCAGGTGTGGATGTTTGCAGTTTTATATGATAAAGTTGAACGAAAGAAGGCATGGCTTGAAATAGCTATTCACGGCGCGGAGTTTTTAAAAAAACATGGACGAGACGGGGCCGGGAATTGGTATTTTTCACTCAATAGAGCGGGAAAACCTCTGGTGCAGCCTTACAATATTTTTTCCGATTGTTTTGCGGCAATGGCCTTTGGACAGTTAAACAAAGTAACGGGCAACGAAGCATACGGCGATATTGCCTTAAAGACCTATCATAACATTTTACAGCGAAAAGACAATCCAAAAGGAAAATACAATAAAATCTTTCCCGGTACCAGGCAGGGAAAAGGCTTTGCCCTGCCTATGATATTGTCCAACCTTGTTCTGGAAATCGAACATATTATCGGCAAAACAGAGGTTGAGGAGATGATTGACTATTGCAGGAATGAGGTGATGGAGGTCTTTTACAAGCCGGAATATGGTGTGTTGCTCGAAACGGTAAATCCTGACGGCGGGTTTCAGGATTCGTTCGAAGGCCGCCTGACCATTCCAGGCCACGGACTGGAGGCCATGTGGTTTATGATGGATATCGCAGAGCGAACCGGCGATAAGGAACTGATAAAAAAAACAGTTGATATTTCATTACAACTGCTGGAATACGGATGGGACAAAAAATACGGCGGTATATTTTATATGATGGATGTAAAGGGTCATCCGACGCAGCAGCTGGAATGGGATCAGAAACTATGGTGGGTGCATCAGGAAGCCATTCTCGCCATGCTTAAAGGTTATAAGCATACGAGCGATCAACGCTGTCTGCAATGGTTTGTAAAATTGCATGACTATACGTGGAGCCATTTTGCCGACGGCGAATACGGAGAATGGTTCGGTTATTTGAACAGGCGGGGCGAAACGCTGCTTCCATTGAAAGGCGGGAAATGGAAAGGTTTTTTTCATGTGCCGAGATTTTTGTTAAATGGATGGCGTACTTTGGAGCGTATATAGATTAAAAGGAAAAGATAATGGTTAAAGAATTTCATTATTCCCGCAATACAAAAGGCAGTGCAGCTTTTCTGTTAATGACGACGGCAATAGCTTCGCTCGGCGGAATACTATTCGGTTTCGATACGGCGGTTATATCGGGCACCTTTAGTATGGTGGAAAAATATTTTGCCTTGGATAAAATAGAAGCCGGTTGGTTTACAAGCTCGGCGCTTGTTGGGACAATTTTCGGAGCGTTTGCGGCCGGCGCTTTTAGTGATCGTTTCGGGCGTAAACCGTCGCTGATTTTGTCCGCTTTTTTCTTTTTTATTTCCGCGTTGGGATGCACCGTCCCACAATCATTTACGTTTCTGATTATTGCAAGACTGATCGGCGGTATCGGCGTAGGCATGGCTTCGGTTTTGGCTCCGCTATATATCTCCGAATTTTCACCGCCTAAAATTCGGGGAAGACTTGTTGCCTTGTACCAATTATCTATTGTGATTGGTATTTTACTGGCGTATTATTCCAATTCTTTACTACTTGGCTTTTCACAGACCCATGTAGAGGCCTTAGAAAAATTAGGTATTTTTTATTCGGTTTTGGTAAAAGAGGTCTGGCGGGGCATGTTCGGAGCGGAGATGATACCCGCTGCGGCATTTTTTGTATTATTGTTCATAATTCCCGAGACGCCGCGTTGGCTGATTAAAAAAGGGAGTGCGGAAAAGGGATATCAAATACTATTGAAAATCAGCGGCGAAGCGATGGCCAAGCTTGAATTAGCCGAGATAAAAAGTAGCTTTAATCATTCGAAAGCAAAATTAAGCGCTCTGTTAAAACCCGGCCTGCGGCTGGCGCTGATCGTTGGTGTGGGCTTATCTGTTTTTGGGCAGTTCACGGGCGTTAATGTAGTGATATACTATGGTCCGAATATTTTGGAAAATGCGGGAGTTCGCTTGGAAAACGCTTTGCAATTCCAGGTTGCCATTGGGGTGATCAATCTTATTTTTACGGTCATTGCCTTATGGAAAATTGATAAGTGGGGATGCCGCCCGCTGCTTATCGGCGGTATGGGCGCTACTACGCTGGCTTTATTAATTATTGCCATACAATTTACGTTGGGGGTGAGCGAAGGTATATGGATTGTAATCATGCTTTGCCTTTATATTGCCGGTTTAGCGATATCTATTAATGCCGTGATTTGGGTACTGATCGGTGAAATCTTCCCAAATCATATTAGGGGTAAGGCAATGTCAATAGCCACTTTCGCCAACTGGAGCGCAAATTTTTTAGTGGCTTTTATTTTTCCCTGGTATGTTTCTAAAATCGGTATGAATTTCGGATTTTTTACTTTTGCTTTTATGTGTTTAATGGCTGCCATATTTTTCTATCTGTATGTGCCCGAAACAAAAGGTAAAAGTCTTGAGGAAATTGAAAAATACTGGGAAAGCAAGGCATAAATCATTTAACGGGAACGAATTATGAAAATAATACATATTTTATCCCTCTTTATTGTAATAACTTTAATATTTCTGGGATGTAGTACAAAAAGCAAAAAATCATTTGATAATATAATATTTGTATGCGACGTTCAAAATGATCTTTTTCGGGCAGCGTCGACATCCATGGGAGAATTTCCACGATTTGTAAAAGCGGATGCGGCTCTTGAGGCGGCAAAATCCGGAAGCGCGTTGTTGCTGTTAGCCGATGACTATCCCGCGGGAAAAACGAAAATACCACACGGTTTTTTAAAAAAAACGAAAAGTAAAAATATTAAACTTTATCTTGAGTTTCCGGATAGTTTGCCAGGCATCAAAAGCGCTGAAATAAAAACCATAAAATGGGAAAGAGGAGTGGTTACTGCGGATGTATTCGGCGAGTTGCTCCCTCCGATGAGCATCGTAAGCATCAACGATAGTCATTATTTGGAAATGATGGTCAAGCATCCGTTGATGGTCTTGGCGAGAGTGGCAGGGTTTGATAACGCGGTGTACGGTTTGGCCGGCGTCAAAAGCCATCCCGTTCTGTTCGAAATGCGGCAATGGAATAGTTTGGTCTCTACCACTAAATTGAGTCAATTTATAACGGGACGCTATGCACCAAATAAGTCATGGAAAGCGATTTGGACTTTCATATTTAATTATTTACGGCCAAATGAAAAAATGCCGAATATATCTTGGCTACCATCTGTTCGCCCTACTTTTGCAAAAGGAGCGCATATAACGGATAATGAACGTTTGCAGGCCGTAAAACGAGGCGTTGAGTGGTACTACCGCAGCAACCTATTGGCGACAACCGAAGATGTAAAAAATGGCGTAACGTTAACAGCCGAGTCCGGAAGAGATTATGGAAAAGAGGGTATTCGCGAATGTTATCTTTCAAAGATCAATTACGACGGTAGTCAACCCATAAGCAATTCAAGACGCGCCGATTGCGCCGGTGAAACGGCCATGGCGTTGGCTCTGTACGGGATGATGACAGGAAACGAGACGGACAAAGCAACAGCTGAAAATTTGCTGGATTATATCTTTTTTAATTCACGTTTGCGAAAAGGGCCGCGTAATGATGTCGATAGTCCGGAATACGGTTTTATCGACTGGTATGAGCGTGCAAATGACCATGAAGGCGTTTATTATTCGGATGATAATGCCCGTGTCGATATGGGCGCCATCGTTGCGGCTGTAGCATTAAAAAGTAACCGATGGGATGAATTCGTCATGGCCAATATTCTGGCAAACTTCAGGGCAACATCGCTTGTGACCGGTTTTAAGCCACGCCGATTGGATGGTTCGCCGAAGAGCGGAAACACGTTGGCAAACGGTTGGAAACCTTACCATAAGGCAGAAGATTACTACCATTTTGCCCCTCATTATCAATCGTGGATGATGGCCCTATACCTGTGGTTGTATGATAAAACACATTATAAACCGCTGCTCAATACAGCTAAAAGGGGTATTGAAAATATGATGAACGCCTATCCGCATAAATGGGAATGGACAAACGGTTTGCAGCAGGAAAGAGCGCGCATGATTCTTCCTTTGGCCTGGCTGCTTAGAATTGAAAATACGCCGCGTCACAAAGTATGGCTTGATACGCTCATTAATGATTTGTTGGCTTTTCAAGACGATTGCGGCGCCATTCGCGAAGAAATAGGCGGCGTCGGGCTTGGGAAATATGCTCCGCCGAAGAGTAACGCACAATACGGAACAAGCGAGGCACCGTTGATACAGGAAAACGGCGAACCGGTGGCCGATATGCTTTATACATCCAACTTTGCTTTTTTCAGCCTTACCGAAGCGGCGGCGGTAACCGGAGACAAAAAGATAAAAAAGGCGCTCGATAAATTGGCGGATTTTATGGTAATGATACAGGTAAAATCGGATGCGCGCCCAGAACTTGACGGCGCTTGGTATCGCGGATTTGATTACGGCCGCTGGGAATATTGGGCTTCCAATGCCGACCTCGGCTGGGGAGTATGGAGCTCCGAAACAGGCTGGACGCAGGGCTGGATAACTTCTATGTTGATGATGAAAGAAATGGAAATTAATTTTTGGGATTTTACCGAGAAAAGTAAAATTGCGGAATCCTTTAAAAAATATGAAAAATTGATGTTGTCGGAAGTGGAAGAAAATGAATAATTCTAAGAATAAGAAGAAAATGTATTTTCTTTTAATGTTGATAATGATAATTTATTCAAGCGGTTGTTCCGTTTCTCATAAGACGGCCGAAACGTCAAAACCTTATACCTATTGGTGGTGGATGGGCAACGCGGTGGATTCGGCAAATATTTCTTATAATCTGAAAATGATGCATCAAGCCGGAATTGGCGGCGTTCATATTATTCCCATCTACAGGGTTAAAGGGGAGGAGAATAAATTTATAAAATATTTATCTCCCCGCTGGAATGATATGTTACGTTATACGTCGCATAAAGCGGCGGAGCTTGGTATGGATGTGGATATGACGCTCGGAACAGGCTGGTGTTTTGGCGGCAAGACGGTAAAAGAGCGAAACGGAGTAATGGGTGCGGTAATTGAAAGGATGGAGAATTGTCAAGGCCGTATGACCATTGATTTTACTTCGAAGTCCGAATATTCCATCGATACCGTTTTATGCGTTTTGGCTGAATTTGAAGACGGTAAACGAAGAGATGTTTCATCGTTGGTCTCCGCATATAAATTAACGATTCCCGATACAATGTCAGGAGTAACCTTGTATATTTTAAGGATGCAGGGCCCTAAAAAAAGGGTAAAACGCGCTGCGCCCGGCGCAGACGGCCCCATGCTCAATCCGCTTTCCGTACAAGCTTTCAAAGAGTACGCCAAAAATTATCAACGCGCTTTTAACGGAAATATAGGCAAATTCGTCGGCAGCATATATCATGACTCATACGAATACTACGGGGCAAGCTGGAGCGGTTCGTTGTTTGATGAATTTAAAAAGAGGCGCGGTTATAAACTACAGCATTTTCTACCTGAATTATCGGATAGCGGTAGAAGCGCATTATCGAGAAGAATAATTGCCGACTATCGTCAAACCGTTGCCGAGCTTCACTGCGATTATATAAGAGCCGTAAAAAATTGGGCGGTAGAAAACAATGCTCAATTCAGAAATCAGGCGCATGGGAGCCCTACCAATTGGTTGGATTCCTATGCCGTTGCCGATATTCCCGAAACGGAATCATTCGGCGCTTCAATTTTTAAGATTTTAAAACTCGAAAGAGATGAAAGATACATTAGCCCTGGTAATATCCCGAAAAAAGACGTTTATAAATTTGCGTCGTCGGCGGCAAATGTTACGGGCAAAAAATTGGTTTCATGCGAAACGCATACTTGGTTGAGGGAACATTTTAGAGTAGCGCTATCCCATTGTAAACCCGAGTTGGATAAACTCTTTGTTTCCGGTATAAATCATATTTATTACCATGGAACGGCCTATTCACCTAAAGAAGCGGCTTGGCCGGAATGGTTATTTTATGCGTCCACAAATTTTGCTCCTTCAAACAGTCAGTATTGCCATTTTAATGTCCAGAATAAATATATTGAAAATTGTCAGAATATACTGCAATCAACAAAACCCGACAACGAGATCATTGTCTATTTTCCTTTTGAGGATATCCTGCATAATTTTGGCGTTACAAAGGAGATATTGCTGACGATTAATGTTCACAATGAGGAAGAATGGCTTGATGGCTCGGAATTTGAGAAAACGATCGTGGAGTTAAGAAAGAAAGGTTTTACTTATGATTACATCTCAGAGTTGCAGATAGTAAATAGTTATGTGGAAAGTGGAAAAATAAGGACAAGCGGCAACCTGTATAAAACAATTATTGTTCCGAAATGTGAATATATGCCGCTGAAAACCTTGCGAAAACTGGCCGAACTCTCTCAAAACGGCGTTAATATTATTTTTATCAACGATTTACCTGCAACCTATAGCGGATATTCCGAGTAGCAGGAAAGCGCTGTTTTTTTTAATAGAATAAAAGAAGATTTAAAAAACAGCAATAAGGAGACTGTAGCAATCTTGAGTCTTGACAGGCTCTCTCGTCAACTTAAAATTCTGGAAAATAAGCGGGAGGCGCTGGCAGATTTCAATATTGATTTTATACGAAAAAAAGATAGAAAGGGATATGTCTATTTCATCGCTAACTTAAACAGCGGAAAGGATATTAGCCGATTTATTCCGTTGGCGGCAGAAACCAGCGACTATGTTTTTTATGATCCGATGACGTGTAAAAAAGGTAGAGCTAAAATCAAAAAAGAGGGTGAAAACGTTTTGCTATGGCTGCAATTAAAACAGGGTCAGTCAATTTTTCTGTTTGCAACGGATAGCAGAGATGATGTTGCGGATTGGAAATATTCGGGGAATAAAAAACAAATCTTTTCTGTAACGGGGGATTGGAAAATTGAGTTTTTAACGGGCGGTCCCTTTTTACCGGCGTCGGTAGAATTAGATAAATTAATATCATGGACAGACTTGCCCGATTCAACCGCCTCTTACTTCTCCGGTTTGGCGTGCTATACCGTAGATTTTAATATGGTTGATTTCAACAAAGAGAACAAATATATTCTCGTTTTTGACAAAGTTAAAGAAAGCGTGCTGATCCGCTTAAACGGGAAAAATGTCGGTACGCTTTTCTCTCATCCCTTTGAAGCTGATATTTCCGGCTATTTACGAATCGGGATGAATCATTTGGAATTGGAAACGGCAAATCTAATGGCAAACAGAATCCGCTATCTTGACAAAAAAAGGATTAACTGGAAAAAGTTTTATGATATTAATTTTGTAAATATCAAATATAAAAAATTTGATGCCTCAAAATGGCGGCCCGTCGAATCGGGCATTATCGGTAATGTATCCATTGTGAGTTATAAAATCGATAAAGAACACAGCGCGGCAAATTGATTAATAAAAAGAGAAACGCTCGTTATGAAAATGTCCGACCTATATTGTGGTTTTTTTTTGAAATTCCCGACCAATAAAGGAGAAAAATTTGAAAACTATTTTTGTTTTAATCATTATCGCTTTGGCGTTCTCATGCACCTTTTCAAAAAGAACGGAAGTTAACATTCGGAAACCATAAATGGGCTTCGCCTGATGAATTTGAGAGGATTAAAAAGAACTATACACAGCAAATATTTCGCAAATTTAATAGTCTGTCAAGCGGGCACGGCGGATCCGATTTGAAAATCGATTGGCGTCTTATCGATTGCCTGCATAACGCGTTGCCGCTTGATCAGGATGTCTATGATGCCGCTTCATGGAGCGCTGTTTTGCCCTTAACGGAATGGTCGGTTTTGAATAACTCCAATTCCATAAAGATCCCGGATTTTACGGCGGGATCATGGAAAAGCAATAAACGAAATATGGATATTAATTTAGAACGGGACGGCAATACCAAAATTATATTTTAAGTTTATTGTCCGTCGGCTATTCTTCATAAAAATGAAGTTCGGGAATATTGTCAAAGATTCCAAGGTAAAAAGCGTATTGATAAAATTCCTGTAAAGCCTCTTTCTCCTCATCTTTTAAATCAAGAGCAAAGACTTCCTTGTAAAATGCGCCGTTTATTATTTTCGGCAGATTCTTTTCGGAGCAAAATTGCTTGATGATGGTTTCAAGGTGATACTCGCCATGCACTTTTGCCTGATTAATGCGGGCTATGTCGCCGGCATCAAATCCCAGCTCGTGTCCCGCCCAAATAGAAATAACAAAAGGTAAACCGCTCAAATCGTACCATTCTTCGCAAATATCAATATGGGTCGGATACTTTTTAAGTTGTTTCAAGGCGTTTTCGCCAACCAATAAAGCGGCGTCGTTATTCTTTAGCATCTCTTCGATTTGAGGTTCCATTTGATTTATCTGGGGTTCGATTTCGTATTTTTCCTGCAGGACGATACGCAATAAGGCGGTTTCGTTGACGGCATGTCGATCCACGGCAATATTTTTTAGGACGTTGACGCCCTCCTTCATAAAGAGTGTCGCCCAATAACTCTCTTTTTTACAAGAAATTCCGATATTCGGTGCGATTAACCAATCTCCTTTTCCCGCTTCATAATCAATGGAGGAGATTAAACCGAAATCAGCTTGTCCGTTTACCAGCATTTCCGCGCAGAGAGCCGTTTCACTGGTGTATATTTTGTAGGCGTGCTTAATATCATTGGTTAAAAAAGCGGAAACCAATGGTGCGCTGAGATAGGAGGAGCTGAAGCAAAATGTCTTATCCCCGGCAGCGCGATGGGGATCAATGGCGTTTTGGCGTAATAAATCATCTAAATTCATATTGTATCCGTTATTTACATTATTCCGTTGAAAAAAACATGGTTGCGCCTATCATCAAACCGACACCGTTAACAGGTAAAGGTTCCTCTGCCGCTGCAATTGTTCCGAATTGAAAAAAGATTTCGCTAAACAGATTGTAATACTCGGCTATTTGATATTCAAAACCGCCAAATATTTTTGGTATAAATTCCTGACTATCGAATGAAAAATAACGTGATTCTGTTCTTGAAGACATATAACTGAGTGAAATTCCGCCGTAAAAATTGTAAGGCGTAAACCGGTTAAAAACAATAAGCATGCCAGTCGTAAAATCCGTAAAATTATATTTGACATTATTTTCAGAAGGCAGATCGATTTTATTATAAAAAAAATCGGCTGAATAACGGGCGTGTAGTTTAACGTGTTCGCTTAAGCCCGTAACGGCGTGGCGTAAAAATAGGGAATAACCATAACCGACCTTGAATTGATTGTTCTGGGTTGCTGAAGAAGAGAATCCGGGATAATTAATACCTCCGGCCGTCCCCATACCGGTTTGCGCCTTTGCACTTAGGCCGCTTAAAAGCACGAACAAAAACAGATATAAAAAAAATTTAATCGGTAAACTCATACGGAAATCCAAAATATTGATTGAATTGATGTGAAGTTAAACAGTGACCCAAATAAAAGCAATTTTTCTAAATTGAAAGTTATGAAAATTTTCATTAATTTATATATTTTATCGCGCCGTATACATTTGCTAAAATCGGAGAATGGCAAAATGATGGAACCTGTAGGTAAAATCTTGATGTATATATTCTTTGTACATTTTATCTATAATATTTTTTTGTATGAAGAACCGAATCAAATGCAAACGGCAATAAGGCCGATTGGAAAGGCGCGCTATGTCAATATGTTTTCCGGCACCGGCGGCATTCCATGGATGTGCGCACAAAATTTTCCTGGCGTATCCATGCCCTATGGGATGGTGCGCTTAAGTCCCGAAACAATCTCTTCCGTTTTTAATTTGCGCGCCATAAATACATCGGGCTATTATTATTATGACAATCGGATTCTCGGATTTAGTCATACGCGACTTGCCGGAACCGGCGCCACGGACGGTGGACATTTTCTTGTAACGCCTGCCGTCGAGCCGCTGCCGCATACAATATACAGCGAAGGACAACAGATATTATACCGGCATGAAGAAGAGAGCGCTTTTCCAGGTTATTATGCAGTCCGTTTGCCGAAATTACATGTTCTTGCGGAACTAACAGCCACGGAGCGGGTAGGCGTTCATCGCTATACCTTCTCAATTTATACAAAACCTCATATTTTGATTAATGTCAGCAATCATCTCGGAAGTTCCGAGGAATATAAAAGCAAAGACGGGCAAGTCTTTTTTGATTCGACAACGGGGGAAATAAGCGGTTCCATACGCACTTTCGGTACTTTTGCCAGACGTTATGGGGGGATTCGCGTTTATTTTGCGGCGCAATTTACTCAACCCTTCGTAAAAGCGGCTCTTTGGAAAAACGGCAG
>Ga0256833_1002825_pt1 | contig 12038 bp, 9 predicted proteins | sample 356284metaG_FD_190535 | JGI IMG/M metagenome (GOLD analysis project Ga0256833, IMG submission 190535) | Hydrothermal vent microbial communities from Mid Atlantic Ridge, Atlantic Ocean - 356-284 | ecosystem: Environmental > Aquatic > Marine > Hydrothermal vents | place: Atlantic Ocean: Mid...
ACAAACAAGAGAAATGAAAAAAAATGGATGAAAGCCATATATATTGGGCAACGGCCCTTGAATTATGAGAGGGTTATGCCCAACAAGGAAAATTTTCTGCCGGGCCGCGTTTCTTTTTTTCTGTAAACCAACCATGTCGGCTATAATGGCTGATAGTTTCTTTTCCCCCTCTATCCAGGCAATATGGGCATTGTGCTGATTGACAAGCTCTATGGATTCAATGGCCATCCCGGCAGAGGCAACCATTTTCACCCGCTGCACGGGTTTATCCGGAACAAAATAGCGTATCAGTTCCCTTGAACCAGTCCCGAGTACGGTACACACCTGGTGCCCTTCATCACGAAACCCGGCGCCGGTATCATAAAAAATTTCCAGCGATCCCGGCCGGCTCGCCACAATCCTGACATGGAGAATGGTCTGCCGCGTCTGTCCGGCCAGGGTAGCAGAACCCAACAGGGCCACACAGAAAGCCCAACCAAGGAGGAAAACAAATTTTCTATGTGAAAATAATAGATTACAAACATGATTCATAGGGATAAACATCGGAAAATCTGGATTGAAAAATTCGCTGACACGCGCCGGAATCGGCAAGAGCGCTCACCGCCCTGCCGGCGTATCAGCGTATGGGAATGGTGGCCCTAAATATTTTATGCAGCAGTGGGACATCGATAAACAGGCAGAGGACCATAACCAGGGCGCAAAATGAACAGTAGAGAAAAAATTTCCGCTGCCGGAACAACTGTTCCGGGTACTGGGCAGGACTGTCCTCCATGAATCCAAGGTGAATATACCAGGAGATAAACCCGGCGATTACCGGCACGGACAAAATCAACTCCATCCGGTAACGCATGAGGAAAATGCCGAAAAACAGACCGAAAGCCACCGCGTAATAGATAATGGAAGTCAACAGCCGCTCTTCCGTGTAATAAGCGAAAGAACGACGGTAGGCAGCACTGCGCTGGTGATCATCGATACGTCGGTATTCGGCAAATCGTTTGACCGCCATGAAAAAGGCGCCGATCATCCAGTAGGCAAGGATAAGAGAAACCGGGGGCAGCATGGTCATCCCGGCACCGTACCAGCCCAGAAGAAGACGGAGAGGATTGTTGACCGATTCGGACAAAACGTCGATATATGGCTTGTCCTTACTGCGCAGTGGCGGAATGTTATAAACACAGCCCATGATCCACAGGACCAGGGAGACCTGGAAAAAATGTGCCCCTAAAAATATGGACAGGCCAAGGCCCACAAAGGCAAAGACGAGCCACTGGGTAAATGCCAGCGGCTTATTGATCAGCCCCGAAGGCACCGGTCGGTTTTTCTTGACCGGGTGCAGAGCATCAAAACGGGCATCGAGGAGCTCATTAATTATGTAATTACTGGAGGCAACCATGCCGGCTGCAACAAAGGCCAGCATCAGTTTACCGATGAGCGGCAGGCTGAGCAGACGTGGATCGGCATACAGGGCGACCACGATACCCGGCAGCATGAAGACATTTTTGAACCAGTGGTCAAAACGGGCAATCTGCAGGTATGGCTGGATATGTTTCATAGTATCTTAGGGGAGATAAGACGCTTCTCTTTTTGGAGCCGCAGGTGTTTGCGCCCTCTGGAAACGGGTTATTGTTCTATAATATGGCGCAGAATTTACCGCCGCCGCTGCGCTTCTGCCTCGCTCATGGCCGCAAATCTTCGCCGCTGATACAGTATCTTGGGGATATGGCGTATCCCGGCCCCCACTGAACGGGCCCGCCAGACCAGGTCAAAACAGTAATTGGTGTCGAACTCGGGATTGAATCCGCCAAGATACTCCAACATCGATGTTTTGACAAACAGAGAATGACCAACAGGATCATCCTCAGGTATTGTTTTGGATGAGATTTCCGATTTATGCCACTGTTCCTGAGGTTCCCCGTCCTTATCGAGGAACTGTTCATCACCATAGGCCAGGTCCACATCCCCCGAGGCAATGATCTGCTGAACCAGGGACAGGGTGTCAGGTGGCATGCGGTCAAAGGCGGTCAACACCGTGACCCATGGAGCCCGGGCAATTTCCACCCCCTGGTTCAGCGCCCGGGGAATATTACCTGCAATGCGCCGGTGAATTACCCGGATCCGATCATGACGCACGGCGGCAAGGGCATTGAGGGTTCCGCCATGATCCGAGGCGCAGTCGATGATGATCAATTCCCAGTCCGGCATGGTCTGCCGCAGAACCGACTCGATCACCAGCTCCAGCTCATGGGCGCCGGCATTAAATACCGTCAATAAAATGGTAAAAACGGGCTCGGTTTTCTTTTTAGCAGCGGTTGCGGACTCTTTCCTGACAATAGAATCATTGGTTCCATTTTCTCTCTGATGGTACCGACACGGCAAAAAACTCAATAAACTGTTCTTCAGCATCCGCGCCTTGAGGCAAAACTTCCAGGCCCGGGAATTTTCAATTTCCGCCAATCGCAACTGTTTTTCCACGAGCTGCTCTTTGGTTGCCAGCAGTTGTGTTTCCTGGATCTGTTTTGTAAATCTACATTGCTGCAGGCGCATGGCCGTCCCGGCCATGGCACGAATACCAAGCACTATCCGGCATTCAAAGGAGAGAAAAGACTCCTCGGATGCAGGAAGCGGTTGCATCTCGAAATGAAAAATCTGTGCCGCCTCATCTTCCACAAGGAAACAATCACTCCACTGTTGGGAAAAGCGCATAAAACCATCAACCTTCATCAGCCGGGATAGTGGGTCTTTTCCTGAACCGGGTGTAATCTGATCCCGGGAGTTATTTTTTCTCACTCCATAGATCAGTAGCCGCCGCAGGATCAGGACATCTTCAAGAGCAAGACCGCAATTCTCCAGGTGAAGTTGCAGAAACGGGGAAGAGGCAAATTCCACTGGTAGATCGAAACGCAGTTGATAGCCACCGGCAACTTCCCCGCAGGCGGTCACTTTGGTGGTTTGGCCCGGTTCACCCCAAACAAGAAAAACCTGATCCAGCTGATAATCAGGGGCCTTTTCTTCAACCTCACGGGATAACTCTTCGCTAATGGCCGGCCTGGTCAGAGATGTATCATGCACTGCCTGCTGCATCCTGTTTTCCAGCTCAATAAACCCATCAAGAGACCAGGCATCGGTGGGCAGCAAACGCTCCAGGGCAAAATGGAGAAAATCACTGCCGCTTTTCAGGCCGTTTTCCCGGCAGATGGGCAGGAGAACCGATTTATTTTCCAGGAAAAAATACAAAAGGCCACGAAAAAGAATAAATGCGGCGGGAATGTCGTGGTCCAGCCGCCATTCCTGATCAAAATAATGGTATTCCCCATCCCCTGCCAACACGATATTAAAGGGTAACAGATCAACAAGTTCCCTGGCCGGGGATTGTAGACATTGTTGTTGGATATAACCGTAGTAATCCTGCAGGAGATCGTTCAGGGTTTTCGGTGTCGGCCAGGCTCGCAGCCGGTCAAGCCAGTGCAGGGATAGTAATATTCCATTGAGGAAAGGTTCCTCCTGCAATACCTGCCGAAGAAAACCAGGTGTAACCGGCGCATCATCCCCCATGGACAGGAGCCGTTTTTTGTGTACCCGGCGAGTACCCCGGTCTTTCCAGACCTTAACCCGATATTCCGGCCGCCGGCCACTGCCGGAAAAATGAACGAAATCAAAGGGACAAAGAAATGGTGACGCACCTGTATCGGCAGCCCTGCGCATGACCAGGACAAAGGAATTGGCAAAGGCCTCAACACTCCCTGCCGCAGTTATGGTCTGCCAGAACAGAGTTTCATCCAGGCTCGGATGCCAGAACGAAGTATAATCTCGGGAGTGGATCCGGCTGAGGACGGAACGTGAGGCCTGGGGATAGGCATGCAGGAAATGACCGGATACAAGCAGGGTGGGCAGCTTGTAATCGGGAAAGGGATAAAACCAGTCGCAACAGACTCCCGGCAAGCGCTTGAGAATTGCAAGCCACTGGCTCCTGTCCCAGGTTCGGATACCCTGTTTACCCAGAATTTTTTTGTCTCCACCTGGGGGATAATTGCTTATACCGACCCAGGGACGACCGAAATGATCTTCGCCGGCTCCGGCAAGATACTTGAACCCAAGGCGGTTCTCGATTGCCAGCACAAGATGGCCGCCTGGAGCCAGGCTCTCCAGGGCACGGCGGATAATGGCGACAACAGTCTCCTCAGGAGTTGTTGCCGCATCGCTGAACATACCCGCATATTCTACTACACCGATGAGGGTGACAAGATCATAATGCGCTGTCGGCAGTCGCAACGCATTAAAATCGGCACAGATAACGCAGACATTGTCCTGGTCTCGACAACGCAGGCGGGTAATCTCAGCGCGGCGGAAACTGCCATCCACCGCATCGACCTGACAATGCTGCTCACCAAGAAAACGGGTCAGAGCGCCACAGCCACAGCCAAGTTCCAGGACCCTTTTTATACCTGAAAAATCACAGCCGCGAAACAGGTTGGCCCGCCTGGCAGAGAGGTGACATTCCGAGGCCCAGTCCCGCTGTGCCGATTCGAGTTCCATGGAACAAGACGACAGATCAGTGGCGGACGAGATAACTCCCCGAATATATAGCTCTTCCGCATCACCATCGGAATAGGAAAATATATCGTTCGGCCCCGGAAGAATATAGATATCATTTTCATGGGAGACCAGGCCATTGGCCATAACAAGAGAATTCGTCATACTGCATATCTCCACCAGGCCGATATGGAAGTTATCGTGTAAATGTTTTTCATCGAAGCGTTGTTTATACCTGAATTCAGGATATATCCATTATAAGAGGTATTGGTACTACTGTTATATGTACAATAATATCAATATACCGGCGCGAAAAGCATGCGCATGGATCAAGGATTTTCGTTGCAGTAAAAAAAGCAGTGAATTTTGAGCCGTTTCATTGTAGTTCAATCGGCATGGAACGTACGGAGGAAACGCAGGTAAGCGACCACAGACCGCGCCGGCTGCAGTGAACAATCGTCATGAAAACCACATGATACCCCTTACCGCTTTTCTCCATCATACATACCATGATAGTTCTCGCAGCTTTTACCTTTAACTTACATCTCCTGCTGTCATCATATGATCAGTTACGGTTCCTGATGGATGAAACGCTCAAATTATGATCAATATAATAAACGGCGCCCGCAGCAAGCTGCAGGAAACCAGACCATAAAAGGGCATTGAAACAATTAGGGTAACTGGTTGTTTTCAAGATCCCTCCTTTATCTTTCGCCGGATATCCTGCGACTATTTTCCTCTCTTGTTCGAATATATTTCCATATTGGTGTTTTTAATCACGACATCAATATCTCCATCCAGTCCGTTGACAAATACAGGCACATGGTTTTCTGCAAACCAATTTCGTATCCTCGCGCTCCGTTTGCTCAGCCAGAGATACGCAGGAGCGGGCACTAATGCATAACGTGGTGATACAGCAGAAAAAAAATCATCAGGAACAGTACCTTCAGTCCCGTGATGGGGCACCTTCAACACATCAGCTTTTATCTTATCCGGATACTTAGCAATATATCCCCCTATCTTCCGATTTAAATCGCCTGTAAATAGAAAACGACGCTTCTTAAAATGCAGCATCATCACCAGAGACATATCATTGATGTCCGTCCGACCGACCGGTGTATGCACTCCATCAAAGGCGTAAAGTATCTCCATCGTAGCATCCGGGCCGAGAGAAAATTTCATTCCGGCCCGTGCCGTAAGCGGGTACACACCATAGCGACGGCATAAATTTTGTATTGCCAGGACATCCTGGTAATTACACCCCCAGGGAATCTCCCGGTCACAAACTTCTTTGTCAGGAACATTGAAATAAAGGGCATGGATGGTGATACCATCTTGTAATAGATATTCCAAACCTCCATAATGGTCAATATGCGGATGGGTGATAAAAACAATATCAATTTCCCGTATTCCATGTCTGTGTAAATAAGGCAGTAACATCGTCTGGGCCGTATTCCTGTGACCGGCATCAATGAGGATCGTTTTGCCGCCGTCCACCTGTATAAGATGGGCGTCAGCCTGCTGACCGGTCCGATTCACGTTAATCATGGTCCAGCGCATTGATGTAGGGCGATGTTTCTGCCGAAAAATCAGGAATACCACCCCACACAGCAGTAAAATTATAGCAGCGAATTTAAGCCATCGAGCAGGCATGTTCTTCATTTGTCGATTTTCTCCGGTCTGGGAAGCCGATAATAGGAGATTTCCGAATTCATATCAAAAAAACCAACGCTCTGGTGGTCGGAGATGACTTCGATGGTCATCAGATCATAGCGACGGTCATGAACGACATATTCCCCATCCTCAAAAACGGCGCACCCGAAAGATAGCAGATAGGAACCACTATTGAGGGACATCTTCTGCCGGAAGATGACCCTGACGACCTCTCCGGTCGTCATCGTTTCAGTGTCAATATTATGAAAAAAGGTGTTGGTGCCGGTCAAATCAAAACCTTTTACATCTTTGATAGTAAAGGCAAAGATTGGATTTCTCAAATCAGTATGAGCCTGCACATCCATGATAATGTCAAAAAACTCACCATGGCGCACAGCCTGTTGCGGCCTGCCGTCGATCCCATATATTCCCACCCGAATAATTTCCGCCTTGCCGCTGCCATAGCGGTTTTCCTCGGGATTAAGCCGGAAGTCATGTTCATTGCCCATCCCGGATACCGGCAGTTCGGTCTCCGGTGTTTCAGTCACGGCCTCATCCCTCGTCAAATGCCCTTTTCCGGCTGACGGCATCTCCTTTTCAACCAGCAACCTGTTATAGGCATCCACCACCTCCTTGGCGCCGCCATCCCGGGATAATCTGCCCCGTTCAAGCAGCAGGGCACGGGAACAGTACCTGGTTACCAAATCCATGGAATGGGTGACGAAGAGAATAGTTACGCCCTCTTCCTGAAACTTTCGAAAACGGGCAAAACACTTTGCCTGGAAAAGCGCATCACCAACGGAAAGGGCCTCGTCGACGATGAGAATATCTGGATGGACGTTAATGGCCACGCTGAAAGCCAGGCGCACATACATACCGCTGGAATAGGTCTTGACCGGACGATCAATAAAGTCGGCGATACCGGCAAAGGATTCAATATCGGCAAAACAGGCATCGATCTCCTTTCTGCTCAGCCCCAGGATGGAACCATTTAAGTAAACATTCTCCCGACCGGTAAACTCTGGATTAAAGCCGGCGCCCAGTTCAAGCAGAGCCGCAATCCTGCCGTTCACCCGTACTGTGCCGCAACTTGGCCGCAGGATGGAACAAATAATCTGCAACAGGGTAGACTTGCCGCTGCCGTTGCGACCGATAATGCCCACGGTCTCGCCCGGGGCAATATCAAGGCTGATCCCGGACAGGGCATAAAATTTTCGACAGGAAACCCGACTCGATGGCCACAAGGCCGCCCTGATGCGATCAAGCTGCCGTCGGTAGAGGCAATAGACCTTATCGACCTCATGCAGCGAAATAATCGTTTCCCGGGGATGAATCATAGACTGCTTCTGAAAAAACGGTTAGAGGACATCAGCAAACTGAGGACGAAGCCGGTGAAAAACATAGGCACCGGCAATCAGAGACAGACTGCAAACGATCCAGAAATAGATAAACTGGTAAGGATGGTGCCAGAAACCAATTCCGTAAATAAAGCTGTCACGATATCCCTGGACAATATAATTTATGGGATTGAGTTTCAACAACAACTGTATTTTTGGTGACATGATATGAATGTCCCAGAAAATCGGGGTAACCCAGAAGCCAATCTGAATAATCACCCCCACGATATGCGCCACATCTCTGACAAAAACATTAAGAGCGGCTACCATCCAGCCCAGGCCGAGGGCCAGGCAGCAGAGGCAGAAATTATAATAAAGAAACTGCATGACATACCAGGACAGAGAAATATGTTGCAAGCCAAGCAGTAAAAAAAGCAGGCAGAGAAAAATGCCATGGGTAACCAGCGCGGAGCCGATTCGCACCAGGGGTAGAATTGGGGATGGAAACATTGTTTTCTTGATCAGGTTGACATTTGCGACAACACTGGTCACAGAGGTAGTCATAATGTCGGCAAATAAAAACCAGGGCATCATCCCGGCGGTCAACCAGACGACAAAGGGAACGTTATTCATCGGCCGAGCCTTGAAACCGACGCTGAAGACAAACCAAAACACAAAAATCAGGACCATGGGATTGATAAAAGTCCATACGACCCCTAAAAACGAACCTGTATACTGCCCCTGGACCTCGCGCCGGGCCATGACAAGGATCAACTGTTTATTGGCAAACAATACCTGCATCTGCGGCAAGAGATATTTCTTTACAGGGTTCATGATAAAGCGGGGGACACCTGAATTAAACGATTTTCATTTTGACCAGGGATGCGAGTTTTGAGCCTTTTCATTGTGGTTCAAACCTACATGGAACGTCACGGGGCAAAGCGGGTAAGCGGGGCGAAGACTCCGGATTGGGTTAAGATGGAAATCCAGAAGGGCTTAACCGCTCAGGAACCTGCCCACAGTTGCTTACCGGCAACGTTTAAAACAGAAAACTATTTAAAATTATAGACCTTTCCTACTCTTCACCGACGGATAAAACGTTCCACTTAGCTTTCAGGAAGCAACAAGGTAAAGTCCAATATCTGATGGACAACCCACTAAAAAAAGACCATACAGTTTTCAGGAGGTTCCTTTTTTAACAAGGTTCGCAACTCTTTACCATGTTTTTCCTTCCATTGGTAGATCCAGGTTGGATCGGCCCATGCTATGGACCAGTGGCGGGTTTCCACAGGAACCCAGGATGGGGAAAATGGATGGAGGTTGATCAGGCAGCGATAGGGGTAATCCGGCCGGTAATTTTTCCGTTGCCCGGCTATGACGGCAGCGGTTCTGGTCATCAGCCGCCGGATGGATGGACAGGATTCCACCGGCACCGTTGAGCCGTCCGGAGACGCAATGAGCGGGGAATCGTGGAGAAGAAGGACCAGGGAACCGGGGACCAGCCACCGACCTCCCCTGGCCTGATTCATCTGCAGGAACTGCTGGATTTTTATATGGTCATACCGACGGTCTCCCCTGAAGGCCATGGCCCTCTGGGCAAAAACGGCCCGTAACACCGTACTGGTGATAACATCCGTCAGGATAGGTTGTTTACCTGCCGCCAGCACCCGTTCAATCATCGGCCGCCATGGATTCCACCAGGGCGCATCATCCAGCAGGATAAAGTCAAGTTTCCCGTACAGCGGCGCAGAGCGAATTCCGCTGACCAGTACGACCAGAATCAGACAAAAGACAAAATAGAGATTTCTGCGCCAGTGGGCTCTCGCCATCACTTCTCCCGGTTGGCCATTTTTTTTCTTTTTGCGACAATACCATTTACCATGCGCTGGGCAACCGGTTCGCCCTGCCTGAAAAAATCAGCAAAAAAAAGCCAGAACATAGAAATATAACACAACCGGTAATATTCGCCAATAAGAACATTTGAGGACCAGATACAATGCAGCAGGGGGGTCAGATAACCGAAAAATGGAAGAACGGCCAGAATATAGACACGCCATTTACGTTGCGGCGATTTGTCGCTGTCTGCAAAAAACAGATAAAATGGCCCAAGAATAGCCATGAGCATCCCCATGCCTTCAAGGGTATTCCAGACCCGCAGGTACCCGTTCATGTGACCGCCGAGATAGAACCCATGCCAGACAAACCATGATTTTTGATAGTAGTCCATCGGCAGTCCCCTGATAAAGAATGCCTGCATCCAGCGGCAGAATCCAGACCACTGGGGAGGCAGGTAAAGAATGGCCAACAGGAGCAGGGGCAGAAAAAAACGTACGCCCGCCCATTGCCGGGGAACAGCCTTGCTTATTCCTCTTTTAGCCAAGCCATGCCAGGCACGGGAAAAACCATTGACCACCACCCAGACGGCAACAAGGAAAACCAGAAAAACCGCTTCCTGACGATGATTGACCCAGAGAATCGGCACAAGGAGCAATGCCGAGGCAATGCCCAGAGCCATTTCCCGAAAACGCGTTTTAAAGAAAAAAAGCGCCGTCCAGAGCCAGTAAAGCATCAACGAAGTGAAACTGGGCGCCAGGCTGTAGTAGCGAAAATAGCTGAACCGATCGGTTCCCAAAAAAAGAAAACAGATCACTACGCTTAAAAAGGCCCAGCGAGGGGGGAGGCCTGCGGCCATGCCAAGGAGATAGAGTATGGCCACCCCCAAAGCCCAGAACAATCCACTTGCCATTCTTATTCGTAACAACATCTCTTCCGGAACAACCGGGGTAGTCGGATGCCGAATTACAAGGCTTGCCATACTGTAATGCCATAACCCTCGGTTTGTTTTCCTTACATCATGAACTGTTTTGCCGGCTACCTCCTCATGGATACGGCGCAGGTGCTCCAGGGGATCTGCAGGCGGCTCCAGATAACTTCCAAGTATCGTGCCTAAAAGAAAAAAGACAAGCGATAGAGCCGCAATTTCACGCAAATGTCCTTTACCTAATACAAAGATCGTACCTACGAAGGCACACCAGCCCAGTATACCGGCAATCCCTGTCGAACAGGATTCAAGAAGAGGCCAAAAGGGATGGAGGCGATTAAGGGAAATTAGCAGAATCGCCAGCCAGCAACCAAGCAGAAGCGTAACTGGAGCCTTGCGGCGAACTGCCCTGCTTACCTTATTCATAGGCCATTTTCAGGAAACGAGACGAAAGGGTTTATAGAAAGAGACATCAGCCATTGCCAGCAACTGCCGATCACCTGCAGAATCGCCATAGGCAAAAATAGTTGTGTACGATTGCAGGTCACAAAACTCACGAAGACGGCGAACCTTTTCCGCACCCCTGCAGTTGCGTCCTTCAATCTTGCCGGTCAATTTTCCCTGCCGCACCTGCAACCGAGTTCCCAAAAGCTCCAGGCCATGACTATCGCACCAGGGCCGCAAAATCAGCTCTGGGGTGGCCGAAACAACAATTACTCGATCCCCGGCCTGCTGATGCCGACGGATCCTTTCCATGGCCTGAGGACGGAGAATATCAGGAATTTTCAACCTGCAAAAATCTAATGCCGAACGTTCCAGCGCATCAATCGTCATGTCCGCCAGAAAACTGAAAAGAAAATCCTCTTTCAGTCTTTGCCGGGGATACAGATGAAGTAAAAAAGCAGAAATCTGCGGCGCCAGCCTTGCGCACCTCATATAAAAGCAGGGTCCGGCAAGCAAACGCAGAAAAAGAAGAAAACTGTCACGGTCGCTGATAGTGCCGTCAAAATCAAATAACGCCAGATTGGTCAATAGTCCTCCTGAAAAAATACCATTTCCGCACCGTTTACAAAGGCAACGAAAACAAGTCCCTCAACAAGTATCGCCACCGTTTTTAAATTCCGGAACAACATCCTGTAGGCACTTTCGCAACTTATTTATGTTTCGAGAAGAAGCGGCCTGCTGCAGGCAGGTCATTTTTTCCACCAGCCGGCGCCACTCAACCTGCCGACTTCTTGCCAGCAGTAATTTCTCATGACTGGTCGGTTGCAGCCCTTCACTTTCATGAAGGAGTTCTTCATAGAGTTTTTCACCCGGGCGCAGACCTGTGTACACGATTTGAATATCCTTTCCCGGCTCCAGGCCGGAAAGACGAATCATCTGTTCGGCAAGGTCTTTTATGAGCACCGGTTGTCGTGCTGTTTATTTCACCGGACTTTGTTCACATTAAAATACGTCATATTTTAGGCAATTGCCGGTTTCAAAGATTATTGTGAGGGCTTCCATCCTGTTTACATGATTGGGGCTTTGCCCCAAACCCCAAGGTTTGATAAGTCATAAGGAGAGCAGCGAATAAAAAACACTCCGAAACCAATTGCCTGATTCTCATACTAAAGTGACTGACAACAGCTTACCAGACGCCCTGCTCAAACTTATCCAATACACCAATGATGGTGCGTCGTAAATGTTCTACCCGGCGAAGAGTATAGTGACTCATATCGCTTCGCTTGACATCTTTTATCAACCACAAGATGCCG
>Ga0256833_1002826_pt1 | contig 12036 bp, 11 predicted proteins | sample 356284metaG_FD_190535 | JGI IMG/M metagenome (GOLD analysis project Ga0256833, IMG submission 190535) | Hydrothermal vent microbial communities from Mid Atlantic Ridge, Atlantic Ocean - 356-284 | ecosystem: Environmental > Aquatic > Marine > Hydrothermal vents | place: Atlantic Ocean: Mid...
AATGACAAGGGTGTGGGCTCCTCGCAATGACGGGGAGTAAGTGAACTCCTCGGTATGATGATTTAGAGGTGATAAACTCCTTACAATAACGGTTGGGATACATGTCATGCCTTTGGTATCTTTATAGAGGCAGTTAAATGATATAGCCTCTCCGTAGTGTTCCTAGAAACACATAGTATTCAATAAAAGAAAGAGAAGATGGATAAATTGGGCGATTTTTAGATGAAAATTGTCAATATATTATTTTTTAAAAAAATGATTTGACAAAATAGCCAGTTATATGTATAATAAGATATAAACTTGTACAGACAACATATCAGGTAGGTTATTATGGATATAAACGAAAAGCTTGATATTCTTGAAACAGAAAAGGTAAACCCCAAAACAGAAAATATTGATATATTATCATCCCTTGAAATTGCCAAAATTATGAACGAAGAAGACAAAAAAGTACCTTATGCAGTAGAGAAAGAACTAGAGAGGATTGCGGTACTTTCTGACGAAATAGCCCAACATGTAGAAAATGGTGGTAGATGTATCTATGTAGGTGCGGGAACTTCTGGTCGACTTGCTGTAATTGATGCTGCAGAGACTATACCTACATTTAACCTCCCCCCTGGAGTTTTTGTGGCAGTGATCGCAGGAGGAGATATAGCTATGAGAGAACCAGTAGAACAGATTGAAGATGATGAAGAAGGTGGAAAGAAGGAAATGGAATCACTCTCTGTGGGACCAAAAGATGTGGTAATAGGAGTATCTGCAAGTGGAAGAACCCCTTTTGTAATTGGTGCCTTGACTTTTGCTAAGAAAAAAGGGGCTACAACAGGATGTATTGTAAATACATCAAATTCTAAGATAGGGGAAATGGTAGATTTTCCTATTGAGGTGATAACAGGACCTGAGGTTATTATGGGCTCTACTCGCCTAAAAGCAGGGACAGCACAAAAATTAGTCCTTAATATGTTAAGTACAATATCTATGATAAAAATAGGTAAAGTATATAAGAATCTTATGGTAGATGTTACCCCTATAAATGAAAAACTTGTGGATCGTGCAGAAAGAATCATCTCTTTAGCTACAGGTGTTTCTCGTACTGAGGCGAAAAAACTACTGCAGAAGGCGCATATGGAGCCAAAGGTAGCTATAATTATGGCACTTGCAAAAAAGGATTATAAAGAAGCAAAAGAACTCCTTACTCTACATAAAGGACGAGTAAGAGAAGTTTTAAAATACACCAATTAGGTGTAGAAAAAACAAAAAAAGGAGGGATTTTTATGCGTAAGTTAGCATTGTTCTTGATTTTAGCTTTTGTACTTACCATGACTTCTGTGGCATTTGCAAAGACTACGGTTCAGGTATGGTCATGGAGGTCTCAGGATGAACCGGTATGGAAAGAGGTAGAGGCAAAATTGAATGCACAGGGTGTAGATGTAAAGATTGATTTTCGCTCTTTCCTTCCCACAGAGTATGATTCAAAGGTACAGCTTGCACTCCAAGGTGGAAAAGGTCCAGACATTATCTATTCTAGAAGACTTCCAGGAAAAAGAACCCAAGCCTTAATTGATGCAGGACTTCTTATCCCAATTGATGACAAGCTTGATCTATCTCACTTTAATGAAAGTGTGCTTAACTTTATAAAGGCAACAGATGGAAAGCATTATGGAGTACCTTTTGCTGTACAAGTAGTAGGTGTATTCTACAATAAAGAACTATATGCCAAATATGGGCTTAAAGAACCCAGGACATGGGGAGAAATGGTAGAAAATGCCAAAGTTTTAAAGAAAAATGGGGTAACACCATTTTTTGTACCAGGTAAAGCAGGATGGGCACTTGCTATGCAGCATGCAATGTGTGGTGTAAGTGTTTTAGGTCCCGAATGGATAAAAAGCCTTCTTGAAGGAAAGACCAATTTCTTAGATCCGAAATGGGTACATTTAAATGAACTTCTTAATAACCTTAAAGTCTATTATCAAGATGGATTCCTTGCAAATACTACAGATGATCTAAATGGTGCTTTTGCATTTGGACAGGCTGCAATGGTATTCTACGGAATCTGGGGATATGGTATGTGGACTAAACTTAATCCAGATATGAAAGATAAGATTGGATATTTCATGGTCCCACCAGAAAGTAAGGATCAAAAACCCTATGCATATGTATTTATGGATGGCGCTTTGGCACTTACATCAAATGTAAAGAACAAAGAGATGGCACTTAAGGTATTACAATTTGCTGCAACACCTGAATTTGGAACAATTTTTGCAGATAAGACCTTAAATATTCCAGCAGTTATGGGTGCAAAGATGCCAGATGTCCCTATTCTTAAAAAAGTTACAAAGATTGCAGAAGAACATGCATCACCTTATGTATATTGGGTAGGTTCTGTGCTTGTATCCCAGTCTCCTTCTCTCTATACAGATGTCCTTGTTCCAGGTATGCAGGCTATGTATGCAGGGAAACTTTCCCCTGAAGATTTTGCAAAAATGGCACAAGAGAAAATTTCTTCTTGGTACAAACCTTTACAGAAAAAGTAAGATAGCTAAATTATATAGGGGGCAGGTTTTATGTTTGCCCCCTATATTTGGAGGTCAGATATGAAAATAAAGGCAAAATACATTGCCCTTTTTGCACTTCCTGCTCTTATTCTCTATGTAACATTTGTTATCTATCCTTTTATATATAGTTTTATTTTAAGTTTTTATAAGTGGCCAGGTGCGGGTGCAAGGACATTTATAGGGCTTAAGAATTTTAAAGATATACTGTTTGGTCCTTTTGGACAAGAGTTCAGAAATGCATTAGGGCATAATATTTATTACTTTATTATGGTAACTATATTTGAATTAGGACTTGGCTTTTTAATAGCTGTATTTTTGGTATCTATTACCACAGGAAAACGTTTTTTCCGTACGATGGTTTATCTTCCTAATGTAATCTCTATGATCCTTGTAGGTTTTATCTGGAATATGATGTTAAATCCTCAAATAGGCTTGGTCAATCAATTTCTAAAACATATAGGACTTGCACATCTTGCAAGGCCCTGGCTTGGGGATCCAAACCTTGCATTAAATACCGTAATCGCTGTAAATGTATGGAGAAATTTGGGATTTTATGTGCTTGTCTTTATGGCATCCATTCTAAATATTCCCGGGGAGCTTATAGAGGCTGCATATATAGATGGGGCATCTGACAATCAGATAGTGAGAAAGATTATTTTTCCCCTTACAATACCAACTTTTCAAACCCTCTCTATCTTGCTTTTTATCTGGACATTCAATGTGTTTGATATAGTATATGCCCTTGAGGGTGTACAAGCAGGGCCCTTTAGGAGAACTGATGTATTAGGTACATTGTTCTATCGTACTGCATTTGGAGGCCTTGGGAGCTCTCGTGCCGATTTTGGACTTGGTGCTGCAGTTGCAGTTATCATATTTTTAATAGTTATGCCGTTATCTCTTATATATGCATATATAGTTGATAGGAGGGCCCAAAATGCTTAGAATGGGAAAAATTACCAAAATAGCAGTCTATACCTTTTTAACAATATATGTAATACTTATAGTTACCCCATTTCTTATGATTTTTAATAACTCTTTTAAGTCTCTAAGAGAGATATTTTTAAAGCCTTTTTCATTTCCTGAGAAGTTTATCCTTACAAATTATATTCAAGCATGGGATAAGGCAAATCTTCTTACTGCATATATGAATAGTTTTTTTGTATCCCTTGTCTCTGTATTGGGTATCCTAATAATATCCTCTATGCTTGCATACCTTATATCCAGATATACATTCCCATTTAGAAGGGCACTCTATCTTTTTATTATAGTAGGGCTTGCACTTCCTGCAAGACTTGCTGTAATTCCTATTTATGTAATACTTAATAATTTGAACCTCTTAGATACAAGAACGGGACTTATCCTTGTTTATATGGCTACAGGTATCTCTTTTGCTACATTTTTAATGAAGCGATTCATGGATGGAATACCTATAGAGATAGAAGAATCTGCTATGATAGATGGCGCAACACCTTGGATAATTTTTAAAAAGATTGCAATTCCTCTTACAAAGCCTGCTATGATCGTTGTAGGTCTTGTAAATTTTGTAGGTATATGGAATGACTTCTTTTTCCCCCTTATTATCATAAATTCAAGGAGTAAAGAGACTGTACCCCTTGCTATTTCTGTATTTTTTGGAGAGTACTCAAATGCGTGGCACCTTATATCAGCTGCTCTTAGTCTCTCTGTATTGCCCATTATGATAATATTTTTCCTCCTCTCTAAACACTTTATATCTGGTATGACAGAAGGGGCAATAAAGTGATAAAACTTGGAATAGATAGAATCTCTGATATATTGGATAACTATAAAAATCTAAATGGAGGGCTTCTTACAAATGCAACAGGTATAAATAGTAATTTGGATATGACAGTAGATATTCTTATGGAAAATGAAATAAGACTTAAAAAGCTTTTTGGTCCAGAACATGGACTATGGGGGGTTGCCCCAGATGGTAAAAGGGTAAAAGATGAAGTACATCCTGTATATGGGATCCCCATATATTCTCTCTATGGTGAGACAGAACATCCTACAGATGAGATGCTTTCCGATTTAGATGTTATATTCTATGATATTCAAGATATGGGCCTTAGATTTTATACATATATTTATTCCCTTGGATATATGATGGAAGAATGCGGAAAGCATGGTATAAAGATGGTTGTCTTTGATAGACCTAATCCCTTGTCTGGAAAGGTAGAAGGTCCAATTATAAAAGATGATAGATTTGTATCCTTTGTGGGAGGATACAATCTTTCTCTGCGTTATGGCCTTACAGTAGGCGAGCTTGCCCGCTATTACAATGACAGGTTTAATATGGGCGTAACCTTGGATATAGTAAAAATGGAGGGATGGAGACACGATATGTATTATGATGATACAGGACTTTTTTGGAATACCCCATCCCCATCTATCCCAACATTTGAACATGGCCTATTATATACAGGGATGGCCCTCTTTGAAGGGACAAATATCTCAGAGGGTAGAGGGACATCACATCCTTTTAAATATATTGGTGCACCATGGATAGATAGTAGGGCTCTAGTAAAAGAAATAAAAGCCCACAATCATAAAGGTATTGCAATAAGGGAGAGAAGATTTACCCCTTATATATCGAAATATAGGGGTGAGGTATGTAATGGGATAGAGCTTTTTATAGAAGATAAAAAGGATGCAAACCCATTACAAGTGGCACTTGATCTTATTATAACAATAAAGAACATGTATCCGAATAGGTTTAAGTGGGATACTTTGTATCATGAGGCAAAAGGGAGACATCATTTTGATCTCTTGATAGGGGGAGATAGTGTTAGGGAGATGATAGAGAGGGGGGTAAGTGCACAAGACATAATAGATCTTTGGAAGGAAGAGGAAGAAGAATTCAAACGAATTGCAAAGGAGTATTGGATATATGAATAGAATAGATAAAAATAGCCCCATTCCTCTATATTATCAACTTTATAAAATCTTAAAAGAACGTATTGGAAAAGGTGAATTTGGGCCAGGGGATTTTTTACCCTCTGAAAATCAACTTGCAGCTCTTTATGATGTAAGTAGACTTACAGTAAGGGAGGCCTTAGCTGAGCTTGTAAAAGAGGGTTTGATTGAAAAAAAGAAGGGAAGGGGTAGTATAGTAACGGGCCCAAAAAATGTAGAGAACCTTACAGGGCTTCATGGTTTTACAGAAGATGCAAAAATTGCAGGTTTTAGACCTACTTCCAGGGTATTAGACAATCGCTTAGTGGAGGCTCCGCTTTCTGTATCAGAGAAATTAAATCTTCCTCAAGGTTCTAAGGTAGTGCTTCTAAAAAGATTAAGGCTTTTGGATGAAACCCCTTATGCTATTGAGACAGCTTATGTAAATCCCATGATAGATGTAAGGGTTCTTAATGTTTTAGATATGGATATGTCTAAAAATTCCCTGTATGAATTTTTTAGAAAAATACTTGGCTTAAAACTTATCTATGCTGATGAGACATTGGAAGTTATGAAGGCAACTCATGAAGTGCAGAAATTATTAAAAATATCGAAAGATGCCTGTGTAGTACTCCGTCACCGTTTTACTTATGTAGAGGGTGATAAATGTATAGAATATGTTCAATCTATCTATCGTGGGGACAGATACAGATTTACCTTAAGGCTTTTTGAAAACAACAAGTAATCTCCTCTCAATTCAATATTGACTCCTTTTTCTTTACATGCTAAAATAGAGCGTCTGTCTTTTAGTAAAGAGAGAGGAGGCCACTAAATGTTTGAATTTTTAAAAGAGATTTCCCCATTTTCCAAAGAAGTTGTAAATCCTATAATATCTGAGATAGGTGAAAAAGATAGAAAGGAGGTGGAAGATTCTTTTAGAGGAGAGATTGAGAAATGGTTTGAATCACAAGGTGCTCTTCAGAGAGAGTTTGCCTTCAAGTCCGTAGCAGATAAGACTACGATGTTTTGGATAATCCAGAAGGGATCTGAGCTTGTCTCTGTAAAACTTACTATATTCTATAAAGATATTCCTTATGATAGGTGTGGGGTTTTTATGTATAGGAAATCAGGAAAACGATATGATGGTCTTGAGACAACAGGGGAGATAAAGATAAAGACTATGCTCTATAAAAAATAATTTGGTAAAAGGAGGAAAAGGTGATGGGAGTTTTAAAAACTTTGAGTATTAGAACTAAGATTATCATACTATTTGTAATAATTTTGTTATTGGTAATTTTTGAAAATTTTGCACTCGATTCTTTTATGAGTAAAGTGCTTATGCATGAAAAAGAGACACAACTTGTTTCACTTATTGATAATGCATATTCTATTGCAAACTATTACTACAATCAGGCAAAAAGTGGAAGGATAAGCGAAGAGGAGGCAAAAAAACTTGCCTTTACTAATATTGCTCAGTTGCGTTATGGAAAGAGTGGGTATTTCTTTATATTAGATTATAATTATACTATGCTTATGCATCCTATAAAACCATCTCTTGTAGGGAAAAATCTGAAAGACTTAAAAGACTCGAAAGGAAATTATTTTGTAAGAAAATTTATAAATATTGCAAAGGAAAAGGGAGAAGGACTTGTATCTTACATGTGGCCCAAACCTGGGAAAGAAAAGCCTTCTTTGAAATTTTCATATGTAAAGGCACTCCCAGCCTGGCAATGGGTTATGGCAACAGGTTTTTATGTGGATGATGTGCAAAAGACACTTTTGAAAATCAGAAAAACTATAGGTATATATTTGATAATACTCCTTATTGTATTCATAGGGATAGTACTATTTATGGATAATCTCATAGCAAAGCCCCTAAAAAAGATAACCTCTATTCTTGATAAATTCTCTCATGATTTAAAAGATGGAAATGCAGATCTTACAAAGGATCTGGAGGTTAAAAAATCTAAAGATGAAATAGGTATACTTGTAAATAGTATAAATGGAGTAATAGATGTAATTAGGATGATAGTCTCTAAGGTGAAAGACTCCTCTGGAAAATTGGAAGATGTATCTACTAGTGTAGCGACTGCAACAGAGGAAATATCAGAATCTATTCAATCCCTCGCCTCCACCTCAGAAGAGACATCTGCTACAGTAGAAGAGATCACATCCTCCATAGAAGAGGTAGCAAACAATGCGCAAGATATAGCAAAATCATCAGAGGAACTTGCAAGGACATCTGAGAATGTGGAGAATGATACACAAAAGATAGGAGATGCTACAAAGATAGTAATAGAGAACTCAGAGAGGGTAAAGGATGCAATGGATGAACTGGAACACTCCATAGAAGAGACAGTAGCATCAGTAGATGAATCAAGGAAGATAGCAGAAGATGCAGCAAAATACTCAAAAGAGGGACAAGAGGCTATAGAGGATACCATAGGTGGTATGAGGAATATAAACCAGAAGGTAGAAGAGCTTGTATCTGTAGTGGATAACCTAGGTAAATCATCAGAAGAGATAGGAAAGATAACAGATGTAATATCAGATATAGCAGACCAGACAAATCTCCTTGCACTAAATGCAGCCATTGAGGCAGCCCGTGCAGGAGAACATGGAAGAGGATTTGCAGTAGTTGCAGATGAGGTAAGAAAACTTGCAGAAAGATCACAACAGGCAGCAGGTGAGATAGGAAACCTCATAAGAGGTATACAACAAGAGGTACAAAATGCAGTAAAATCATCAGAAGAGGGAAGACAAGAGGTAGAAAAGGGTATGACCCTTGCAAAACATGCAGGTGATACCTTCTCAAAGATAAACCAATCCATCCAATCCATAACAAATATGATAGAGACCATAGCCAAAAACTCAGAAAGGGAAAGAGATGGAGGAAAGCTTGCAAAAGAACTCACAGAAAAGACCATAGAGAGTATAAACAACATAACAGACCTTATAAATGGTGAGATAAAATCCATCCAAGATATGAACAACAAGGTAGAAGAGGTAACACAGAGAGTATCCTACATCTCTGCAGCTACAGAGGAACAGGCAGCTGCTGCAAGGGAGATGAGAAATGCGGTAGAGTCTATCTCTCAGGTTGCCCAGGCAAATCTTTCCTCTATGAAAAAACTTGAAAAGGTAGTGGAAGCTCTAGAGAAAGATTTAGAAACACTTACAAAACTCGTAGAAGGCTATACTATTTAACCAAAATTGTTGGGTAGATACTTAATTAGGTATCTACCCTTTTCTTTTTTATAAAAATGTGTTATTATATATGTATAAAAAATTAAGGCGATCTTATGAAAGATTACATGTATATAGGGTTTCCGAAGATAAAGAAATTTTTGCTACTGTATTCTGTACCTATAGTTATATTTATAAGTATAGCTATTATATTTTTTACCATTTATCCACTTTCTAATAAAATTTTAAAATTCGAACAAACAAGACTTAACTCTATAATAAGAGATAAAAAGAAATTTATAGATGATTATATATCGCGAAATAAAACTGTAACATACAATATAGCTAATCAAACCTACTTTAGGGAGTTTTTCTTAAAATATTTAAAAAATAGTTCATCTTTGGATATTGCTAAAAATACCGTAAATGCTAAGATAGATGAAATTAAGATAGATGAAATATTTTATTTAATCCCCGAAATTAAGGGTATATCTCTTTTCTCAACGAATAATAATAGACCTCTTTTAAAGAGGGGAATTTTACCTTTCAAAGAGCTTATTTCTATCCCAATGAATGATACTATACTTATATCTTCCCCGTTTGAGATAAAGAACCATTGGTATATTTCCTCTTTTGCTCCAATAAAGGATAGTAACAAGGAGTATATAGGTTCTATTGTCCTTACAATGGATTTTGCACCTGTTATAGATTTTTTAAAACAGGGGTTTAAGGATTCCCATTATATGAATTTTGCACTGGGAGAAGTAGTGGATAAGGATGTGCGGATCTTTTTTAGAGAGGGTAATAAAAAATACGACCCCTTCCTCAAAAAGGGAATTTTACAAAATACCAAAAAAAAGATAGAAGTAATATCCATAGCAAGAGGTAGAAAATACTCTCAAGAAATTATCTCTGCTCCCATAAGTGGTACAAAGTGGGTATTTGTTCTGACTATAGATCAGACCTCCTTCTTCCCCCAATTATAAATCTCTTAAGGCTATTTCTCATTGCTATAATCTTATTTATTATATTCGGTTCAATATATACATATTGGGTATTTGTAAAAATTATAAAGGGAAGTATCCAGAGGGCAAGAGAACTTGAAGGGGAGGTAAGTGCGAAATCTCTTCAGCTTGCAGAAGAGATCCAAAAGAGAGAGAATTTAGAAGAATTGTATGAAATAAACATGAACTTTTTAACTGTAGTGTTAGATACGGTTCCTATTCCTATATCGGCAAGAGATGCAGAGAGAGGGGAATATGTATTTGTAAATTAGGCATTTGTAAGGCTTACAAAAAAAAGACTTGGATAAAATTATAGGCAAAACCCCATATGAAGTCTGGGGAGAGGAGATAGGAAAAAAGATAGAAAATTTGGATAATGAAATAATAAGAGAACAAAAAGAGGTGATGTTTGAATTTTCAGTTGTCTTAGAAAGTGAAGTTTATGGTATCCTCACAAAGGCCCCATTTTTTGATGGAAAAGGGAAACTTGTAGGCATTGTGTCTGCATTTTTAGACCTTACGGACAAGAAGAAACTAGAAAGAGAACTCTCAAGACTTGCACAAGTTGTAGAACAGTCATCCGATTATATCATAATAACAGATACAGATGGAAATATTACATATGTAAATCCTGCATTTACTGTTATTACCGGATACAAAAGAGAGGAGGTTATAGGTAAGAATCCGAGGATTTTAAAAAGTGGTAAACATCCAAGAGAGTTCTATGAAAAATTTTGGAATACATTAATCCGTGGGGAGACATGGAGGGGAGAATTTATAAATAGGCGTAAAAATGGCGAGGAGCATTATGACTATTCGGTAGCATTTCCTATAAAGGACAAAGATGGCAATATTATTAGTTTTGCTGCAATTAAACGAGATATGACAGAGGAAAAGATTAATCAGAAGAGACTTCAACAGGCTCAGAAGATGGATACTATTGGTAGACTTGTAGGCGGTATTGCCCATGATTTTAATAATCTCCTTACAGTAATACTTGGATATGCTGAATTTATATTGAAGGTGGTAGAAGAACAAGATCCAGCATCGAAATATGCAGAGAAGATAAGAGATACAGGAGAGAAGGCCAAAGACCTTACTGGAAAACTCCTTGCATTTGGGAGACGCCAGATTCACAAGCCTCAGGTGATAGATATAAATGATAAAATACATACGATATGGGATATGTTGAAAAGATTGGTACCTGAAGATATAGAGATAAATATGACTCTTTCTCCAAGACCTCTTTATATATACGCAGATCCGGTACAGATAGAGCAAATAATTATGAATCTTGTAGTAAATGCAAAAGATGCACTAATAGAGAAAGAAAATAAGCTTGGAAGACCCTTTGAGAAGATTATCACTATAGAGACAGACAATATATACTTAGATAATACCTATGTAAAGTTTCATCCAGGAAGTAGAGAAGGGGAATTTGTACTTATCTCTTTATCTGATAATGGGATAGGGATAGATGAAAAGACAATAGAGAAGATTTTTGAACCATTTTTTACTACAAAAGAAGAGGGGAGAGGTACAGGATTAGGGCTTGCAACTATATACGGTATAATAAAACAAAATAATGCCAATATATATGTATATAGTGAGCCATTAGAAGGTACCACATTTAAGATCTATTGGCCTATATCTAAAGAGAAGGAAAAAAATTTAGAAGGAAGAAGGGGTATTATAAAAGAAAATTTAGAAGGAAAAGAGACGATAGTTGTAGTAGAAGATAATGAAGATGTGCGAGAATTTATGAAAGAATCCCTTAACCTTTTGGGGTATAAGATATATGAGGCTAAAAATGGCAAAGAGGCATTAGATTTGATAACTTCACGAAAGATAATCCCAGATATGGTTATAACAGATATAATTATGCCTCAGATGAATGGAGAAGAACTTGCCAAAAGGGTAAAGGAGATTATGCCAAATATAAAAATACTATTTACCTCTGGTTACACATATAATCATATAACCAAAAATGGATTACTTAAAGAAGGGATAGAGTTTATCCATAAACCCTTCTCTATTACAAATCTTGCTCGAAAAATACGGGAAGTCTTAGATAATGTTTCTTAACTTATAAGGTTATACTCCCTTGTAAGACCTTTTTCTTTGCACCTGTGATGTGTGGAAGGTTTGAGGGTATACCACAGAATGTCTCATCTCCCAATATTGCCCAAGTAAGTGCCTCTCTTGCCTCATCAGGGATCCCATAATCTTTGTGTGTATGGATTTCGATACCAGGCAGTCTTTCCTTCAGCATCTTGATAAGGGTTTTATTGTATACTCCACCACCTCCCAATATAATCTCATCTATTCTACCATAGGGAAATACAAATTTTTTATAATTCAGTAGTATGGCCTCTATA
>Ga0256833_1002828_pt1 | contig 12032 bp, 11 predicted proteins | sample 356284metaG_FD_190535 | JGI IMG/M metagenome (GOLD analysis project Ga0256833, IMG submission 190535) | Hydrothermal vent microbial communities from Mid Atlantic Ridge, Atlantic Ocean - 356-284 | ecosystem: Environmental > Aquatic > Marine > Hydrothermal vents | place: Atlantic Ocean: Mid...
TGAATGCACTCCATCGACCACTATTTTATAGCCGGCATTTTTAATAGATGCTACATCGACTAATTCCAATGCCAACACTTCTTCAATGTGTTTGCCGATAAAGTCTCGTTTCTTTACAAAAGAACCAATATCGTCAATGAAACTGAAGTCAAAATCTTCTCGATCGGCAATGGTTAATACTTCTTCTCCATCTTTTGCATTGAGAAATTCTCCTTTTTCATTGAGGAGTTTCAGGGCATTCCATTGTTTGGGATTGTGCGAGGCGGTAACGATAATTCCTCCATCGGCTTTTTCCATAGTAACGGCTATTTCAACCGTAGGAGTCGTAGAGAGACTGGCGTTGACCACATCAATACCCACTCCCACCAAGGTGTTGGAGACTATGCTACTGATCATCTTACCGGAAAGCCGGGCATCTCTGCCCACCACAACGGTGAGTTTCTTCTTATTTTGATGTCTTTTTTTAAGCCAAATACCATAGGCGGCGGCAAATTTTACAGCATCGATCGGGGTTAGATTATCACCTGTTTTTCCTCCGATAGTTCCTCGAATTCCCGATATAGATTTGATAAGCGTCATACTTGTTTTATTTCTAGTTTTACGTAATAGTGGGTATGCAAATATAGTTTTTAGTTTTGGAATCTTTATTATTTTTAATGAGTTCGTTATAAATACTTATTTTTACGCTTTTATTATGAATTTTATGATACTAATTCGATGAGTTTCAGTAATTATAAAACGTCCAATCCTGTTTTCAGTTCCTATATTTGGAATCGTAATACATCCGGACATCGTAAAATGACTATGACGGGTATTTTTCTTAAGAGTATCTCTAGTCTGTTGTTGGTCAGTATGAGTTTGTGGTATGTTTGGGGTTTGGTTTACAAAGGGGTTGATGTAAAATGGTACACTTCAGGGGGTTTGTTAGCTGCTATTGTATTTAGTATATTGACTTCTTATAAAAAAACTTGGGCGCCTGTTACAGTTCCCTTGTACGCTTTTGCCAAAGGATTTTTCTTAGGGGGTTTTTCGGCTTATATAAACCGGCAATTCGATGGCTATCCGATGAAAGCAGTGGGAATTACGGTTGTTGCGTTTTTTGTGGTATTGGTTTTATACCAATTGAGAATCATAAAAGTTACCAAAAAGTTCAGAGCAATACTCATTTCGGCTAGTTTTACCATTATGATGATTTACTTGATCAGTTGGGTGTTGAGTTTCTTTGGAATTTATAATTATCTGCTGTGGGGTGTATCTTGGTTTGCCATACTTTTCAATGTCGTTGCTGCTGTGGTGGCTTCACTCACTTTATTATTAGATTTTGACCGGATTGATCGGGAGCTGGGTAAAGCGCCCAAATATATGGAATGGGTGGCTACATGGGGACTCTTGGTAAGTCTGATATGGCTTTATGTAGAGGTGCTGCGGTTGATGAAAAAATTGGCTATACGTTTTTAGTCAAGGTTTATGAATTGAAGAACCAAGCTGAAAGAGTATCCATTTTCATATAGATAAGCAGTGTGATTATCAAAATTATAAGTAACAGAAGAGTTATTTTGTGATTGGGTTTTTTGCGTTTTTTATAACGTCCCAATTCCGTTTTATTTCTCATTGGTGCTTTTTTGGATGGTTTTTTGGGGTATATTCAGTTCGTTGTAAGCTAGTTTCCAACCAAAGGTATCTACAATTTGCTCAATCAAATTGATGGTTTCCATCGCTTTGTGTTGGGCGGTTTGCAAGACACCGCTTTGGGGGATCTTGTTTTCTATATTTTCCCGTACTTTTTTATTGAGTTGGGTGAGATCACTGGCGGCAAATTTGTTGAACAATCCATTGCTGACATCGTAATATTCCACATCGGTTTCAATACTAAGTACCTGCGGTTCAGGAAAATGTGTGATAGTTAATAGCTTACGATCGGGATCCGGTTGAATACGCATCTGCTTCATATCAAAACCTACCATCACCTTGGAATTGGCTAGTACAATTGCTTTTTTATGACTGGATACCAGATTGAGCAGGATGTTTTTAGCATCGGAGTAATGCATGATTTCTGAAAAATCGCTTTCTACCGTAATCAGTTTGGAAACATTTCGGATTTTTTCTAAAAGAATAACCGATTGTTCTTGTGTTTTGTTTTTGGTAAAGAATGAGCGGGAAAAGTAGAGAACAATTCCCACAACTATAGCGCCCAGTAGCAATCCGTAAATAAAATCCATAATTTTTTATAACAAATTAGAGGACAAAGATAGTCAGAAATGTGATTCAATCTGTTTTTTTGCTTTTTATGGCGCGTAGCATTTCTCTTTTTCCCGGAGGTCCGGGCAATTTTTCCACTTGAAAACCCAAACTTTGCATTGTTCTTCGGACACTTCCTTTGGCAGAGTAGGTTACTAAAACACCACCCGGAGACAGGGCATCATACATTTTCTTAAAAATAGATTCAGTCCATAATTCCGGTTGTACGCCGGGAGCAAAAGCATCGAAGTAGATTAAATCAAAACTGTTTTTACAGGTGATATTTTGAAATGTAATAGCTCGTTTGATGAGTGTAAAATTATCGGCTAAGGTAATTTTTTTATGCCAATCGGATGTGTGGATAAACTCAAATACGCTTTGATATGATTTTGCTTCCAATCGCTCGACATAATTGAGTTGTCTGTATTCTTCTCGGGTGATAGGATAGGCTTCTACACCAGTATATGCTATATCATAATTATTTTTTTTAGCTTCTAGAAAGCTAATAAAACAGTTGAGACCTGTTCCCAATCCTATTTCCAAAATTCGCAACTTTTTTTTATCAAAATAAAAAAGACCGTTTTGGATAAACACATGGTAGGCTTCCTGAATGGCTCCGTGGGTAGAATGGTAATGCTCATTCCATTCGGGGACAAACAAGCTGGTAGAACCATCACCGGTATATACAATCTGACGTGCTTTCATCATTTATAAATCTAAATGATTCAAAGATACTTATACTTGGCTTAATAGGATAAAAAAAATAATTATTACTTGAAAAAAAACTGTTGAATAAATTAAGGAGCCGGTATTATTATCATAAAATATATGATGATTTAATAAAATTTTAACTATATATATCTATAATATTTTGTATAATATTAAAAATATTAGCAATATTTATATTATTGATAATTTGAATAATTTTTTGTACCTTCGCGGTACTAAAAGAGTTTTTATTATGAGCACAGATATTTCTACCCGATTTGTTATTGAAAAAGTAAAAAAATCACGTGTTTCTGAAGTTGATTTTGATACTTTGACCTTTGGAACTGTTTTTACCGATCATATGTTTGAATGTGATTATATTGACGGTGAATGGCAGCAACCTACGATTCGTCCCTATCAACCTATTATGGTACAACCTTCTTTAAAAGTTTTTCATTATGGACAAGCTGTTTTTGAGGGAATGAAAGCCTATAAGGATGATACGGATCAAGTTTGGATGTTTCGTCCGGAACAAAATCAAGCTCGGATTAATAAATCTGCAAAACGTTTGGCGATTCCGGAATTTCCTAAAGAATGGTTTTTTGAAGCATTGAACCGTTTATTGGTCTTAGATAAAGAATGGATTAAGAAGGGAGATGGCAATGTGGTGTATATCCGTCCTTTTGTTTTTGCTACGCAGCCTGAGATCTTGGCTTCACCATCTAATCAATACAAGTTTATGATTATTTTATCACCTGTTAAGAGTTATTTTAGGAGTGATGTCAGTGTGGTGATAGCAGAACATTACAGTCGTGCAGCCGATGGAGGTGTAGGTGCGGCAAAAGCAGCCGGAAATTATGCCGGTCAATTCTATCCTACCAATCTAGCCAAAGAAAAAGGCTATCAACAGGTCATTTGGACCGATGATACAACCCATCAATATTTGGAAGAAGCAGGTACTATGAATGTCTTTTTCCGTATCAATGATACACTAATCACGGCTCCTACCAGTGATAGAATTCTAGACGGTGTTACCCGTAAGAGTGTAATCGCTGTTGCCGAACATGAAAACATTCCTGTTGAAGTAAGACGTATAACCGTTACAGAATTGGTTTCTGCCGCAAAGGATGGTTCTCTGAAGGAGATTTTTGGTGCCGGAACAGCAGTAGTTATCAGTCCGGTTAAGAGTTTTTCTTATGCCGGAATAGACTATCCGCTTACTAAACCGGAAGATTCGTATGCTACTTTCTTTAAAAAGAGAATTACCGATATTCAATACAACCGTGTGGAAGATCCATTCGGATGGCGTTATAAAGTTTCAGAAAACAATTATTAAAATTAAAAAGCCCCTATTTTTTAGGGGTTTTTTATTGAAAATAATACAAGATAAATACTTTTGATTTTTTAATAAAGCGGGCTTATTCTAGAATACGTTTTAAATTGGGTTTAAAATAGTTGGGACCTTTCATCACCTTGCCATCGTCACGGTATATCGGCTTACCATCTGCGCCTAATTTACTCATATTGCTTCGCTGAATTTCATCAAAAACTTCCTCAATTTTATACTGTAAACCGTGGTCTAAAATAGTTCCACAAAGTATGTACAACATGTCTCCTAATGCATCGGCAACTTCTATTAAATCTTTGTTCTTAGCAGCTTCCAAAAACTCTTCATTTTCTTCTTTCATCAGATCATAGCGTAATTGAATTTGGTGTAATGGAATATCCACTGTTGGTTTTTCTCTTACTGCCAGTCCATAGGTTTTATGAAATAATCGGACGGCTTCTAATTGTTTTTTCATATTGAAAGGCTATTACATTTTTAATAATAATCGTGCCGGAGCTATACGTAATAAGATAGCAATCAGGCGCCATCGTTTGGTGATATAAGCACGTTTTTTTTTCTTTTTTATGGCATTGTAAATTTGTTGGGTTGCTTTATTGGTGTCTGCCATCCAGAAAGTATTTCCCTGAGCCATAGCCGTGTCCACATAACCGGGAATAATGTCTGTTACATATATGTCGGCTTTACTACGATTTCCTTTGAGCCATAAGGATTCCAAATAATTTTTTTGAAAAGCTTTGGAGGCAAAATAAGCCGGCACATGACGGTTTCCTCTGATGGCGGCAATAGAAGAAATAGCTACCAAATGACCATAACCTTGTCGGTGAAAGAAACGGTAAGCCAAGCCGAAAATTTTAACGGCTCCCATAACATTGGTCTGTAAGGTGGGCAATTCTTTTTCCCATTCTAATTGGTAATTGGGGTTTCCTACGCCGGAGCTGTAAACAATTAAATCAATGGTTTTCAGTTCTTTTGTCAATTCTTCAAACAATTGTTCCGATGAAGCTATGTCTGTCACATCGTGTTGCTTGATAAGGTATTTTTCAGGATGGGTTTGTTGAATTGCTTGTAATTTTTCAATTCTTCGTCCCGTGATGGCAACCCTAAACCCATCATTGACCAATAATTGTGCTAGTGCTTTCCCAATTCCGGAACTAGCCCCAAAGATAATTGCATTTTTCATTGAAAAAAATTTATAAAACGGTAAATATAGAATCTTTTTTACAATATAAGTATTAATTATTTGTCAGATACTTTTTTTTCTTTTACTTTCGCTACACAATATATATCCTAAAATGAAATAATTATGAATAAAATTACTTTTAAATTTACGTTGTTTTTTGCCACAGTGTTTGCGATTCAGATGCAGGCACAAGAAAAACATCCGGTGGACAATTCATTCCATTTTGAATACAATACGCAAAGCCGTGCGTTTTTTGAAGAAAGCGGTTATATTAAATGTGCCACTGTAGAGTACAATGAAGCTCTGAAACAACAACATCCGGAGATTGGAACAGATCAACAGTTTGAAACCTGGATGGCTGGGAAAATTCAAGAACTGAGAGCACAACGTATGGCATCTCCTAATAATACAACCGAGATCATTACCATTCCCGTTGTCATTCACATTATTCACAATGGAGAGCCCATAGGTACTGCTCCCAATATTACCGATGCACAAGCCATGTCGCAGATTACGGTAATGAACGAAGATTACCGCCGTTTAATGGGATCCAGAGGTTATAATACGCATCCTGACGGCGCTGATGTAGAAGTAGAATTTTGTCTGGCATCTACAGATCCGGATGGAAATCCTACCAATGGTATTGATAGACAGAATTTGGGACAGAGTTCTTGGAGTACTACAGCGATTAATAGTACGGTAAAACCCAACACGATATGGGACCCAACAAAATATATGAACATGTGGACGGTCAATTTTAGTGATACCACTTTGTTAGGCTATGCACAGTTCCCAAATAACTCCGGTTTGCCGGGGCTCAATGCCAATAATGGTGGGGCTAGTACCGATGGTGTGGTTGCCAATTACAACGCATTTGGTTCTATGGACCATGATGATGGAACATTCCTTATGAATGCCACTTATCGTTATGGAAGAACTATGACACATGAGGTAGGTCACTTTTTAGGTTTAAGACATACTTGGGGAGATGGAGATTGCTCTGTCGATGATTACTGCAACGATACACCAGTAACCGGAACAGCAAATTATGGTTGTCCTACCGGTACCGATTCATGTGCGGGAGGCGGTGTTGATATGATAGAAAATTATATGGATTATACCGATGATGAATGTATGAACATCTTTACGCAAGATCAAAAAGACAGGATCTTAGTTGTACTACAGAATTCACCTAGAAGGGTTGAGTTGACTACTTCTACGGTTTGTTCCGGATTTAATATGGATTTGGATGAAGACCCATCCGGTAGTTGTGCTCCATCAGATGGTACGGTTAACTTTACCTATAATCCTATAGGTGGATTTAGTGAAACGGTTACTTTCTCTGCCTCTGGTAATCCTTCCGGAACAAATGTAAGCTTTAATCCGGCTACGGCTTCTAGTCAAACAGCTGTTCAAATGACTATATCCGGAATTACATCGGCGATGCAAGGAACTTATACAATTACTATTACCGGTACCGGTGCAACACTTACGAATCAAGTGGATGCCACCTTTAAAGTATTTACTTCCGGTGCCAATGTGGTGACTTTACAGAATCCTACAGATACGCAAACCGATGTACCACTTGCACCAACATTTACTTGGACACAAGATGCCAATGCGCTTAACTATCATATCCAAGTAGCAACAGATAATACTTTTACAAATCCGGTGGTAGATGAAACCGTATCGACCAATTCATTTACAGTTCCGGTAGCATTGGCTCCTTCTACGCAACATTATTGGAGAGTACGTTCATCTAATCCTTGTGGAAATGCTGCTTATTCTTCGGTATTTAGCTTTACCACTTCCAATCCTGATTATTGTAGCTCTACCTATACAGAAGCAGGTAGTGAATATATTTTGAATGTCACATTTGGTGATATCAATAACGATTCAGGTGATGAAAATGCGGATGGATATGAAGATTATACCGGTATAAGTACTGATTTGGATGCCGGATCGACCTATACACTTTCGGTTACAATTAATACTGAGGGTGACTACTTAGACCATTGTTTTGCTTTTATAGATTGGAATAAAGACTATGTGTTTGATACTGCGACAGAGCGTATTGATCTAGGAAATATTTCCAATGTAACAGCCGGGGTATTAAGTGCAGATGTCACTGTTCCTGAAACAGCAGCCTCAGGAAACACTACTATGAGAGTATTGATAGAATATGAAGATGCAACAGATGGAGTTGGTCAAGGTGCCTGTGATGCAGACCATCTTACAGAATGGGGAGAAACTGAAGATTACAGCCTGAATATTATCAACAATACCACGGGCGTTGCTGAAAATACGTTCAATGTGTTCAATCTATTTCCCAATCCTTCTGACGGAGTCTTTAATTTACAATTGGAATCAGAAAACAATGATGCTGTACAAGTACAATTGTACGATGTAAGAGGTCGCTTATTGGATAGTAAACAATTGACCGAAACAGCATCATCTATTAACCTCAGATTAGATTATTCCGGTATTCATACGGGAATATACTTATTGAAAGTAACTAAAGGAAATCAAATAGGCGTACAACAGATTGTTATAAAATAATCTTGTAGCGATATATTTATAGAAGAGTAGGTCATAAGGCCTACTCTTTTTTTGTTACTTTTGTATCAATCAATTTGTTAACAATTAGTAAGATGAAATTAGTTAAAAAAATAGTGATAGTTATAGCCCTTATATTTATTGGATTTGCGATTTTTATAGCGACCAGACCCGGGCAATATGATGTTAAAAGAACACAGTTAATTAAAGCACCGGAGACAGTTGTATTTAATACGATCAATGATTATACAACTTGGCAGAAATGGGGACCTTGGCAACGGATAGATACTACTATTGTCGCTACATTCTCTGATAAAACATCCGGAGTAGGGGCCGGTTATTCTTGGACTAGCAAGAATGATGATTCGGGAAGTATCAAAACGGTGGCATTGGAAGCAGACAAATCCATAGATCAGAAAATAAGTTTTGATCATAGAAAACCATCCGATGTGTATTGGATCTTTAACAATACCGATACAGGAACAGAAGTAACTTGGGGAATGAAAGGGAATCTGGGATTTATGGGGAAACTCTATTTTATGATGATGGGTGGTGCCGATAAGGAACTTGGAAAAATGTTGGAAGATGGATTGAAAAACATCGATACGTATGTGCTGCAACAAATGGATAAATATGAAATAACCGATAATGGTCTGGTAGATTATGCCGGTGGTTTTTATATCTACGTCGCAACCGAATGTAGTTTTGATGAAATGGGGGCTCAAATGGATCAACTCTTACCAAAAGTATTGATATATGCCATTCAAAAAGGCTATCCACGTGCCGGATCTCCTTTTACTTTGTATCAAAAATATGATGAAAAAAATAAACGCGTGGCTTTTGCTTCCTGTATTCCTGTTAAAGAACGGGTCAATCCGGATGATGACAGCATTGCATTGGCTTATATGGAACCGGCAAAATATTATAAAACTACCCTAAAAGGAGCTTATAAATATTCGGAAAAAGCCTGGAAAAAAGCTTTTGAATTTGCTGAAAAAGCCGGAGTTTCTATTGCGGAAAACGGAATGCCGTTTGAAGTATATACCAAGGGACATACCGACTCTCCTAATCCTGCTGATTGGGAGACAGAGATTTATCTACCGGTTGAATAACCGGTTTGTCAATTTTTCCAAACAGCTTGTTTTTCCAATCTTTCCATTGGTATTTTTTAGATAAAATATAAATTAAGATAGGATAAATCACAAAAACAGGCACATACATTTCCAATCCTAAATTAGGCTCGGAAATATCTATAAATAAAGCGTCTGTTTGAAACACAGTCCAGTTGGTCGTGACAAAAATGGCGGCTACAATATTGTTGGCGGCATGCATCCCCAACGAAAGTTCTAGTCCTTCATCCATCAAAGTAGTTATTCCAAAAAGAAAACCGGTGCCGATATAGTAAATCATTACAATAAAACCCAGTTTTTCAATCTCCGGATTAAACGAGTGCAATAAACCGAATAAGATGGAGGTAAAAAGCAAGGGAACCCATCGGTTGTGAAACAAGCTTCCTATACTTTGCATCAAATAGCCTCTAAAGAATAGTTCTTCAAATCCGGTTTGAATGGGTAGCAAGAGGAAAGAAATAAGTACTAAGACACTAAAAGGAACAAAATCAAAATTCCAAACATAGTTTTCAGGATGCAGTAAGTAGTCTAAAGCCAAAAGGCTTAAGGAAAACAAAAACCAAATTCCAAAAGAAAAAAAACTACGTTTCCAATCCAATTTTTTTCTGGAAGTGAGCAAACTTTTAAAATCTCTTTTATAAAACCATCGAACGCTTCCTTTTAAAAATAATAAGCCGATGGCAAATGTGCTGATCATCAACAATAAATAGAGATTGGCATCGATGTTTTTTCCTTGAACTATATCAGATAAAACCCTTTGAAATGCGCCTTCATCAGGTGATTTGACTACTGCGGCAATAAACAAGGGGGTGCTTCCGATTATCTGCCATCCGGCAAAGATTACGACAAGGCTTATGATAAACCTTCCCCAATCTATTTTTCCTTTGTATGCTTGTTGTATAAAATTCATTGTGTTATGATTGTTGAAATATTCCAAGGAATAGATTTGTTATAAAATAATGCCCCTTTTTTTACTTCTAAGGGACTGTTGAAATTGTTAGTAAACAGACTACCGGTTCCCAGACCTTGTGGAATTTCCGGTTGTAGCTGATAGGTGTATTGGGCGATGGCATTGAGTCCTATGTTGCTTTCCAAAGCCGAGGTAATCCACCATCCTATGCCGTGTTTTTCTACAAGAGAAATCCATTGGCTACTCGCTTTAAAACCACCTATTAAGCTGGGTTTAAGAATGATATATTGGGGTTTTATATATTCTAATAAGCGCTGTTTGTCAGTATTTATCCCGATTAATTCTTCGTCCAGTGCAATGGGTAAGGGTGTTTTACGGCAGAGTTCTTTCATTTGTTCCCATTGTCCTGCTCGTATGGGTTGTTCTATGGAATGGATTTCCAATACTGCTAATCGTTCTAGTTTTTCCAACGCATTTTCAGGAGTAAAAGCGCCATTGGCATCTACGCGTAATTCAATTTCGTCAGATGAAAATTCATTTCGGATGTTGCGTAATAAATCCAATTCGGTGTCAAAATCAATCGCTCCGATTTTTAGCTTGATAGTTGTAAATCCGGATTGTAGTTTTTCTTTAATTTGCTGTTGCATAAAAGACGGGCTTCCCATCCAAATCAAACCATTGATAGTGATGCTATCTATTCCTTCTGTAAAACGAGAAGGAAATAATTCAAACGGATCTTTTTTACGTATCGATATAAAGGCTTGTTCCAGCCCAAAGACGATAGAAGGAAATTCTTGTAATTGTGCCACTAATTCATCCAATCCTAAGTTAATATGACGACAAACCCATGCTAATCGTGATTCATAATCCGGTACATCATCGTAGCTTAATCCCTTAAATAATCCACATTCTCCAATTCCTGTTTTATCGTCTTGTGTCAAGATAATAAAATAGGTCTCTTTGGTATGCAAAACTCCCCGGGAAGTCCCTCCGGGTTTCTTAAATTGAAGCGTGTATTTTTGGTAAGAGGCTTGCATAAAATAGCTGTGAATTATTGGAACAAATGTAGTACTTTTGTACGACAATTAACCGCCCGCGTAGTTCAACGGATAGAACAAAAGTTTCCTAAACTTTAGATCTAGGTTCGATTCCTAGCGTGGGTACTTTTTTAAAAGTGATGAAACTGAGTAAATCCAATAAAATTAGAATATTCATTTGGTTGTTAATGCTAGGAGGGGGGCTTGCCTTAGGCTTATATTTGGACAGGCTGTTTTTTAGAAATTTCTTATTTAATCTGTGGTTTCATATAGCGAGTTTTATCTTGGGTTTTGTAGTGCTGAAAGTGGTCTTACGCATCTCGAAAAATACGGGCAGATACTTAGCGGCCAAAGGAAGAGAAGGAGCTATTCCTCGTTTGCAGACTAATAAATTAGTAACGGATGGTATTTATGCTTGTATGCGGCATCCGATGCATTTCGGTCTATTGTTTTTTCCTATTTCCATCGCTTTATTAGCCGGTAGTATTTCCTTTATACTGTTTATCGCTCCTTTGGAAATGGTTTTTATGATTCTGATGATTTTCTTGGTAGAAGAGAAGGAGGCTATCCAAAAATTTGGAGATGCCTATCGTATTTATCAAAAAAACACTCCTTTCTTTAGTGTTAAAAAGGAGTGTTTGAAAAAGTTGTTACAAAAAAGATAGATTTTTGTTACAGTTTTAAGGAATCACCAATAGGTAACAGGTTCAACTCCATCCGTTTTTTAGCAAACCTGCCGATTGCTTTTATTTGATCTATTTTGATATAGCCAAAGGTATCGTAATGGTATCCCAATATTTTTTTACATTCCAAAAAGTCAGCGGCTTTAATGGCGCTTTTGATTCCCATTGTAAAATTATCACCGATAGGTAATACCGCCAAATCCAATCCTCCAATGATTTTTGGGATTAATTTCATATCATAA
>Ga0256833_1002829_pt1 | contig 12028 bp, 12 predicted proteins | sample 356284metaG_FD_190535 | JGI IMG/M metagenome (GOLD analysis project Ga0256833, IMG submission 190535) | Hydrothermal vent microbial communities from Mid Atlantic Ridge, Atlantic Ocean - 356-284 | ecosystem: Environmental > Aquatic > Marine > Hydrothermal vents | place: Atlantic Ocean: Mid...
TCCCCTCCCTTCAGTAAGGGAGGGGAGGGGGAAGGCGGAGGCTGTCCTCACGAAGGACAGCCTCCGCCAGGGGGTGGGGAGAGATCTGGCCATACGATAGCCTTATCTACAACATTTGAGTGCACCCCGGGAAAGTTGGTGCCTTGACGGAGAGGTATCGCAGGGGTATAGTAAAGAGGTTACCACTTGTTCAACATCTTACAAGCCGAGAAACCCGATGAGCAAAAACCCCGCCGTTGGTAAAGAGCGCATCCTCGAAACTGCCGCCCGTCTGTTCATCAAACAGGGATACAAAGCCGTTTCGACTCGCGATATTGCCCGCGCTTGCAACGTCACCAATGCAGCGCTTTACTACTACTTCCCCAGCAAAGAGGCCCTGTTTTGGGAGGTCATCCACCATCACCTTGCCCAACTGGCAGAGGCGCTCGAACAGGCACGCCAAAAAAGCGCCCCTCATCCCAAAACCCAACTCCAGGCCATGCTGACAACATACGCTGAATGGGTGTTACAACGGCGGGCATCCTTCTTTGCTCTTCGTCGCGACATTGGAGAGATCGCCAAAAAGCAAAACCAGGATGCCTCGCGCCCCTTTTTACGACTGGCAAGCGTGATCATCGAACCGTTCGAGACAGTGCTTCGCCAGGCCGAGGACGAAGGCATGGTGATGCCGCCCCCCCAGGGGGCCACCTTGGGCAACGTGCTATTGGCCATGCTCCACGGGGTACTCCACTCCCGCGAAGACGTCGCCGATCCACGCGCTGTGGCCGAAGAAACCGCCGCCTGGGTTGTCGAGGTTTTCTGGCGCGGCGTGGCCATCCCGACCAACCCCACGGGAGAAACGCCATGAAACGGCAGGTCAGCGTCGCCTTAGGCGGCGGGGGAACCAAGGGCTATGCGCATATCGGCGTGCTGGAAGCCTTGGAAGAAGCAGGCTATGAGGTGGTAGCCGTAAGCGGCACCAGCGCCGGCGCGTTGGTCGGCGCGCTCTATGCTGCCGGATATTCCCCCTCCGAAATTTTAGACTGGCTGCAATCGGTCGACCCGCGCCATATTTTCGATCGCGGCAGCGGCGACCGCCCCTCCATCTTGGGGATGCAAGGCATCGAGGCCATGCTGGAAAAGGCCCTGGGAAAGCGGACGTTCGAAGAACTTCAACGCCCCTTCGGTGCGGTAGCCGTGGATATCCTCAGCAGCCATACCGTTTTCCTGCGCGGAGGGCCTGTGGCCCGCGCCGCGCTGGCCTCCAGCGCCATTCCAGGCATCTTCCCACCCATCAAATGGAACCAATGGCTGCTGGTGGACGGCGGCCTGACGGACAACGTGCCCGTCAGGCTGGCGCGTTTGCTGGCGCCGGGCGTCCCGGTGGTTGCCGTCGCCCTGGGCATCATGCCCCCCACGCTGGCGTGCTTCCAAGATATGCCCGTCCCCATCCACCTCAACCTGCGGTTGCTCCAGCGGATCATCTCCCGCCTGCGCTACACGCGCGCCTTCCATACCTTCGTGCGCGCCGCCGAGGTCATGACCGGCCATCACACCTTACTCCGCTTGCAGATCGACCGCCCCGAGGTCATCTTGCTCCCGCCGGTGGACGAGGTTGACATTTTGGCCACACCGAAAGACCCCACCCCCATCGTCGCAGCGGGGAGGAAAGTCACCGAGGCAAGTTTGGAAGACATCGCCAAGGCCACCTCCTGGCGGCGTTGGCTGCGCCGTCCGCCGGAAATCGAAATGCACCACACGATCATCGAAACCCGTCCCCCACGGACGTAAACGACCGCCATGCCCCATAGCCCAACCTCGTCACCGTACCAATGGCACACCCTGCCGCTGGAAGAAGATACAGTGGTGCGCCTGCGCCGACCATCGGGCGGCCCGGCCAATGCCGTCTTCGTATTATTGCATGGCTGGACGGGAGACGAAACCTTCATGCTCCGTTTCGCCGAAGTGGCGCCACCGTCGAGCCTGGTGGTCAGTTTTCGCGCGCCTTATCCGGCGCGCTCGCCGCGAGGGGGCTACAGTTGGGTGGATTACCTCCCGGACGACCGCCCGCCAACGGCAGCCGCCTACCGGCCCGCCCTCGCCGCCTTGCGCCGCTGGCTGACAGCCCTCGCAAACCGGTTCCCTTCCCCTGCCTGGGAAACACAGCACTGGATAGGCTTCAGCCAAGGGGCATCGACCGCCGCGCTCTACACGCTCGAACATCCCCGCCACGCGGCTACCCTGGCCTTGTTGGCCGGCTTCTTGCCTCGCGACACGGAAGCATGGGTACAAAGGCAACCCCTCACAGGCAAGCGCGTGTTTATCGCCCACGGGCGGGCAGACACGATCGTGCCGCTGCATCATGCCCGCCATGCCCGCGCCCTGCTTGCCCAGGCCGGGGCAGAGGTGGTGTATTGTGAAGATGACGTGGCGCACAAGGTCAGCGCCCGCTGCCACAAGGCGCTCAAGGCGTTTTACGCCCCCCCGTCCGCACGATAAATTCACAAGGGGTTCCCCGCTCACCGTATGGCTCGACGGGGGCGCCGAGCAAATGCTCCAACATCAGGGCGTCCAGCCGGCACAATTCGGGGTAATCGGCCACCAGGGGAGCATAAGGGCAGCGATGAAACACCACCCGTGGCCCGTAGCGATGCGCTTCCCAGCGGGGCTCGAAATGCCACCCCTCCAACTGGCGCATGGCATGTTGCAGGCGCTCGCGCAACGTGCGCCCGTGAGGCCTCACACCCCCATCACACACCACAACGCACAAACGCTCCACAAAGGCGTCAGCGCCCTCCGCGCGCAGGGCTTCCAACAGCGCGCGGGTGAGCGGCTCCAGGAAAGGCTGCTGCGCTGCCGTCGTCAGGCGATACAGGTTCACCGGGCGGCCCCGCCGCCCCGAACGCCGTTGCACCGTGCGGGTGACCAGCCCCCGCGCCTGTAAAAGCCCCAGATGATGGCGTATATTGGCCGCGGTGACACCCAGAGCCGCCGCCATCTCCGCCGCCGAGGCCACCGGATGGGCGCTCAAGTATTCCAAAATTTGCTCACGGGTGTTCTTTTGCACAGAGGACATTCGCATGGGCACACTCACTTTCCACCATTATACGCCCAAACGCGCCGAAGCAGGCCGAGGTAGAGACGGTTTCTACCTCCACAACCGCCATACCACCCAGGCCGAGAACAGCCCCAAGAGCACGCCCCAAAACGCTTCCCATGGGGTATGCCCCAACACCTCTCGCAAAGCGTCGCCATCCCATAGCCGCCCATCCTGCAAATCCCGCACGATACGGTTGAGTAGCGTGGCGTGCTCCCCCGCCTGACGGCGAATGCCGGTAGCATCGTAGATCACAACGGCAGCACACGCCACGGCCACACCAAACAAAGGGGAACCAAAGCCTTCACTCAGGCCGGCGGCAAATGCTGCTGCCGACATCAGCGCCGAATGCGAACTGGGCATCCCACCCGGGCTGACCAACAAGCCCCAATCCCACCGACGGGTGCGCAAAAAGCCCAACGGCACTTTGCCCCCCTGCGCCAACAGCCACGCTAACACAGCCGACCAAAAAACAGCGTTGTGCAGCCAAGCCTGCATGGGTCACCCCTCGCTGGTTTCTGCCGAGAGGTCGGTCAGGGTGCCTTCCTCGGTCAGCATCCGCACCTGCAGTTCGGCCCGCTCCAGCAGCCGACGGCAATGCGCCAATAGCGCCCGCCCCCTGGCGTAGAGCGCCAGGGATTCTTCCAGCGAATGCTCCTCGCGCTCCAGCGCGCTCACCACGGCTTCCAGTTCGGCAAAGGCCTGTTCGTAAGACAACGCGTCGACCGATTGCTCACCATCCGGCACAGTTGTTTCAGCGTCCATCGCGCACTCCCTTACCCGTGATCGGGTGTTCCAAAAGCAAGTGTACCAAACTTTCCACAAAGTAGAAACCACGAAAAAGCCCCCGCGATGCGGGGGCTTGGTTGTTGGTCAACCCAAAGGGTCAGGGCTTCTCGATCTCACCTGTCTCCATGCGGTAGTTGTAAATATCCTGCATCTTGTCCAGCATCTGCTGCAATTCGAAGAAACCGTGCCAGTGAGCCCAATCGGGAGCACCCATCAAAGCACCCTGGCGGGCGCGACGGCCAGCATGGTGCCAGAGATGGTAATAGAGATTCTGGAACTCGTCATCCCAAGGTGCCCACTTATCGGTCTTGAGTAAACCTTTAGCCTTCAGCTCATCCAGCATCTGCTTGGCAGGTTCGAAGTAGGCCTTGTTGTACAGCTCAACGCCTTTATCGGCACTGGCAAAGTAATCGTCCACCATTGCCGACGAGTGGCACTGGAGACAAACCTGCTTCATCTCGGCACGCCCTTGCTCCGCATGGCCAGTCAACGGCGACATAGGATCATCCGAGTTGCGCGGCTTGGAGAGGGGCGCCCACGCGTTCCAGTACAGCCGCTCCGAGACATTGTGCGTGGGTTTCAAATCACCGATTCCGCTCATATGGCAGGTGGCGCAAGTCGGTGCCCGGTAATCGCCGGGTTCCCAATCACCGGGCGGGCTGTCCCACTTCCAAGTCGAGCCTTCAGCTGCATAGATCTGCCCATGCTTGGTGTCTTGGTAGATCTCAATATCAGGGTGATCAGGCCCCAAATGGCACGTTGCGCAAGCATCCGGCTTGCGGGCTTCCGCAATGTCAAACTTATGCCGCGTATGGCACACGGTGCAGTTGCCCACTTCGCCATTGGGGTAGATGTTGCCAATCCCCGCCGCCGGGTAAGTGTCCGCCGTCGGGATACCATGCTCATCCACCTTGATGCGTTTACCATGACATTGAGCACAGCCCGTTTCCTCTGTGGTGCCGTCCAGCCCCTCCAAGTCGCGCCCTTCATGGTGGTGGATGAGAGCCTGCATTTTGTCTTTATTTTCCACCTGCAACGCCGCCCGGTGATGGCCGCTGGCATCGAACTGCTTGACCTCGTTGGGGTGACATTTGGCGCACGTCGAAGGCGGCACCAGCATCGAAAGCGAGGCTTTGACGTTCTCGTGCCCCTTGATGTCTTTCAATAACATCGGGGAATCCGGCGTGGTTTCGTGACAATCCAGGCACGTCACCCCCGCCTGAGCATGTTTGCTGTGGTCCCAATCGTTGACGATGCCCGGCGTTTCCTTCGCGTGGCAATCGATGCACGCCTTGGCCTCAGGCGTCAATCCCTGCGCATGAGGCGCAGCGGCCACCGTCGGCTGGGGTGCCCGACGCGGCGCTTTGGCGCAACCGGCCAGAACCACCGCGCCAAGCACCAATATCGCAAGGCCTACAAGCAAGAAAATAAGCGATTTGTTTTTGTGGTGCATACCTCCTCCTCATGAAAAGGAAATGGGAACGCGAACCTTGCTCAACGGCTGTACTTTCCTGCCAGCAAGTATTTGTTGAGATTGTGATGCCCCACATCAGCGTGGCAATCCACGCACTGCGCGGTGATGGTGCCGGCAAAGTACGCCTTGTGGGGACCCGGCGCTACGGCGGCCAGATCGCTGTGGCACTTCAAACAACCCGAATCGTACACGTATTCATCATGACGAGCCCGGTTGGCCTGCCAATCGATCGTGGTTTCGTCGCTAAACCAGGTCACCAAGAGATCCGTCGTGCCGCTTACCGATTTGCTCCACAAATATGCCATCGGGTTGGCATGGGAAACATGGCAAGCCGTACATTCGGCTTTGAAGCCCACGGCGTTATTGCCGCCATGCACCGATTCACGATACGCCGCGACCATGGGTTGCATGACATGGCACGACCCGCAAAAACGCTCCCCTGCCGTGGCCTGGATGCCGCTCTCCACCGCCACCCACGAAAGCGGCACCACGACAAACAACAGAAGGAGCCCCCCTACGATCAAAACCACCTTTTTGTTTATTGTCATTTCACCTCCTTCCTGGCAACGCGACCAACGCTTGGACACCCAAAAATCCATGCCAAAATGTACATTTACGAATGTTTCAACGATAATCTCACTTGCCATTAAGGTTACCAGTAAGATGCAAAAAAGTCAAGCAAGAAGTAAAAAAAGAGGCCAGAAATTTTCCATAAAAAGTATCGCATCGCCCGCACACGCCTTCACTTCTCTGCTCCTTGACGCCCCGCCACTTTGCTCGTAAGATGAAGCAATGATCCCTTTCCCAAGGATGGTTTCCTATGGAACTCGGTCTCGTCCGCCGTGTGGACATCTCAACCGAAATGCGCCAGGCCTACCTGGACTACGCGATGAGCGTGATCGTCGCCCGCGCCCTGCCCGACGCCCGCGACGGCCTCAAACCCGTCCAGCGCCGCATCCTCTACGCGATGCACGACATGGGCCTGCGCGCCGGCAGCGCCTACAAGAAATCGGCCCGCATCGTCGGCGAGGTGCTGGGCAAATATCACCCCCACGGCGACCAGGCCGTGTACGACGCGATGGCGCGCATGGCGCAAAACTTCTCCATGCGCTACCCCCTGGTGGACGGCCAGGGCAACTTCGGCAGCGTGGACGGCGACCCGCCCGCGGCGATGCGCTACACCGAAGCGCGCCTCAGCCCAATTGCCGAAACCCTGCTGGCCGACATCGCCAAAGACACCGTCGATTTCGCCCCCAACTTCGACGAAAGCCTGCGGGAACCCACCGTGCTGCCGGCGGCCTTCCCCAACCTGCTGGTCAACGGCGCTACCGGCATCGCCGTGGGCATGTCCACCAACATCCCGCCCCACAACTTGGGCGAGGTCATCGATGCCTTAGTGCTGATGCTGGAAAAGTGGAGCCGCCTCGACAGCCTGAGCGTGGACGACCTGATGCGGCACATCCCCGGCCCCGACTTCCCCACCGGCGGGCTGATCGTGCAGGCCGCAGGCGAAGACGGCCTGCGCAGCGCCTACAGCACCGGGCGCGGCAAAATCACCGTGCAGGCTCTGGTGCACACCGAGGCCATCGGGCGCGGGCGGCAGGCGCTCATCGTGACCGAACTGCCCTACGCGGTCAACAAATCCGGCCTGCTGGAACGCATCGCCCAACTGACCCGCGACGGCAAACTGGAAGGCATCGCCGACCTGCGCGACGAGTCCGACCGCCAGGGGATGCGCATCGTGATCGAACTCGGCAAAAACGCCGACCCCGACGCCGTGCTGGCTTCCCTCTACAAGCACACCCCCCTGCAAACCACCTTCGGCATCATCATGCTCGCCTTGGTGAACGGCTCGCCGCGCCTGCTGCCGCTCAAACAGGCGCTCAAAATCTATCTGGAACACCGGCAGGAAGTCGTCCGCCGCCGCAGCGAGCACGATTTAGCCCGCCTGCGCCGCCGGGCGCACATTTTGGAAGGGCTGCTCATCGCCCTCGGCAACCTCGACGAAGTCATCCGCATCATCCGCAAATCGCGCACGGCGGAAACCGCCCACAAGAACCTGCGCAAGCGCTTCGGCTTCACCGCCGAGCAGGCGCAAGCCATCCTCGACATGCCGCTGCGCCGCCTGGCCGCGCTGGAACGCAAGAAACTGGAAACCGAATACAAGGAAACCAAAAAGCACATCAAGGCGCTGGAAGCCCTGCTGCGCTCACCGAAGAAGATGCGCGCCGCCATCGCCGAGGAACTGCTGGCCGTGAAAGCGCAATTCGGCGACGCCCGCCGCACCCGCATCGTGCGGCTCGACGCTTCCCAAACCGGCAAAGCCCTCACGGTGGAAGCCCTGCTGCCCGACCAGCGCGTGTGGGTGGCGCTGGATGCCGAGGGGCGGCTGGCGCGCCTGCCAGCCGGCAAAGCGCCCCGCCTGAGCGGGCGCGCCGCGCCCATCGCCGTGGTGCAGGCCACCACCCGCAGCACCCTCTACGCTGTCACCGCCGAAGGGCAGGCCGTGGCGCTGCCGGTGCACACCCTGCCCGAAGCCGCCTCTCCCGCCGAGGGCGCGGCCTGGGGCGCTTTGGCCCCTGCCCTGCGGGAAAGCCCGCCCGTCACCCTCTTTGCTCTGCCGCCCGACGCGGAGGACGGTTTCGTGCTCAGCGTCACCCGCGAAGGCATGGTCAAAAAGAGCGCCCTCGAGGCGCTGCCCGCGGCGGGCACGCAGCCTTTCACCCTGGCCAAAATCAACCCCGGCGACGCGCTGCTCACCGTGCTGCTCACCGGCGGCGAGGACGAAGTGATGCTGTTTACCGCCGGAGGGATGGCGATCCGTTTCAGCGAGGCCGAAGTGCGCCCGATGGGGCTGGTCGCGGCGGGCGTGGCGGGCATCAAACGCAAAGGGGAAGACGAGGTGGTGGGCGCGGTCAAGGTGCTGGCGGGCAAGGACACCGCGGTGCTCATGGTGGCTGACAACGGCAGCGCGCGGCGGGTGGCCTTCGCCGAATTCCCGGCGCAGAAGCGCTACGGCCAGGGCGTGGTGGCGTGGAAACTGCCGCAAGGGGCGCGCCTGGCCGGGGTGGCCGCCGGTAAACCCAACGCCAAAGTGAGCCTGCACTTCCGCAAAGCCGCGGCCAAAGCCATCCGGCTGGATGCCGCCCCGCTACGCAAGCGCAGCAGCACACGCGGCGCGAAGGTGGTGGAACTCAAGCGCGGCGACGCGGTGGTCAAAGTCGTGGGATAGACCGCCCCCTCTCGGCAATGCCCCTCACCTATCCATTCGCATCAAGAAAACAAAAGGCCTGCCATCAAAACGGCAGGCCTTTGCCCAAGAACGCACAAACGGCTATGACGCCTCTTGCGGCTTCCACGTCGGCGCAGCGCGCGTGAGCACCTCGCGCGGCACCTTGTTCATCTTGCGGCACTTGGGGCAGCGCACTTCATAGTACGCCTTCCCCTCGGCATGCAGCCAATCCAGCGCCGCTTCGGCTTGCTTACGGCTGATGTTGAGCGGGGCACCACAATACGAGCAGTGAATTTGCATCGTTTGCCTCCTTTCACGGTGCTTCAGGGACGGCGGGCTTTCGCTCGTGCAGCGACGCGACGGCAATGCCGCCTAAAATAAGTATAGCACCAATCAGCGTCAGTGCCGACGGGATTTCGTGAAGAAAAACATAGGCCAGCACGGTAGAGCCCACCGGTTCGCCCAGCAAAGTAATGGCCACGAAGGCCGCCGAAAGATAACGCAGCGCCCAGTTGAACGAGGTGTGGCCGACGAGTTGCGGCACCAGTGCCAACAACAAGAACCAGAGGTACGTTTGCGGGCGATAACCCACCACCGGCTGGCCGGAAAAAAGCACCAATCCATCCAACACAAGCGCCGCCATGCCGTACGTCAGCCCGATGTACACCATCAACGAGGTGTTGGCGCGCAACCGGCGGCCAATGAGGAAATATCCCGCCGCCGCCCACGCCCCGACCAGCGCCAGAAAATCGCCCCACAGCGCCCCACCCGCAAACGCAGCCTGCCAGTTGCAGACTAAGCCATGACAGGCGTCGCCGATGCCGATCAGGCTGCCGCCCACCAAGGTCGCCATCATCCCCACCATGATCGGCACCGTCAGTCGCTCGCCCAACACGACGGGCGAAAGCAACCCCACCCACAACGGCGTGGTGGTCACCAACACCACCGAACTCGCCACCGTGGTGTAGGCCAGCGACGAAATCCAGGTGGCAAAGTGCACCGCCAGGAAAACGCCCGACACCAGGGCCAGCGCCACTTCGCGCCGGGAAAGCGCCCGCAGTTCCGCCCGATGGCGCACCCCCAACGGCACGCTGAGAATAGCCGCTGCAATCGTCAACCGATAAGCCGCAATCACCAACGAAGGCGCCTCGCGCTGGGCGTAACGAATGAAAATCGAGGCCGTCGAAACGGCCAAAATGCCTGCCGTAAGCACCACCACGGGGAAAAAACGCTTTTGCTTCATTGCAGCCTCACACGCCAAAGATGCCTCGCCGCGCCATTTTATCACGCCGGTTTTTTATGAACTTCGCCCAAATAATCCCCTCCCACGCCTTTTTCCAAGCCCTTTTCAGTGACAAAAGTCATACCCAAAAGCCCCGAAATAGATTACAATAACCCCGCAACGTTGGCACTAATCCCCACATGTGGAGGTAAACCATGGCTTATGTGATTACTGCTCTCTGTCTGCGCGACGGCGCGTGCACCGAGGTCTGCCCGGTGGAGTGCATCGTTCCCGGCAAACCGGTGGACGAATGGCCGCTCTACTACATCGACCCCGACACCTGCATCGACTGCGGCGCGTGCGTGCCCGAATGCCCGCTGGAAGCCATCTTCCCCGAAGATGAGGTGCCTTCCGACTACGAAGCCAAGGGCGGCGAGCGCATCAGCATGCCCGCGGGTACCGAGGGCTTCGACGAGGTGTACGACGGCACCGACCACAACGGCGAGGCCGTCCACCTGGAGCACACCAAGACCCTCGAGGCGGGCGAAGTGGTCGACCTCACCCCGGCCATCGAGTGGAACCGCGCTTACTTCGAGGAAGGCCCCGGCTACAGCGCGCTGGAAGAGTAGCCTCACCTCCTCTTGTGCTACAATTTGGGCGGTCTCGCGACCGCCCATTGCCTTTAATCTGCCAGATCACCAAACAACCAAGTAACCCAGTAACCAAGCAACCAAGTAACCAATCCCCCTTTATGCCCATCCATCCCCTCCCCCCCGAACTGATCTCGCAGATTGCCGCCGGCGAAGTGGTGGAACGCCCCGCGTCGGTGGTCAAGGAACTGGTCGAAAACAGCCTCGACGCCGGCGCGCGCGCCATCACCGTCACCGTGCAAGGCGCGGGCAAGCGCCTGATCGAAGTCGCCGACGACGGCCACGGCATCCCCGCCGACGAACTACCGCTGGCCGTCGCCCGCCACGCTACCAGCAAACTCGCCACCGCCGACGACCTGTTCCGCATCCACACCCTGGGCTTTCGCGGCGAAGCCCTGGCCTCCATCGCCTCGGTCTCCCGCTTCACCATCACCTCCCGCCCCGCCGAAGCCGACACCGCCGCCCGCCTGCGCATCGAGGGCGGACGCCCGCTTGGCGGCATCGAGCCGGTCGGCGCGCCGGTGGGCACCACGGTCACGGTGGAAGACCTGTTCTACAATGTGCCCGCCCGACGCAAATTCCTCAAAGCCGACGCCACCGAAAAGCGCCGTATCGACGCCCTGCTCACCCGCTATGCCCTGGCCTACCCGGCGGTGCGCTTTCGGTTGGTGCAGGATGGGCGGGTGGCGCTGCAAACCTCCGGGCGCGGCGACCGCCGCGAGGTGCTCGCCGCGCTCTACGGCCCCGAAACTGCCCGGCGGATGCTGGCGGTGGACGACGCCGCCCCCGACCTCACCATCCACGGCTTCATCAGCCCGCCCGACATCACCAAATCGCACCGCCGGGAAATCGTCTTCTTCGTCAACGGTCGCCCGGTGCAGGACACCACCCTCAGCGCGGCGCTGTTGAAAGCCTACCACACCCTGCTGATGGTCGGGCGCTACCCCCTGGCCGTGCTCTTCCTCCAGATGCCGCCCGAAGAAGTGGACGTCAACGTCCACCCCACCAAGGCCGAAGTGCGCTTCCGCAACCCCGACGCCGTTTTCCGCGCCGTCCGCCACGCCGTGCGGCGCACCCTGTTGGCTTACACTCCCATTCCCGACCTGGATCTGCCGCCCGCCCCCACCGAACCGCGCCCCACCTGGCTGGAAAGCGAACCGAGCACGCCATGGGCTGCCCCGCCGCCGGAAGCAGGACAGTCCCCCGCTGCAGCGCCCGACACACCGCCGGCGACCTCATCCTCCGAGCCGCGCCAGCCCACCCTGCCCGGCCAACGGATGCCCCTGCTGCGCCCCCTGGGGCAGATCGCCGCCACCTACATCGTGGCCGAAGGGCCCGACGGCATTTACCTCATCGACCAACACGCCGCCCACGAGCGGGTACTCTTCGAGCGCTTCATGGCGCAACAGGGGGAGGAAATCCCTTCGCAGGCGCTTCTCCAGCCCGTCACCGTCCACCTGCCGCCCCCTCAAGCCCGCCTGCTGGAAGAGCAACTACCGCACCTCAACCGCTGGGGATTCCAGGTGGAACCCTTCGGGCCGGGCACCTTCCGCGTGCGCGCCGTGCCTGCCTTGCTGGCCGACAG
>Ga0256833_1002830_pt1 | contig 12027 bp, 15 predicted proteins | sample 356284metaG_FD_190535 | JGI IMG/M metagenome (GOLD analysis project Ga0256833, IMG submission 190535) | Hydrothermal vent microbial communities from Mid Atlantic Ridge, Atlantic Ocean - 356-284 | ecosystem: Environmental > Aquatic > Marine > Hydrothermal vents | place: Atlantic Ocean: Mid...
GCCTAAAGGGGTGATTGCTAGGCTTGTTAAGAGACTCAATACGATCATTCGGCGCTGGGGAGGCACTGTGGTGGTGACGTGCTCCGAGTACAGGTGGTCGAGCAGGGAGTTCCTGGAGCGTGTCCTACGGGTAGATGGGGTGAGGTTCGTCGAGGTTTGTGCGGAGGGTTACATGTAGAGGCTCGGCTTCCTGCTCTCCTCCTCTGAGAGGGCCCGCTCAACAGTTTTCTCTATATCCTCCACAACCTTAGCAAACTCCATGAGCTTATCCACACTCACCCCCAGGCCCAGTAGATCGGACACTACCTCAACGAACACCGCCGCAGCCTTGGGGTCGTACTTAGCGGGCTCGGTATAGGGCAGTATCCCGAGAAGAGGGACAGACATCAGGTTCGCCATCGTGAGGAGCGTTGCCGCCGGACCAACAATGTACATCCCCTTGAAGAGGGGCTCATCAAAGCTCCATCCACAGCCCCCCACGCACATCCACCTGAACCTCTCTTCACCCTCCCTATACTTGTTGTTGAGCCCCGCAGCCAGGATCACCCTGCTGCCGCCGACCTCCTTGAACCACCTGAGGAGTTCCTTCGCGTAGGCTACCCTCTCCCTTGCGCTTGGGGCAACGTTGTTAACAACCACAATAACGCCCTTCCCGGCGTCAGCGAAGACCTCGTAAGGCGTCATGACCCCGTAGTCCTCTATTGAGGCGAAGTCGGGCATGTACCTGGTTATGACGTCGCCCACCTTCGGCATGCTAAGTGTCTCGGCGAGGTATCTGGTGGCTATGGTTCCGACGTACCCGAAGCCGGGGAAGCCCGTTATCATTACCCAGTTCTTCCTTGAGTCAATCAGCTCCCTCTCCTTAATCACTACCTCGACCAGCTTCATCACTAACACACTCTCTAAGCCTTACGGCGGTACCCCTAATAAAGTGGAGCACTTCCTCAGGCGATAGTACGAGCCTGCCAACGCAGAGGAGGTTGTCCTCCTCGTCAATAACGAGTACCTCGTCCCCGGCCCTCAGCGAGTAGTCTATGTGCAGGACGTGCCTCGCGAATAGGCTTGACTTACCCAGGACGTCCTCAACCATCTCATCAACGACGATAACACGACCGCGTGGGTAGGGGGCCGTGGGCTTGAGGAGGGACGCGCCATAAAGGGTGGGTATGAGGGTATGGGTTGCTGCCCTTAGGCTAGCGATCCTCTCCCTCCTTACGGGATCGAGGATCTCCCTTATCCTTCCGGTGCGCCTCGAGACCTTCAGTAAGGGTTCGTCAGGTATTAGCGCGTGCCCCGCTCCCTCCCAGAACTGGTAGTCGGCTATCGCCCTGAGGATCACTGTCTCCTCAGGTGTTGCCTTCCTTAATCTCTCCCTAACCACTTCCGTAACCCGGAAGGAAGGAGCGGGGCACTATTTAGGTCATATCACGTGCTTCTCCTCTGACCCGCTGGGGCCTGTCTGGACGTATGGGCGGAACCTGCCCTTCAGTACTGACTCAATCGCTTTGAGGAAGTCCTCCATCTTCACGATCTTCCTCCTCGCCCTGATGGCGTTGTAGCCCGCCTCCGTGCATACAGCCTTTATGTCGGCGCCTGTCGCGCCCTCGGTGATCTTAGCCAGGTACGCCAGGTCCACGTCCTTACCCAGCTTCATCCTCCTTGTGTGTATGCGGAAGATCTCTACCCGGCCGCGGTAGTCGGGCGGCGGCACCTCTATTATTCTGTCGAATCTGCCCGGCCTGAGGAGGGCGGGGTCTATTACGTCCAGCCTGTTCGTTGTCGCTATAACCTTCACCCTATCAAGCGGGTCAAAACCGTCCAGCTCGGCGAGGAGCTGCGTGAGTGTCCTGTTGATCTCCCTCTCTCCGCTGGTGCCGACCTCCATCCTCTTACCGGCGATGGCATCTATCTCGTCAATCAGTATGATCGACGGCGCTTTCTTCCTCGCCAGGGCGAACACCTCCCTGACGATCCTCGCTCCCTCACCCACGAACTTCTGGGCGAGTTCCGAGGCAACGAGCTTTATGAAGGTTGCGTTGGTCTCGCCCGCAACCGCCTTAGCTATCAAGGTCTTGCCCGTGCCGGGCGGGCCGTAGAGGAGGACACCCTTAGGCGGCTCTATGCCGACCTCCTTAAACATCTCAGGGTACTTCAGCGGCAGCTCCACAACCTCCCTGACCAGCTGCTTGACTTCCTCGAGGCCTCCGACGTCCTCCCACCTGACGTTGGGGCGCTCTATGACCTCCATGGCCCTCACGTACGGGTCCTCCCTCGTCGGCAGGACCTCAACAATCGCTGATCCGCGCTGGTTGAGGGCGACCCTCACCCCAGGTCTGAGGACCTCCCGGTCCACGGAACCCAGTATCCTCACTACGAGGTTCGGCCCGGTGGTGCTCTTCACTATCGCCCTGTCGTCGTCGAGTACCTCGAGCACCGTCGCCTCGACAAGAGGCGGGGTCATCATTTTCTCGACCTGGTTCCTGTAGTACTCTCTCTCCTTCTTCACCCACTGGAGCTCCGCCTGAAGCTCCTGGAGCCTCATCTCAAGAAACCTGACGTAGTCCTCTGTCACAGCCTTCTTGCTGGTGTTGTCTACCCCTATACCTGACAACACAGTCCACCGTTCATATATAGGGGTACAAGAAACCCTAAATATCCGCAGACCGGTCTTCATGTAGGTCGGTATGGTGCCAAGGCCTGACACAGTGTACTGCGAGATGTGCGGGCGCCCCGTGCATAGGAGGGAGGCCTATATAGTCTACCTAGAGGGCACGAGACTCGTAGTGTGCCCTGCGTGCTATTCTAGAATAGCTAAGAGAGCTTCCAAGGCACTGCCTTACACAGAGGCAATGAGGAGGCCCAAGCCAGCGGCCCGCCGCCCCGGCCCCAGGCCGAGGGCGAGGCCAAGGAGGGCGAGCCTGGACGAGTTCGAGGTCGTGCCGGATTATGCAGAGAGGGTGAGGCGTGCTAGAGAGAAGCTTGGATGGTCTCAGAGAACCCTGGCGCAGGCTGTTAGGGAGGGTGAGAACGTGATAAAGCGTATTGAGGCCGGTAGGCTGACGCCCTCGATCGACCTGGCCAGGAGGCTCGAGAAGGTACTGGGCATTAAGCTTCTGGAGCCCGTTGTCGAGGAGTCCCACGCCGCCCTCCCGCCAGCTGAGCGCGTTAAGGACATCACCCTGGGGGACATAGTCATCGTTAGGAAGAAAGAGGAGAAGGAGGGGTGAGCGGGGAGGGCATGATACCGGCCTCAGTCCTCGTCGCGAGGAGGGGCGACGTCGAGGAGGCTGAGGCCCTGCTCAGGTGTCTCTCGCCAGATAGGTTCGCTAAGCTCGTTATCAGCGACTACTACGTCCCGAGTAGGGCTATCTACCTGAGTAGGTACAAGCTCGGGAGGGTGAGGGAACTCGTTAAGGAGATCGGTGCGGAGAGGCTCTACATCTACGACGACCTCAGGCCCTCACAGGTAACTAACCTCATGAGGGAGCTCCGGATCAACGTCGTCGACAAGATAGGGCTCATCCTCGAGATCTTCGCCCTACACGCGGGCTCCAAGGAGGCGAAGCTCCAGATAGAGATGGCCGAGATAAGGCACAGGATACCGCTCATCAAGGAGTGGATACATCGCTCCAAGCTCGGCGAGCTCCCCGGCTTCCTCGGCGGCGGTACGTACGCAATAGACAAGTACTACAGGCACCTGACCTCCAGGCTCGCGAGGCTGAGGAGGGAACTCGAGAGGTTAAGGAAGAGGAGGGCGGGGGAGAGGCTGAGGAGGCAGAGGCTGGGGTTCCCCCACGTAGCTATAGCGGGGTACACGAACGCTGGCAAGACCACCCTCTTCAACAGGTTGACGGGTGAGCGGAAGCCCGTTAGCTCCGAGATGTTCACAACAATCTCGCCCAAGTCCAGCTCGGTCGTGCTCAACGGAAGGAAGGTCATCTTCGTCGACACGGTCGGGTTCATCATGAAGATCCCTGCCGAGGTTATTGAGGCATTCCACGCCACTCTGGACGAGATAACCTACTCTAACATCTCCCTCCTCGTCGTGGATTCCTCAGAGAGGGCTGAAAGAGTCGAGGCCAAGCTCCTTGAGTCCCTAAACATACTCAAGAGGATAGGCTTCATAGGCAAGCCACTCATTGTGGCCGTGAATAAGGTCGACCTCACCGACGACATGGGGTACGGCTCCGCCCAGCTGGCAAGGGACGTGCTCTCGACCACGAGCCTGTGGGAGTGGAGCGTTGTGAGAGTGTCGGCGAGGACGGGGTACGGCATAGGTGATCTCCTTGACGAGATCAGCAGAAGACTTCCGGAGAAGGGTGTTCGTGCTAAGACTGGGGCATAGGCCCCAGAGGGATAAGCGTGTCACGACCCACGTGGCCCTCGTCGCGAGGGCCTTCGGAGCACACGGGTTCGTCCTGGGAGACGTGAGTGACCCGTCGATAGCTGAGAGCGTTAAGAAGGTCGTGGAGCGCTGGGGAGGCAGGTGGTTCACATACCTAGAGGGCGTGAACTCCGTCAAGTACGTCAAGGAGTGGCGGAGGAGGGGCGGGATGGTTGTTCACCTCACGATGTATGGCTTACACGTCGATGACGTGATCGACGAGATAAGGGCTGATGATAGGGACATACTCGTCGTCGTGGGGGCTGAGAAGGTCCCGAGGGTGTTCTACGACCTCGCGGACTACAACGTCGCCATAGGTCACCAGCCCCACTCAGAGGTCGCGGCCCTGGCCATATTCCTTGACAGACTCTACGGGGGCGAGGAACTCAGGTTTATTTTTCGTGATGCAAGAATTTACATAGAGCCCATGGAGAGAGGTAAAAAGGTGATAATTGTTGAGCGTGGGGAACAAAAAGAAAAGCAGGAAGAAGCAGGTGAGGAAGCCGAGGGTTAAGGACCTCCTCGACTTCATCGAAGCCTACTCCGGCAAGCTCGGGAGGGAAGTCTTCCAGTTCCTACTCAAGCGGGGGGACGAGGTAAGCGACGAGGAGCTGAAGGAGAAGCTCGGCGTGGAGAGGGAGGACGAGCTTCGGCGCGTCCTCTACGAGCTCCACTCGCTCGGCCCAGTTGTTTACAGGAGGGTCCACGTCCTCGAGCAGAACAGATACATCTTCATGTGGAAGGTTGACGTGAACCTCGTTAATCAGGCCCTCCTCCAGAGGAAAAGAGAGGTGCTCGAGAGGCTCCGGATGCGGCTGGCCTACGAGGAGAACACCACGTTCTACGTGTGTCCAAGATGCGGGAACCGCCTGAGCTTCGAGGAAGCAATGGAGCACGACTTCACCTGCCCGAGGTGTGGGGAGATGCTCGTGTACGAGGATAACAGCGACGTGAAGGAAGTCCTAAGAAGGCTCGTTAGCGAGCTGGAGAAGGAGATAGAGGTTGAGGAGAGGGCGCTTTACACTAATTGACCTCTTCTCCGGTGCTGGCGGCTTCGCTAGGGGTTTCGAGGAGGCGGGCTTCACCTCACTCCTCGGCATAGACGCTGACAGAGCGGCGGCGAGGTCCTACGCAGGGAACTTCCCAGCCTCCGCCGTTCTGGTGGAGGACATACGAAGCATCTCCTGCGACGACATCAGGTACCTAATCGGCGCTGACAGTGTGGACGTATTGATAGGGAGCCCACCGTGCGAGCCCTTCACCGGAGCCAACCCCAGGCGGAGGCCAGACCCTTTGGACAGGCTCTACGCCGACCCCCAAGGCGCCCTCGTCCTCGAGTTCATTAGGTTAACCTCCTGCCTCTCCCCGAGGGTCTACGTCATGGAGAACGTCCCAGCCATCACCGACGGGCCCCTCAAGGCGGCTCTCAGGAGGGAGTTTGAGTCAGCCGGCCTCGGGAGACCGTACTTCAACGTGTTAAGGGCCCACGAGCACGGCACACCCTCGAGGAGGGTCAGGGTGTTTATCTCGAACGTACCGCTTAAGCCAAAGCGCTCCAGAGCCCCCACAGTCTGGGACGCGATAGGCGATCTCCCGAAACCTTCGGAGGACCCCATAATACCGAACCACGACCCACCCCCACCCCTCAGTAAGTCCAAGCTTAGGAGGGTCTCTAGGCTCAGGTGGGGACAGGCGATGATCAGGTACGAGGGCTTCGGCGGGCGCTTGCTCCCCAACATGATCAGGCTGGACCCGAGGAGGGTGGCACCAACGGTGCTGGGATCCTCCAGGTTCATTCACCCCTTCGAGAACAGGCTCCTTACGGTGAGGGAGCAGGCAAGGCTCATGGGGTTCCCCGATGACCACGTCTTCGTTGGAGGTAGGGACGAGCAGTATAACCAGGTAGGGGAGGCCGTTCCCGTCCCGCTGGCTAAGGCTATAGCTGAGCACATAACTACACTACTGGTGTGAACGATGAAGGTATACGTCGCGATAACGGGTGCCTCATCACCCCAGAGGGTCGTGGACACCGTTAAGACTGTGATCGCCGCTAGGTGGGACGAGATAAAGGGGTTCATCGTAGCTAAGGCCACAGGACTAGCAGCACAGGCCGGTGTCCCGGAGGCCACTAAGCTCGCCTACAGGGCAGGGATACCCCTCATATTCATGCCCACATTGAAAGATGCTGTCGAGGCACTCGCCCCGGACCACGTAGCCCTCGTAACACAGTGGGAGGACGCCGAGCCATTAAGTAAGGGATCCTTCGAAGACGACTCCACAGTCCTCATAGCCGTCAGCGGACTTGACGAAGACTTCCCGAGGCAGGACCTCGGCCTCGGTAAACCGTACAAGATACCCGGGTTCCGCGGGAGACTCGGCCCGGTCGCTGAGATCGCTCTGGCAATATACCTCCTGAAGAAGGGAAGAGATTAAACCTCCAACACAGAATGAGTGAATGGCCGGGCGCCATAGCCGGGTCGTCTAGCGGCCAAGGATGCGGGGCTTTGGAGGGCGCGACCCGAAGAACCCCCGAGACCGGGGTTCGAATCCCCGCCCGGCTACCACCAACCCGTGATCCCTTGGCCTCATGCATTTACTTCTACTGTTTATCTTGACTGGATTACTGTTGGGTTCTACTATTCTCATTATCATTATTTAGAATTATCTGTATTTCAAACTAATTAACTCTATTTCTTATTTACAGAGTTATGGCTAATGATAGGCTGGGTCAAATGTTTTATAGGTTCGATGTTAGGCGGCCCCTAACTCTTAAGGAGGCTTCTGAGATTCTTCACGAACTCGGTGAGGGCGCTCTCCCGCTTGCTGGCGGTACCGACCTGATGATCCTGGTGAAGGAGCGGAAGGTCAGGCCTAAGGTGCTGGTCGACCTGTGGGAACTCAGGCCCGGGCTGAGCTATGCGAAGAGGGGCGGCGGTGTCGTCCGGATAGGGGCACTGACGACCGTTAAGGAGATCTGCTCCGCTCCAGAGCTGAGGGACGTCAGGTACGCTGGGTTCGCGGGGCTGTGCCACTGGTTCGCGACGCCGTACATCAGGTCCCTAGCAACCATAGGCGGTAATCTGGGGACGGGACACTCGTTCTCTGACTTCATACCCCTCACCTTGGTCCTCGATGGTGAGGTAGTGCTCCACGGCATTAATGGAGCGAGAATGGTTCCTGTTAGGGCTCTGTACAGGGACAAGAGGGTTCTGAATAAGTCGCATGACGAGGTGATCAAGGAGGTCATCATTAGGGAGCCTCCTGAGAGATCTGCGACCGTGTTCATGAAGTTCGACAGGAGGAGCGAGCACGTCTACGGCTACGTGACCACCGCCGTCTACCTCCAGCTCGCTGAGAACGACGAGATACTGGATGTGAGGATAGCGTTCGATAGGGTAACGAGGAGACACCCCGAGAGGGCGTACCAGACCGAGAACTACCTAAGGGGGAAGGAGTTCAGCATAGACCTCATAACCTACGCCGCCAGGGAGATCCTGCCGAAGGAGATGAGGAGGAAAAGCGACTTCAGGGCAAGCGCTGAGTACAGGCTCGACCTCTCGAAGACCCTCATGAGGAGGGCCCTCTACCTAGCATGGGCGAAGGTCGTCAGGAAGCCCATAGACATCAAGCACTTCCCAATCACCGAGTTCCTCAAGATACCGCCCCACAAGAGGGCATAACACAGGGATTTTCGGCCCTCCCGCACACTTGAACATTTAAAAGACGCCTGTGCTAGATGTCCTCGGGCCCGTCGTCTAGCCTGGTTAGGACGCCGCCCTTACAAGGCGGAGGTCCGGGGTTCAAGTCCCCGCGGGCCCACCAAGGCCCAGCTTTTTGGCACCCTTACCCTATTCTTTGGGGATGACCGGACTGATCCCCCTGATTCGGTGATGTGGATGGAGCGACGGGGACCCATGCCTCTGTCACGCTTATTATCCCCACTTACCGGGTAGGTGGGGGGTGTGTGGAGTGCCTCTGACAGACCCTGAGCTGATCAGCGTTGTGGAGCGGAGGAGGATTGTGAAGAAGATCTGTAGGAGGTGCGGCGCCATAAACCCGCCCACTGCGACTAAGTGCAGGCGCTGCAAGAGCAGAAACCTGAGGCTTAGGAAGAGGTTAGGAGGTAAGAAGTGATTTTCAGTATAGGCCGGAGTCCCTCAGGCGCCTCTCTATGACCTTCTGCTCCTCCTCATCGAACTTCCTTATCGCTTCCTCTATCGCCGAGTGATCGATTCTGAGCTTCCCCTCGAGGACGAGGGTCGCCATCTTCTTCAGGTCGTCCAAGTCCTTCTCCCTCCCCGCCCTTGCCTTGAGCACTATGTGGTGCTCAGGCCTGAGGGCCTTTACCACGGAACCCCCGACTCTGTACTCTATGGCAGCGTCAATGAAATCCTGTGGCACGTAGACATCGAACATGTTCTCGTACACCTCAACCTCAACAGCCTCGCCGCCCGACTCGCACACGAGCCTCGCGACACCCCACCCGACCTGGCCAACAGAACACCCGCAGGACTCAGCGACCCTCCTCAACTCCTCCTCATCAAAGGTCGGCGAGAGCGTCGTGGAAAAGAGGTCCACATCACCCTCGAAGTACTTCCTACCCAGCGCGAGCTCAATACACGTACCACCGATCACCACACCATCAAGGCCAGCGCCCCTAAGAGCAGAAACCACGGAGCCGAGTGCCTCAGCACCGAAACCCAACCTAGTAACCCACCAACCCCGCCACAACACACAATTAAAACTTAAGACTCCCCCAAACCACCTAGAAAACGGAGCCGGGGTGGCCGAGCGGTCTAAGGCGGCGGGCTGCAGTGGCACTGCACCCACAGACACCCGCTTCACTCGCGGGTTCGAATCCCGCCCCCGGCTCCACATGCTTTTGATTCCTCAGCAGAAATCATCACTTATTTGCTCAGTAAATTCTAAGTAACTAAATATTACATGGCCTAGCAACGCTTTTTAGGTAGGTCTGGGTGCTCATTATAGCGACAGTGAAGGGGTGTCTGAGGAGGGGGATGGTGGGGTCTTGAAGATACCGTTGGATTACTACTGCGTGATGACGGGGCTCCTGTGTCCTCGGTGCCAGGAGAAGGTGCGGCGCGGTGAGGTGCAGGAGTTCGAGATAGGTGTTATGAGGGAGTTGCTGAACCTTGAGAAGCAGGTGGACTTCAAGTTCCTTGTGCAGACGGAGTACGTTCAGTCCCATGACTCGCCGAGAATGCTGGTAATACTGATAAGGTCTGGGCTGCCGGACGCTAAGGCGCCGCCGAACCTGAGAAAGCTTGAGAGGAGGCTCTCGAAGGTCTTTAAGAAGAAGGTGAAGGTGATTAACGTCGCTGGGGAGACGTTCACGCAGATAGCGTCCCACCTACTGTGGCCTGCAAGGATACTGACTGTGAGCACGACATTCCTGCCGACGGGTGATGAGACTTTGACAATATCTGTGCCGAGGTCAGACGCGAGATACCTGAGGGACTCCCAGTTCATTGAACAAATACTGAGTAAGATAGCCGGAAAGCCTGTGAGGGTAAGGGTACTCTAACGTTTTTGTACACCGAAACACCATGCTTTAGCAGTCTCCACAGCTTCAACAATCTCTGCTCGAGATGCCTCCGGTAAGGAGAGCAAGACGTTACTAACCACCTGACACACCTTACTCACCCAATGACCAAGCTCACCCATCCTGACCGCTGGCTGATCAAGGGTGGCGAGGACATCTCTATTCGTCTCGGTCTCCACTATCACGTACGGGATCAATATCTTTCCCAGCGTCGAGGCCTTCCCAGCAATTTTGACGAATTTATCCCAGGTACCCTTGCTAAGCCTCAGCACGAGGTAGAAGTCAGCTAGCGACCTGAGCCTTGCGAGTACCTCGGGTAGGGGGTACCTCAGGCTCAGGACAGCCCCCAACCTCGGTGCAGATCTGATGCTCCCGCGCACGAACTCTATCGCTTCAATAGAAGAGGTGAAGGCACCTGTGCACGAGCCAACGGCAGGGGGATCGCCGTACGTTATTAGGAGGCCCCACGCGCCTATGGCCCTGGCTGCCTTAGCTATGGAGAGGAGTGCGAGTCTGTTGAGGTCGCAGATCCTGACATGCGGCAGGACGCATCTGAGGCCCGCACCCCGGAGGTAGGCGCTCACCGCTATCGACGATGCCGTAGCTCTACCCATGGGCGACTCTGGTACATCTATGCATACCTCATTACTGACCGGGGACGTGAGTGACCTGCTTGGGACGTGCTCCAGGAAGAGCACCTGCCGCACCTAATTGGTGCGGCAGGTCACCGGAAAATAAGCATATCCCGCACTATCTCCCTAATCATTACTGATGCGTACGTCGAGGGACCGAGAAAGAACCCCAGCACAGCTTCCCTAGACCCCAAATAATCTATGGAGACATCCTCCGGCACGAAATAGACTGGCCTCACAGACCTCCTCCAGATGTTCCTCAAGTTACTTAGTGTCCGCCCGACCTCCTCCCCGAGGACCCGCCGGGATGCCTCGGAGCACACGTCCCTATCCTTAATAAGGGGTGAAGGGAGAGGGAGCACCTCGCAGGCCCTGGCCACATCCTTAAGAGAGCCGTACTCCATCACCATCCTGGAGAGGGCTAAATTGAAGAGGTAGGACTGAAGCGCCTCAACGAAGAGCGCCTTCTCCCACCTCCCTATCACGCGCTCGACCACCTCCTCGCACGAAGTACCTCTAGCGAGGGCTGACGCGACCCTTCTCTCAAGTGAGAGGCTCCTCGGATATATCCTCGATGCCTCGGCGTACCGACCCTCCATGAATGCCTGCCTAGCCACCCTCGCCCTCGGAGACTCGGCCTCCATGGGGATCCCTGCTATTAGCTCTAACGCATCCCAGCACCTGCCCTCCACCAAGGCCTTGCCTATGAGATGCGTGACCGGCCTCCTCGTCCCGAACCTCTGGTAACCGAAGAAGTTCGGGTACATCGTCGCTATGCTCGCATCCCTCAGACCCTCCACCCTTCCCTCGAGAAGTATCGAGAACCTGTTACCCAGCAGGTCACCCCTCTTCAACCACCCGTACCTCCCCGTGAAGCACGCTGAGAATCCCTCGCCCTCGAGCCCTGGGGGAAGCCGTGCCTCATCCACACACCTCACCGATATGAACTGACACGCCCTCGCGTCAGCGTCCTTAAGGCCTGCGTAGCTGACAGACCTTACGAAGGGTAGGGAGGCCCTTATCGCCTCCACAGCCTTCGGCGTGGGTATGCCGGACTTACAGAGCACGTAGATCGGCGTCCTCCTGCTCGAGCAGGTAGGGGCCTCGTCAACGCATGAGGCAGGATCGGCGTCCTCACCAGTTAGGTAGACCTCCGTTACCGAGAAGGTGTCGGGGCCCTTCCTGTGGGTTACCCCGGGCACGTACGCCTCTGGTGCGGCGTAGATGAGCATGCCGACGCTTATGTCTAGCTCCCTCGTGGCCAGCTCGTAGAACCTCATCAAAGCACCTTCAGGTGACCGGTTACCTTATCAATCAGCTCCTCCGGGGCGGGGCCTATGCCGACAGCCGTTAGTGTGCCCGGCTCGAGTTCCGTGAGGCCGGCATCCCTTATGATGGCGGCTGGCAGACCCAGCCTGAGCGCCTCCTCATAGATCTTCACTAGGTCT
>Ga0256833_1002832_pt1 | contig 12025 bp, 10 predicted proteins | sample 356284metaG_FD_190535 | JGI IMG/M metagenome (GOLD analysis project Ga0256833, IMG submission 190535) | Hydrothermal vent microbial communities from Mid Atlantic Ridge, Atlantic Ocean - 356-284 | ecosystem: Environmental > Aquatic > Marine > Hydrothermal vents | place: Atlantic Ocean: Mid...
TTCGCATTTTTGTGAATGGGCATTTGTCGGTCCCTGAGTGTAAACATTCTCCTGATTTTTCTCCCGAGATAGGGGCTTTTTCTCACTCTACGCCGTGTTTACAAATTGTCTCAGGGCTTTGAATCTGCATTAAACTCAATTCTACATCTCCGCCCATACCTCTTAACCATTGACACTCTCAACTTCTACTCATACCCTCAAAAGTCCAACTTCTACCCCATACCCTGCATTACATTAAAAAAACATGAATAATGCCAGCTTGAGGCAGTGTGTTGTGGAATGCGGAGGCAGTGTGCCCGGAAACCGTTGATATAAGCGAATTTTTTTGGCAAGGATGTCATAGTTGAGTATTAAAGAGATATTTCATGCTGCTCACTTCAGTCTCACAAACTCCTCCAACTGTCAAACTTGAGTTTTACCCTGAGGTTTCACTACATTTTAACTGAAATTCCTGCAATAAACATGCGGTCAAAATATCGAATCTCCCTCCTCTCACTGTAATCCTTTGAATAAACATACCCGCTCACATTCCTGTGGTTGGTTATATTGTAGATCTCCACAAAAAAGAAGCCGTTTAAAGCACCTATATTCACCATTCGGGAGAGCCGAAAATCTATTCTGATTATATCCGGCAGTCTCCTGCTGTTATGCTCACCATAAATGGGAAAGATACCACTTGAGTCGTTCTCAACTCCTTCCACAGGTGTATAAGGTTTTCCACTTGCAAAGTTGACCTTAAATCCCAGTGACCATCCCTTCAACGGAATTGAGACAAATGATGTTACCTTTACTGGAATTTCGTAATCAAGAGGAACACCATTTCTGCCCTTTGCACGGAGCCATCCAGCACCAATTTGAAAGTTTTTGCCCTTAAGAAGTCCTTCAAAACCATAACAAACGGCGCCTGAGCCGTATTTCTTCAAAAACCCGCTTCCACGCAGGTTAAAGCTTCTGAAGCTTCTCTCAAGCTCAAGACTCAAATGGTCCGTTCTAATCCATTTCACCTTGCCCTCTATGTTCTTTATCTGACTCATTTTCCCAATACCCAGTTTAACACTCACCGGAATTAGTTTAAGTTCACAAAGTATCCTCGGGTCAAGCACACGGATTTTATAATAACCTGTCCAGACACCTGCAATTAATTTTAGAATATCACCTGAGTATTGAAACTGTGTAAACAGGTCATTTTCACTTATCACTTCTTTTGTCTCAAATTCATTACTCTTTTCAGATTCAAAGTACTCACCTTTAACACGGGTTTCATTCCTGTAGATATCCGTCCCGAACGAAAAAATTTTATTTATGTCATAAAAGAAAGTCCCCTGAAACCTCATTCCGGCAATTCTGTCACTGGTAGTTTTTGAAAACTCGCCTTTAAGATTAATCTCAGAGGTCAAAGCATTTCCACCGACACTGATAGAGAAGAGAAAAGGGGGCTTCATGAGAGTCATACTTAACCCACCTAAGGAATTTTTATCAACAGAGTAAAGAGAATTGTAGCCCAGGTCCTGCAGGTCAAGTTCACTTTTGTTATAGCTGTATAAGGCAAACGGAGTCAATATCAAATCGCCTGTTGAAAATCTGGTTGTATAAAAAATACTACCGTAATACGGGTAAATTGAATATCTGGTGTCAATTCCGTTGAATTCTGCCATGATTTTGTATGAGGAAAGGTGTGTCCAGAGTCCGCCCATTTTGCCGTGTATTAAATCCAGTGACACGCCCCCGGTAATAAGAGTTAGATTTCTTGAGAAAAATTCAGTCACATCAAGGGTTTTCAGTATAATTCCACCAGAGGCCTTACCGCCGAAAGCAGGTGGTAAAACGCTTGCAAACGCCTCAACCTGAGAAATAGCAGATGTGGGTATAACTGAAAAAAGCCCCCCATGTTCTGAAACTGAATACACATACGGATGTTTCATCCGGATGCCATTAATAAGCACAAGTGTCTCGTCAGGATCACCACCTCTTATTGTCAGGGTTGCAACATCCGGGTCACCTGAAAAAGCCGGGGTAGTTTTAATTGTTAAAAACACATCAGCTGCAGCTCCCGGTGTCGTATAAACATCCAGCATGTTAAATCTGAATTTAGAAACATTTATCCCTTCCGTCTGAGAGACTGAATAGCTACCCTTCACAACTACAGGACTCTCAGTTATGGTGTGCGGGATCATGACAATTTTTATAAACCTGGTTCGGTTTGTAAATTTCACGGTCTTCTCTTTGTAGCCGATGTAAGAAACCTTCAATTCACCGGATTTTATGCTATCAGGTAGGAGAAGAACAAATTTCCCGCTCTCGTCTGTCGCAGTTCCTATACCCCTATTTTTTACCACAACTGACGCATAGGGTAAAGGAGTTTTATTAATATCCACAACCATTCCTTTTATTGTGAAACTGGGTATAAAAATTAAGAGAAAGTACGGCATCATTTTAGTGTAAGATACTGCATATATCCAAAAACATAGTATGGGAATTTTCTGTTTAACTCTTCGGCTACCGGTAGTGCCTCTTGTATCATTCCCTTTTTCCTGTAAGCAATTGTCAGAAAGACCAGAGCATCCGGGTATCCCCATGAATAAGGAGGATTGGAGTCGCTTTGAGCTTCAAATAACTCAATACTCTTCTTGAAAAATTCAATTGCTTTATCAACACTTCCTCCGTACATGGAAGGGGTGTATAACTTTGATATCCCCATGACAAGGTAAGCTCTTGGGTTTCCGGACGCCTTTTCTTCAAGTAGCTTCTTTAATCGATTCATCTTTGCACCACCAAAAATTGCTTTTAGTGGGGAAAGACCCATTTCATAGCCTCTTAGACTATACTCCAGTATCCTCGCTTCAATATTTTCAAGTTTTTCAAGAATTGCAAGTGCCTCCTTTATTAACTGTAACTGCTTCTTCCTGCTACCTGTCAGGGGAATCAGCCTGTAATCAACATAAGCAAGCAAATATAAAAATTTTTCTTTTTTTGAAATGGCATTTAAAACTTTTAGATTTTTGTAAATTTTTAACAACATAGTGGTGTCCCCGAGTTGATTTGCCACCTCTATCCTGCGATAAATACCTTCAGCAAGTTTTTCATAAAAATTTGTATCTCTGACAGTGGATATTGATTTAAGGCAAATCCTGTAACTATCGGTCCCGAATTTTGCAGGTGAAATTTTAACTCCCTGCACCCCTCTTGAATATAGAGTATTCAAATCAATGAGGGCAACACTATCATCCTGACTCAACCTTACTTTTAATGGCGTATATGAGAACTTGCTCAATAAAGAGATCTCAATCGGGCAATTAATTTCAGCGAACTTAATCTTTAAAGCCCTGAAAGGTGAAAGGTCAAAGCCTTCTCCAAATCTCTTCTCAAAATTTATCACCTGCCCACTCGACCAGGCATTTTGAGGGTCAGATACAAGCCTTCCCACTATGCAATTCCTATCCCATTTCCCTGTGAGTCCAAATCCAAGATTACTATTTTTCCACTCTGTGCCCCAAAGTGTTGAGTCTGATGAAAAATCCACAATTAAATCGGGCTTACCAATCGGTAATTCTCCGGGTAATATTGTGTTAATTTTATACTCAATCTCAGGCGGGAAAATAACTCTCCTACCTCTAATGATGAGTAACGGTGAAAGTAAAATCTCAGGATTCTCCATTGGGTTCTCTGCGTATAATATAAGCGAGGGAGTGGTATCGTGTAAAATCTTACCATTGTTTACCAAAATTACTTTCCAGACAGAATCCGGAGGAATTCCGGAGGATAACCATTTTTGAATGGTACTTACGAGTGCATAGCCAAAATATCTACCGATGAACCCGCTACCACTGCCGAATAGCAAAGAGGGTAGTGGAACCTTCCCAAGTTTTGATGTGTTATGGCTGTTTACCATCTCTATCAGGCTATAATCTGAAATTCCAACTTTAAGAAACGAGTAATAAGGTTCAAGGGAAAGTTTGTAGTAGGGTGGAATCAGATGATTCGGCACAGTTAAAGTGTCAAAGAACAGTGGAAGCACTTTAATATCCTCTAAGATTGTGTCAGGTATCCAGCCAATAACAATATCCGGATGTAATGAGATTAATACATCACGACTGACACGGTTTATTGAATAACCGTAGATTTTAAGGTCGTTTTCTCGCAATTTTTTTGTTATTTCGATTAAAAGATCATGGTTTTTTGAAAATGTTGAATCATCGGGAAGAGGTAAGATTACACCTCCTGCACTTGAGGCATGAAGTTTTTCTAAAAGACGGGGTATATCTTCACTGGAACCAATTTTGAACGAGATAAACACAAACGGATTCCAATTTTCAAGCTTATAAGGTGTTAGTGGCGATACCCCGGGATATAAAATCCATGGGCCAAGTGCGGTTCCGTGGTTTAACTCCTCTTCGTCATCCCATGCTCCAAGAATAGCGTATTCCGATGTTCCAGAATAAAGTAATGTATTTCTTGCCTTTGACTGCACCTCAGGCGTAAATTCGTCTTCCCAGATATTGCCGGCGGGACTTCCGTAGAGGAAAACTGCAAGGTCATAATTTCCAGGGAAAAGATATTTGTCCTCTCCATTTATCACATAATCAGCCTTCTTCTCCTCGCTTCCGACAATAAGTTTTTCTTTTTTTATAAGCACATTTGCTTTTATCCAATCCCACTTGCTTACATCAAAGTAATTCACATTTTTTATAAGTATAGATGCAAGAATTATATATAAAATCATCTCTCACTACCTCCTCTTTTTGACATTAATGTGTCTGAGAAAGTTAACAGTAAAGTGGTAAAAGAATATTATAAAAAATATGAAAATTGATATTTTTAATGCGACTATTCCCCAAAATTTGTAGGAAAGATAAACAATAAGTACAGGAAACCCGAATTTTAACAAGAGATAGATTGAACCATATAGTACCCAGAAATTTATTCCATGACCGGTAGATAAGAATTTTTTAAGCTCCAATACGGATTTCTCTCTTAAGTTAGACTCATCAAGTATAACAGTTAAAAGATAATATCCATCAGACTCCCAGAAAGGAATTAAGTTCATAATAATTCCAATAATTAATGCAAAAATTGTGAGTAGGATGTATGGCTCATGGTGGGAGGCAAAAATTTCAGAGAGGATGCCGAGACAAAAAAGGTCCATCAAAACCCCTGCAAGAAATATAAAGGTATTTGGTGTTTTGTTTAATATGTATGTATGTGAAAGGTCAGTCTTTAAAGATGGAATAATTGAAAAAGGGCCTGAGAAACCAAATTTAATCTTCGGTAAATGTGAAGTAAACAGATACAACATAAAACCGTGTGAGATTTCATGTAATAAACTTGTTAAAATGAGTAATGTGATTGTAAAACCATAATCTTTGATTTCAATAAATCTACCTGGACCTAATGAAAAAAAGCCACCTTCTATTCTCCTCAAGGATAAAAAAATCCCGATTAAACCTGTAAATACAAACACAGTTGAAACAAAATTTGTGTACTTACTTTTATTGGGAATATATTTCATTAATCTCCCAGTTTTATCTGGATCGTTAGTTTCAATAATAATTTCCTGGGAAATAAGTGTGTTCAAATATAGTAGTGGATTATGCATTTTCTTGCTATTCTTAATAAAATTTTCCACATCAATTTTACTTCGGGCATTCTCCATCCACTGTAAAAATTGAAATGTATCTCTATCAATTCTTATATACCTGCCATTTGGACATCTCAAGATTACATCACTGTTTTTTTTCTCAATAAACTGAGTATCACCATTTAAGACATAGTAGCCCGTCATTTCTGGCTCTCCCATGTCAGAATATGTTCCCTTAGTGTTATGTAACCCTTATTGGGTTTCAAATCTTCTTTGAGAAATTCACTTAACCTTTGCTTTGCTGATGAGTGTGACCGAACAGGTATAGATTGGGTCCAGAAGCCGAATCTGTAAAAAACTATATTTACGACTTCATCAACTGTATATTCCTTAGAAGTAATTGTGGAAGATAAACGAATGTTTTTAAAATTTGCATTTATGAGACACTTTTCTAATATTGAGCTATTTTCAGTATTCCATATTGAGAGAATATGTTCAAAATTATCAATTTCACCATATATTTCGATAACATCTCTGATAATTGATAAAAATTCGGGGAACAACTCGTATTTACCGAATATAGCGCCTATAAACCATCCCGATTGTTTGAGCTTATTATATATGTTACTAACAACTGATTCCAATAATGAATTGTCTATCCAGTGTAATACGAAAAAGCTTAAAATTCCGTCAAATTCCGTGTTAATACTACTCCACAGATTATCATCAGTGATGTCCCCGTAAACAGGTATAAACAGTTTCCCAAGTTCTTTTACAGCTCTTTCCAACATTTTCTTACTTATGTCGATTCCAACAATCTTTTTAACCTCAGGATAAAGTTCTTTAAAAATTTTTGATGAAAACCCATTCCCACAGCCCACATCAAGAACTACTTCTTTTTTTAGATTTTTTAAAAAATCGGATCGCAGATGCTCATTAATAAATTCTTTTAGCCCATAGAACTGGGAATACCAAAAACCATGATGACCATTCCCATAAAAGTAAGAAGCGAAGTCATATGATCTTGTAATAAAAACTTGCTTATCTTGCATTTAATACCCAGACTTTATTTCTTTCTTCGTGGATTTTGGCTTACCTACAAATAGTGGATAAATTGGTATCTCTATTCTCTGGTCTATGTTGAGCAATGATATCAATTCGTCATCATAATAACCACCTACTGGCAAAACACCAAGGCCATTTGCTGTAGCTAATAAAGAAATGTTTTGTGCTATGTGACCTGCTTCTAAAAAGATGAACCTGTAAGCTCTACTAAAATATTTAATAACCTGCCTGTTTGGTATTGCAGTTATAATAATACCAACAAGCCAGGGTTCCTCTGGTAATCCTGTGAATATCTCCCAAAGCTTTCCCTCAAGAACTCTAAGTTTATACGATGAAGAAACCTTCTCAATTATTGACTCAAACGGATTATAATGATAGATCCCGGGATCGATCCCGCTAACTCTCAAAGCAATTATATATATTTCATGTGGATATAGACCACCTGCTGAAGGTGTAGGACGGTAGTAATAAAAAACTTTAATTTTATTATTCCACTCATCTATTATCTCCATTTCTTTCTTTTTGGTAATTCCATATGAATAGTAAAGAATGTTCGATAGAATTTTAAAGTCCATTATGTGGTCTTTAAGTTTGTATGGACTTCTTCGATTCAAAATAAGTTTCTCAAGAAATGTAATATTTCCCGTCTCAATTTCCAACCTCCTACCTTCACTCGAAGGTAAAGTTTTAAAAGGTAAAAGCATTCTTTGAACAAAATATGGAGTACTCAAAATATTTTTCAGATGTACACCATAATATTGTTTGAACAACCTTCTTAATTTTGTGTTTTCGAAGAATATTTCACCAATTCTTTCTTCTACATTTTCCGGTATTCCCTTTGTTAGTAACTCCCTATATTCCTCTGGTTTCAAAAATCTCATATCTCCAATACCTCCATTTCATTATGCCGATGGATGCGGTAAAGGATTAACTTCATCCTCATTAAAAACTTCGTAACCGAGGTTTTTGGGAACTTTGTATAGTCTCTCTGCTCCAAGATGCCTCAACAAATGTCCTCCCTCAAGTGGAACAAATTCGGGTATCATAACTTTTACAACTTTAAAACCGAGGTCACTAATTTCCGGTGTAGTCAGGTCAATTATTACAGGGTCATACCCTTTTTCTGACAGAAGATTCTTCAAAAAATCAAGATTTTTAAATGTATCATTTTGGTCATAGTCAGGCAGTTCGGACAAATTTTTAATATTTCCTTTCTCTACCCATATCTTGACAGAATTTATATATTTTTCTGTATTCAGATACCACCACCGAGGATGGTCATCAAAATCCCAGATATTTTCAGGTCGGTCAAGCTGTTTATCTTTGGGGAAACTTTGAGCAATATATCTATAAAAAGGGAAAGTCTGTCCCAATTCCAATAAAGCTTTCCTGTATGCTTTTATAGCAGATAACCTTGCAGCAGAACCCATAACGAGTGCATGATGTCTTTTACCATCCGGAAATAATACACTCATTACACCTATAATCACTATAACTGGAATACCAAATTCTGTGTAAAGATATTTAATCCACAAGGGCGACATTACATTTTTAAAGTAGTTCAGGAATTCTTCGACATAATCTTCGTCAATAACTACATTTGGATACGGAATCATCTGCATCCACCAGATTGACAAAGCTTCCCTTTCAAAATTTTCCAATAATCCGTATAAAATAGCTTCCTCAAGGGATGAACCAAATGACATACCTGTTGATATTGATGGACCTATTGGAACCTCTTCTCTTTGTCTTGCAAATGGAATATATACAAATTGGGCAGGAACATAGACAGATTCCTCCTTAACTAAATACCACCCCTTAACCCAAGAGACTTTAAGATCTTCTGTGAACTCTTTGTAAGGAAGCCCAATTTTTTTGAATTTGTTATATTGTTTTTTCGAAAATAATGCCCATCTTGAAGGATGTAAAGCTCTATCTTTTAATTCTTTCCATGAGGCAAATACTATCTCGTCCATGTTATATATAGCTGCACAATACCTTTCAATTCCCTCGCCAATTGTAGCTGTAATTGCCTGCTCATAGCTGAAGCCAGCTCCTCCGTTCCTCTCATTACACTTATGGTTGAAAAATGCACGAGTATCAGCCATTGCGCATGCATATGAATGAATAGGAGGGTCAGTAGAGGATAATACTCCAGGTATGATATACTTTATTATCCCAACTTGTTCATCAACTACATAACTTAGTCTTCCTAAAAGTTCCTCATAGTGGTTCATATATAAACCTCCATTCATTCTAATAAAGGTATGGTGATATTGTTAAACTACCCTTACCCCTTTTATAACCACAATGCTCACAGGTGGGAACTCTTAAAACCGGATGAGACTCAAAGCTTCCATCAATAAGATTTACAAAAATCACTCTCCCAAGTGTTGGAGAAGTCATTATATTCCCAACAATTAATATGATATGTGGAAATACTTTATGAAGCAATCCCTTAAACAAAAATCCAACTGGGGACGGATTAACAATACTATTATCATCCACAAATGAATAAATAAATGGATTTGCTCCAGTACTTAAAAACCTTTTATAAAAGCAGTTCCAACAAGGGTAACCTTCAATGACTGTTGGTCCTATTATGGATAATGCATTATCTTGGAGATAAACGATAGGTAATAAAATTTTTTTGTAATTGATTGTAAGCTTGTTTAATTTAAGTATAAAGGATGGCCTGAATCCATTAACAATACTAACTATATAGTCATATTCCTTAAAACTCTTTTCCAACACATTACCGATACCATCTCTATAATCAACAGTGCTAATCTTAATATTTGAGAAGATTTTTAGTTCATTGTTTAAATATTCTTCAAAAGTATTTGTAAATTCTCTTGGCAATATAAATAGGATGTCAGTACTTAAAACCATTTTCAATACATCCTGAGGTTCATTTGTAAATTTACTCAAAAAATACACCCATTCTTTCCTTTCATCTGTGAACTCGTCATTGTAACAGGTCATCACCATGTTACTTTCCCAGAGATCTTGTGAGAATTCCTTTATAACTTTTGCTTCTCTTTTAGATAAATTTCTTTCTTCAATAAATACTTCTACATTTACACAATCACTCATTAGTTTCTTTATAAATTCAATATAAATAGAGTCTCTACGAACTAAAACTAATTTTTTTAGATCAGTGTCTTTATGCGTGTTATCTTTCACTTCATAAAATTCAAAAGGAGGGAAAAATATCATTATCCTATCCTCCCTTATGGTAACTGAATAAAATGGTTTCAATTTTACAGGTTTGTTAAAATCAAAACCTCTCATGTAAATCCTCTCTCAAGTTTTTTGGTCAAATGTGAGTGGCGATGTACATCGCCACTCACATTTGACTGCATTGTGTTTATCACCGGATGATACAACAGCAGTTACAGTTGCAGTTACAACAGCAATTGACATTTACATCACCAGATAGCACCCCTGTCAAGAGAAATCCACCTATGCCCAGGGATGGCATGTTCCTTCTTTCAAGTACCTGTATCTTCATCTTACTCACCTCCTTTCTCAATTTTTTGATAGCGCGCTATCGATAAATATATATGCAATTTTTCCGCCATAAATGGGGTGGAAACCAGATCCCGCTTGACTACTACATTTTTAAATCCTTGCCTCTATGAGAAAGTCTGCAAAGTGTAAACTTTTTGTGACATCGATTTTGGTGGACTCACTGTAAGTATCGATAACAACTTTATTTAGTTTTGTCGCATTTTTGTTACAGTACTTTTGTACTATTTTAAGGTAAGTTCCGAACACATCTGTATTTACCCGTGTCACCTTTTGTTTACAGCCCATTTTTACTATGTTAAAAACCGCAACAAATCAATATTTTTTAAATGTTTTGCAAAAATGCATGAAAATCCGAGGAATAGTACAAATGGGCTATAAGAATACCTGATCATCTATGGTCACCCCAAAAACCGAGGATATTAGAAAATTCTTGCACCATTAAACCTTACATAATCAAGGGGATTTTAACATCCCCTGATTCCTTATAACAATGGGAGACTTTCCATTACTTATTCTGAATGTGTAGAAATTTTGAATTTAATAAATTGATCAAAACACATTTCCATTTTTATTGTTCTTAAATTTTTTTTTGTTTAATTGACATCATTTTCCTGTGTTTAATTACAACAATCAAACTTCCACCATCATTTCATACACTATTTTTGGGATCGTTTAGCTCCAAATTGAATTTCCGGTTAGATTAAAAAATCTTTCTAATCGGCTTTTTTAAAATGTATAATACACTGAGGATAATGATTGCCCATAGCAATCCAAGTAAAATTCCTTTCCACAAAGATTCCCAAATTCCCATTTTACCAATGAAATAATTGATACTAACCATCACCAGGATTCCCAAAAAAAGAATGTCGTAGTGTTTTTTAATGTATTTGATTACAAAATTGAGACTTATATAACCCATACAATACACCAACCTATTGTATAATTTTTGAAATTTCCATTCGATTAAATATGGCCAACTAAATATAACAAAGAGGCAGCAATTGATCCGACTATTCCACCTACCCATCCACCTGTAATACCTCCAGCAATTCCACCAATTATATCGGACAAAATGAACCCTAACAATGAGGTTTTCATGGTAATTTGTGTGTTTGGTAACCAACTGGGGTTATAAATTGTCGATGCACCATCTTTTGCAATACTTATAGCAAGTTTAATTGCAGTTGTTACTTCCGGATAATCCTTATATGTTTTCGTATTTATTATACTTTGGAGTGTGTCAATAACATTATTGATATTTGTGCAATAGTTTAACCTATCACTGATTTCTCCAATGATGCGCCTGTGCTCCTTGTTCATAGATTTTATTTTTTCATTTACCTGCGGATAATATTCAAGAACTTCTTTCATGATGTTTTTAGTATGCGGATCTATTTGATTTAAACTTAATGCCTGCGAAACAATATCGTAGAATGATGGATTCGGAGGGAGTCTTTTAGATAACTGATCATAATTCTCTATGACTGCTTTCACAACAAGGGTATGGTCATGTACTGTAATTGCATTTAAACCAAATGCTGGTATGAAAAATAGAGCAATTCAAGCATACATATGTATTTTGATTAACCTGATTTTTAAACCTCCTTCCTCATTTTTTGATAGCGCGCTATCGATAATCATATATGCAATTTTTCCACCATAAAAACTATATCCCCCATAAGTTCTGATAAATCAATAACTTCCATTTCTTCCTCTTTATTTTATTATATTCGATGGTGTAACATCTTGTTACGCTTTGTAACATTCTGTTACATAGTGTAATATTCTGTTATACCCAAACCAATGTTCAAAAACTTGATGAATAAAGTATTTAGCATGCCTAATTACTAC
>Ga0256833_1002833_pt1 | contig 12021 bp, 11 predicted proteins | sample 356284metaG_FD_190535 | JGI IMG/M metagenome (GOLD analysis project Ga0256833, IMG submission 190535) | Hydrothermal vent microbial communities from Mid Atlantic Ridge, Atlantic Ocean - 356-284 | ecosystem: Environmental > Aquatic > Marine > Hydrothermal vents | place: Atlantic Ocean: Mid...
AGAACATCTACAGTAGTTCTTCCCGTCAGAGAAACCGTAATACCCGCAGGGACAGGGATTACTTGCAGCAACTAAGAGGAAGTCTGCGGGAAAGGTATAAGAACCTGAAGCTCTTGAAACAACTACTACCTTGTCTTCTAAAGGCTGTCTTAAAGCTTCAAGAACGCTCCTTTTAAACTCTGGAAACTCGTCCATAAAGAGGACTCCGTTGTGGGCTAAGCTTACCTCTCCAGGCTTTACTACGCTTCCCCTGTAGATTACAAAATTTCCTGCAACCAACAAAAACCTCACATTAGAAGTTAACTTGCAATGAGTATAAACGAATTTCATACAAACTGCAAGCAAACAAAATTTAACAAAAATTCTTGCAACTATAACAAAAGTTACTGCAACTATTCCTCTTATTTACAAAAATTATTGCAAAAAGTCTTCTTATGATATAATTTATTTAGGAGGAGAAAAAGACATGAAACCAGTCAGAGAGATACCTGTACAAACACTTTCAGTTGCTGGGAAGTTCCCAAGCAGAAAAAACAAGAGAATGGTATCCTACGAATCACAGTTAGAATTAGTTTTCCTCTATCATTTGGAGTTTTCTCCTGAAGTTAAGGAATACGTAGAACAACCCTGCAGGATAAAATCTCCAAGTGGAAAGTTTTACGTTCCTGACTTCCTTGTCTTTTTTACTGATCCCTTAAGAAAACCATTACTTGTGGAAATCAAATATTTAAAGGACGTAAAGCGAAACATTGACCAAATGCTTACCAAACTTGAAACCTTAGAGAATTTTGCTTACCAAAAAGGATACAGTTTTAAACTTTTTACAGATAAAGAACTTTTAACAGAAAGATTCAAAAACTACAAGTTTTTATACGGTTATTTATCTACTCCCATTTCAGAAAGCGATTATTCTGAATTTACTCAAAACGTAATAAACCTGGTAAAGAAAGAACAACCGATAAGAGTAATTGACGTTGCTAACATTCTCGGAAAAGGGAACTTCACCTTAAGAGGACTTTACCTCTCTACTGTCTGGCACTTGATTGCAACTTCTGTTCTCTGGGTAAATCTTGATGAAGAACTAACCAATCATTCCTTTGTCTATGTTGCAAAACCTATCGGAGTAAATGAAAGATGTCTCCTGTAGAGTTAAAGTATGGAGAGGTAGTTTTCTATAAAGGTAGAAAAGTTGTAATTACCTCTGTAATTGACCTATCACGAGTTGAAGTAACAGACACTGACACTGGAGAAAGTTTTGAAGTCTCTGTTGCAGAGATAGAAAAATTACCTGAGCAACCCACTAAACCTTTGCATCCATTAGACCCTGAATCTCCCGAATCAGAATATTGGGACGTAGCCAGGAAAAGACTTGAAATAATCAAACCTCTTTTAACTCCAAACAGAACGAAAAGAGAAGTAGAAAGAAGAGCTAAAGAATTTAATCTCAATCCTGCAACGCTATATAGGTAGATAAAACAGTATGAAGAATCCGGAGGACAGATTTCCTCCCTCATTCCTAACTACTCCAAAAGAGGTGGAAAAGGGAAAAAGCGTACTTCTCCTGAACTGGAAAAGCTAATGGAAGAAGTCATAGAAACGGTTTACTTGAACCCCACAAAAAGAGTTTCCGTTAAAAGAACTTATCAAATCCTTGTCCTTAAGTGCAAAGAAGCTGGAATTGAACCACCCCACGTGAATACTTTAAGAAACAGAATAAAAGAACTTTCTCCTTTCCTTGTAACCAAAAGAAGAGAGGGTAGAGTAGTAGCTCAAAGCAAATATGGAGCATCTACAGAATCCTTTGAACCAGAACATCCTTTAGAGGTAATTCAAACAGACCACACCCCACTTGACGTTATAGTAGTTGACGAAAAAACCAGAGAACCCATTGGAAGACCCTACCTTACTATTGCAATAGACATTTACAGTAGAATGGTTTTCGGATATTACCTTTCCCTTGAAGCTCCAGGATACTTTTCCGTAGCTCAAACGCTTCTGATGGGGATACTACCAAAGGAATCTTTACTAAAAGAACTTGGAGTAGACGGTAAGTGGGAAATATGGGGAATCCCTAAAAAAATCCACGTTGATAATGCAAAAGAATTTAGAAGCTCTTATCTCGAAAGATTTTGTGAAGAATACGGAATAATTCTTGATTACCGACCAAGAAAAACTCCACATTACGGTGGACACGTAGAACGGTTGATAAAAACAATAAATCAGGAAATTCACAACCTTGCAGGAACTACGTTTTCCAACACCGTAGAGAAAAAAGAATACAAACCCGAAAAACGAGCAACTTTCACTCTGCTTGAGCTTGAAAGGTGGTTAGTGGAATACATAGTCAACTACTACCACAAGAGAATTCATACCGAACTTGGTATGACTCCAGAAGAGAAGTTTCAGATTGGTATTTTGGGAGACGGTAAAACAAAAGGAATGGGACTTCCGAAACTGATAACGGGAGAAGAAGCAAAAAAACTCTGGTTATCTTTACTACCCTCTTTTAAGAGGACTATCCAAAAGGATGGAGTTCACTTTGGAGGACTCAGATATTTTGACAGCGTGCTTAAACCGTTTATAAGATACGGTAGAAAAGGAGAAAAAGTAAAAACCCATACGTTTAAGTATGACCCAAGAGACGTAAGATTTGTTTATTTCCAGCATCCAGAAACCGGGGAATACTACAGAATTCCCTGTAGAGACAGGAGATTACCTAAACTTTCCATCTGGGAGCTTAAGGAACTAAAAAGAAAGCTTAATCTCAAAAAGAAATACAACGAAATGCAGCTCGTAGAAAACATCCGCAAGCTAATTGAAATAGAGGAAGAAGCAGAGAAAAAGACCAAGAAAGCAAAAAGGAGAAAGAACGCTAACTCCCTTTATAACTTCAAGAGAAAGGTTGAAACTGAAATAACGGGAGTTCAAAAGGGAGATAAACAAAAATTAACAAACCAAGCTTCTCAAACTTTAGACATTGAAGACCTTGATGATATTGAACCATTTGAGGTTGAATAGGAGGAGTTATGAGCTTATCTGTGAAGATTTCTAATGAAGAGATAGAAAAGCACCTTAATTCCCTTATCCCGGCTGCAAGAGAGGTATTAGAACTATCTGACGAAGAAAGAATTATTTTTGCTATGACTGACAGATTTATAAACTACAGTAGAGCTAAAAGAATACTTGACTACATGGACTTACTCATTAAACTCCCAAGACAACCAAGAATGAAAGGAATTTTACTCTACGGTGAATCTGGAACCGGGAAAACGATGATAGTTAGACACTTCTTTGAAAAATTTGCTCCAAAAGAGGATGAAGATGACGATGCTGATGAGATTCCAGTTTTGCTGGTTGAAACTCCAACAGAACCTAAAGAGAAACTCCTCTATGACAAGATAATGGATACTCTTGGTGTTCCTTACAAGAAGAATGAGGACATATTGGATAAGGAAAGAAACGTTGAGCATTACGTTAACGTTTTAAAAATTAAGATGCTGATTTTTGACGAATTCCACAATGTTTTAAATGGAACAGCTATTCAGCAAAAAAGAGTTCTTGCAGCTATAAAAAGTCTTACCAATAGATTGTGGATACCTATAGTCCTTGTGGGAACAAAAGATGTTTTAATAGCCGTTGAAACTGACGATGAGGTAAAAAGAAGGTTTGACCCTTACAAACTTGAACCCTGGACTATGAATAAAGATTTTCTTAAACTGCTTAGGACGATAGAAACTACATTACCTCTAAAACTTCCATCTTACATGTGGAAGAACAGGGAACTTGCTGAATGGTTGTTGGAGCGGACAGATGGAATACTGTCAGAGATAATTCACCTGATTAAGCTTGGTGCAAGGGAAGCTATACTATCCGGAGAAGAAAAGATAACGCTGGAAGTTTTAAAAAGAGCTAATCCGTTTGAGTAGTTTGAAAATGTCAAGAAAATGAAACTGTGAAGATATCCTGACACTTGACCAAATTGTTAGAATTTTGTAAAAAACGCAACCATGAAAGAGAAAGAGATAAAAGAACTTTACTTTAGATGGTTACTGCAAAATGAAGCTTCAGATACTATTGCTGTCAACGAGTTTGCAGCTACTTATTGGAAACGAAGAGCGGATTTACTCGTTGTCAATGGCTGCATACAACTTGTAGAAATAAAATCTGAAAGAGATAATCTTTCCCGTCTTGAATCTCAAATAAAATATTTTTTAGCAAGAGGACACAAAGTTACTCTTATAGCTGACAGAAAGCACAAAGATAAGATTTTGCATCTTCCAAAAGAGGTCGGTATTTTCTGGCTTATAGATGGAGAGTTGATTCTCGATAGACTTCCTAAAAAAAGAGAAGTGCAAACGATACTGCTTTCCGAATACTGGAGATTAAGTGAACTTAAGATGTTGTTTAGAGGAATAATTAAAGGGATATATAGAATACATCTTGATAAGCTTCAAAACTTGCTTGCTTCCTATCCTACAGATGTTGTAAATAGACTTACGTGTGGTTTATTAAAAGCTCGTTACCGAAAATATTATTCTGAGGCAAAAAATAATAGGGATATTTCTATCCCTCGAGTAGCTAAAAATGGAATAGAAGACCCCAGAAAAGACTATCCAGATTTTTTTAAGGAAGCAAGGAAGCTATTACTTCCATATGGTGAACAAATGACATTTTCTTTCGAGTCATAGCATTGCTTTTACTATCCGATTCCGGATCAGCAACTTTACTGATTTCATCACACCCTCTGCATTCTCTTTCCGAATGAAAATAATGAGGATATAATTCTTTAAGCTCACGTGCGATTTCTTTAGCTAAAGCGGGAACATTTTCGTTGCTCTTATAACAAGAAAATTTGTACCATCCAGAGAAGTCCATTTAAAATAGGGAATTATTTTTCTAGGGAATATTTCGTCTGCAGGAATTACACTTTCAAGATTATCGGTAAGTGTATCACTATAAGGAATATTTTCCTTTAATTCTGTCCAAGCTAAATACACATGATTATCTATGCTTAAGATTTCACCTTTTTCAAACTCTCTCTGGTCTTTTCCCCATACAGTTCCAGTAAAAACAACAGTTGCTTCCTCAAAAACCTTGAGATAGCGAGGGAATTTCTCTAAAACGACATCTTTAGAACGTAAGCGACTAAAGTCTACAAAAATAATAAGTTTGTCTGGATTAGGAGATGAATCATAAATAGCAGCAGCTATATAAATATCTTGTTGATGGTCAATTCTTACTCTAATTCCCAAATTATCAGCAAAGTTTAAAAGACATAAACCTTGTTGAACCAATTGACGACGTTTAATTTTCTGTGAATTACTAATAACTGGGATTACTCTATAACCATTATGTATCAATCTTTTAAATTCTAAAAACTGTTCATTTATCGTTCTGTAATGACTGTTATTAGGATGATCCGGAAACTCAAGAAAAAACTTTTCATACTCAGTTAGAACTTCACAAAACTTATCAAGAGAAGTTCTTTGTTTAGTATCTCTGTAAAACAAGTAAGGAACTATTTTCTTCTTAGCATCAAAACTTAGAGCTTGCAAAGCTGATAACTCTGCTAAAGCTGTCCTAAGGATCGGTATATATTTCTGTTCCAACATCTTCTTCCTCCAAAATTTTTTGGATGTTTACTGCTTTTTACAACAATGATGCTTTAAAATTTCTTCAATTACCTTATTCAAGTGCTCATTAATAGACCTATACCCATTGTCAATCAACCACTTCTTATATTCTTTCAGCTTGCTCTCTTCTATTCTTAAGCTAATCTGAACCAACTTTTTCCCCTTCTTCTCCATTATTACCTCTTGCAACTATAGTTGCATAGTTGTATAATATAAATAACACTATAATTCTATCGGAGTAATAATACCACAATGAAGACAAAACTTTTGTGTAATTTGCAGGGACTGCAAAAGAACAGCTTAAGTAACCGCAAGATACGGATACATCCTCAACCTTTAGAAGATGAACTTATTTCCTCTTGGTTTTGTAGAACAGCTATAGGAAATCTTACTGTTCCTATAACATTCTTGAACTTATATTTGGGAGATTACAAAACTGTTTTCTTTTCCGATTTTGACTGGAACAGGGAAGACTTCATAAAAGCAATCTCTCAAAAGGTAGGATTTTCAAAAGAGAAAGTTTTTTCTATCACGTTGAGAAGCTATGAGGGATACCTATTTGAAGCTCAAAATAAGTTTAGCAGCAATAAACCTTTCATAAATCCAGTAGGATTTAGAGGAGGAAGAAATAGAAGATGTGGATTGAGGTTTTGTCCTTACTGTCTTCGTGAAAGTGAACATTTTCGCAAAAAATGGAGACTTACCTTTTCAACTGCTTGCGTTAAGCACAGAGTATTTCTCATTGATAGGTGTCCAGAGTGTGGAGAACCTTTAACCATACAGAAGTGGAGAAACGACAAGTTAAACTTTCACTGTTGGAAATGTGGATTTGAGTTTAAAAAAGCTGAAACCGAGAGAGTTCCAGAGGAGTCTAAGGGAATAGAAACTATTAAGAGACTCTACGAAATTTTAGAAAAGGGATACTTTGAGTTTGAAGGGAGAGTCTACTATTCCATAGCTTACTTTAAGGTTTTGGGTCACTTTACTAAAGTTGTTTACAACTGGCAGAGAAGAAAGTGGGATTTGCTCAAGAGAGAGGAGAAAATTGTTGACATTAACCTGTCTATGAAATCAAGAGGCGTTATTTATTACAACATCCCTTTAAAAGAACAGTATGTACTGTTCACCGCTTTGGTTGACATTTTGTCTTCAAGGGAAAGGTTGGAGAAGTTTATCACGGATAACAGACTTCAGAAGACGGAGTTGACGAGAGACTTTGAGGATTATCCGTTTTGGTACAGCGGATTTGTCAGCAAGTACAGTGGAGAAACTTACTCTCCTTCTTTGGAAGAAGTAAAATGTGCAATAAAATATCTTCAGCAAAAAGGAGTAGAAGTTAACTGGAAAAATCTAAGAACAACTGTAGGAAAGTTCGTGGATAAAAGGAAGAGGAAAGACGTGTGGTCTTTCCTCGAGAGTTTACTCAGAGGTGAGCAATGAAAGTTTTAGACCTGTTCTGCGGAGTTGGGGGACTAAGCTGGGGTTTCGAAGAAATAGGATGGGAAGTAGTAAGCGGAATAGATTCGTGGGATAAAGCTTTAAAAGTTTTTAAGAAAGTTCATCCTAAAGCAAAAGTCTTGTGCAAAGACTTAACCAAGTTGAAAGACGAAGATCTCGTAAGAGAATTTCACGGTGTTGACGTAATAATCGGAGGACCTCCTTGTCAAGCTTTTTCCACAGTTGGTAAAAGAGCTTTGGATGACCCCCGTGCACTTCTAGTAAAGGAGTTCGTAAGGGTTGTTAAGCTTCTTCGTCCAGAAGTGTTCGTCTTTGAAAATGTGAAAGGTTTCATGTATTTTTCCAAAGGACTTTTAGCTCGGGAAGTAATAGAAGAACTCATTAGCGCTGGTTATCAAGTTGACTTTGAAGTGCTCAATGCCGTTAACTTTTCTGCTCCTCAAGTTCGAGAAAGATTTATCATAGTAGGTAGCCTAAGTAAGAAAGTCATTCTTCCACGAGGAAACTACGTGAGAAGGGGAAAGTTCTGGACTTTCCGAGAAATGTCTTCTGACCTTCCTCCCCTTAACTCTAGAGAAGAAGCTGAACGCTATTCTTCTCCTCCACAGAATGAACTACAACGCTTTTACAGACGAAAAGGTCTAGAACGCCTAACTCTTCACTACTCTCCCGCTTATTCTTCTAAACTTTTAAAAATGATGAAGTACATTCCAGAAGGTAAGTCAGCTCACGATGTCTTAAAAAACATACCTCTCTCGTATCGTCCAACTTCAGGTTACAAAAACACATACAAACGAATTTTTTGGGACGAACCTACTCCTACCATAACCAGAAACTTTTGTGTCCCTTCAAGCTCAAACTGCATACATCCAGAACAAAACAGAGCCTTAACACCCAGAGAAGCCGCAAGGGCTCAAACCTTTCCAGACGACTATCCGTTCGAGGGAAGCAAACAAGATGTGAGGCTGATGATAGGAAACGCAGTTCCACCCTTCTTGAGTTTGGGACTAGCACTAAGAATTTGCAGTTACTACGAGGGAACTAAATTAAATAACTTTTCCGAAAAGTGTTGGTACGAACTCGTGGATGTCAAAGCTCTCTTAAAACCCTCTGAAGAGGAAAAACTTTGGGAAAAAAACTCAACGACGAAGAAAAAGTTAAAGAGTTTCAACAGTCCGTCATTACTTGGTTCTTAAGGGAAGGAGATGACTTTCCTTGGAGGAACTTACATCAGAAAAAGGCTAATCCTTGGCTCGTAACCATAGGAGAAGTTTTACTTAACAGAGTTCCTGCAGAAAGAGTTTTACCCGTCTTTAAAGAAATTGCGTCTAAACATCCAAGTCCTTGTACACTTCACGAAGCCCCAATTAAAAAGTTAGAAAATTTAATTAAACCTCTTGGATTACAAAGAAAAAAAGCGATTCTCTTAAAGGAAGTTTCAAAAGTCTTTTGTAAAGAAAGTAATTCTAACGAAGTGGTTAAACTTCTTAGAGAAATTAAAGGTATTGGAAAAAACACTTACAACGCAACATTACTTTTTGGATTTGAAAGAAAGACATTCCTAATGGACGGAGTTATAGGTAGAGTGTTGGGGAGAGTTTTTGGAAAAAAGTGGAAAAGAAAGGCCGTTACTGACAAAGAAGCTTGGAGGTTGTCTCAAATCGTTTCTAAAGACTTAAGCGTAGAAGAAACAAAGTGCTTATATTATGGAATACTCGACATCGGAAGAAAAATTTGTAGCATAAGTAATCCTTCGTGCTCTAGTTGTCCAGTAGCTTACCTATGCTTTCACGGTCAAACCTTACAATTAAGTCTCCACTCCCGATAAGCTTTAGATTTACTCCTAATTTGCTTTCCGAATTTTCTTTTAACAAGAAAAACTTATTTCTGCTATCCTTAACTAAATCACAAAGTTTATCTTCCACAGCGTTTTGTAATTGTTCTTTTTCTTTTACGAACTTAAACAACTCTTTTAAATACCTAGGTTCTTCTCTTTTGGAAAGCGACTCTTTAAGTTTTTTCAATCTTTCTTTAAAAGCTTTTTTAGTTTTACTTGATATTGACAGATTTTCTACTTCTTTTTCCATTTCTTCTAAAAGAGAAGGGGCTCTTTCACTGTCTATGTGATACCAGCACTTTCTGACTTCGTCCTCGCTTTCTATCTCTACCAACTCTCTAGTAGGTACTACGAGAAACTTTCCCTTGAAAGGTTTGTACTTTTCAAATGCTGGAGGGAAGACAAATATAACAAAGTCGTTACTACTAATCTTGTGAGTTTTTACTTGTATCCACATCAGTTTGGGTGTACTCTCTATTTTGTCTCCTCTAAAGTTAAAACCCTTTACTATGTTACAACTGTTTTTGCCTACCCTTTGAACTTCCAAACGAATAGTTTTGTTGGAACAGCAAACCTCAAAGTCTGGTTCTCCTCCTACTTCAGAAAACTTTATTCTTCTGTCAGCGTCTGTTCCGCCTCTATTGAGCTTGCAACCCTTAGGTAAATTAACTTTCACATTAGCAACGACCCAATCTTCGTAAATCCAGCCTGCAATAATGTCGGAAAAATATTCTTCTATACTTCTGTTACCAACATTAGCTCTAATTCCCTTTAAAGGATTCATCCTTAGCTTGTTACCAATGGCTTTTAAAATGTAAAACAAAGCCACAGATTCTAAAAGTTCCTTGTAATAACTTGCTTTTACTGCGTCAAACAATTCGTCTTCTATCCTACCAGTTCTTTCTATGCTCTTGTCAAGGTAGTCAAACACGACTTTTTGACGAGATTCCAAAGCCAGCACAGAAAGAGACTCTAACAATAACCCCTTAAACGGTAGGTAGACCAAAAACCGTTTGTCTGCGTCAACCTTATCCAACAACTTTAGTAAGTCTGCATAATTATTCGGACTTTTTTCTTGAATAACTTGTAAGAGTAAAGTCAAAAAGAGCTTCAGATTTTGAACTTCATCTATAAGTTCTTCGGGGACCTTTCGTAACCTAAGGTTTTCCTCATCCAGAATTCTGATCAACTCTTTCAAGGCAAGAACGATGTCTCCAGGTTTACAAATAACAGAATACAACTTAACCTCCCTTTCTAAGAATTTCCTTTATTCTGTCCACCCAATTTTCCCAATCCTTTCTACTACTTCCCTGCAGAGGTTTCTTAAAATAAACCTTAAACCCTCGTTTTTCGCAGAAGTTCCTGAATTTTTTCCGCTCTACTTCCATAAACATCTTGAAGAAATACGCTACCTCTTTAGGAAATTCCAACTTCCTGCTTCCCATCAGTATTGGGGAGGTAATGTAGTTTTTCTGGAGCTGGGACTTCTGGTCAACAAAAATTGCTGTCATCTTCTTACCGGAAGGTAAGTCAGCGTAAAAAACTCCTACTTTTCTCTTACCTCCTTTAGGGTAATAAAGCTTCAAATACTCTTTTTCCCGAACTTTAATAGGAATCTTGGGGATGAATTCTTTATATTCCAAAGCAATACCAAGACTTAAAGCAACTTGTTTCATAAGCTTTTTCACTATCTCCAAGTCAAACTTCCTTGATTCAATATCTCTTGGGGAAATTTCACTTGATTTAGACTTTAGAGGTTTACCATTCCCCTCTTTTGAAAAACTTTTCACATTACTTAATTCTTTTGCTTCTTCTTTCTTTTGTGGAATTGGAATAACAGAGGAACTCATGTAGTCACTGTAAATTATTCTCTTTATTATCTTTACAGACTTTTCAGCTGGAAGAGATAGAAACTGACAATTAACAACTTCAGGATACTCCTTTTTATCCATACCACGAGAAGAATCGTAGATTCCAACTGTTTTTGACTTCGTAGAAGATGAAGAATAAAGCAACACTTTTTCTTTCTTTACTTTCTTGTGTCCCTGTCTTCTTACTTCAAGGTAGTCTATTCCAAGTAGTTTGCGGGTGTTTATGTAAATAATTTCAGCAACCAGAAAAGAATTATCGCTCACAGGTATTGTTCTAACTTTTAGTTCCCACTCTCCCGAAGTAGGAAACGGAAATTTAAAAGCGTATCTAATTACGTCTTTATTCTCCTTTTCTCTATAGGTTTGTTTCTTTAGATGTCTTCTCCCAACTCTATCGTAGTTTTCTTTAGCTTCTTGGTTGCTTATGTATAGGTAAAGAAGTGTAGCGTCTACATCAGAATAACTCCTCTTTAACTGGATAAAAGGTGGATTTTTTCTGCTATCTTCTATTTCCCGGGATAAGTCTGTTAAGAACAGGTTTGTTGCAAACTTACTTGATGGAAAGCAAAAGAAAGTTCCAATAACCGAAGAGGGAAAGTAGTAGGTTCTACTACCAGAAATAACTTTTATTATCCATTGTCTTTCCAATTCCTGGTGATAGTATTCTTTTATGTGCTTTTTAAGAAAGTTGGAAAGTTCGGGAAGTTGAGATACTTTTTCTGGTTTATTAGAAGAAGGGGTCAGGTAGAAAGAAATTTCTTCCTCACTTCCTATGGGTATTCTATTTACTTTTTTATCTCTTTTGCTGTAAGAAACTTCCTGAAAAGGTAAGTATACTTTTATCAGCTCTACGGGGATTATTATTTCGCTAACGTAACCGGTTTTGTCAATAAAAGGAATTCTAAAGTGGTGTCCCGTTTTTCCTTTTCCAAGTTTAACATAATCAAGAATGAAAGGTATAAAATATTTCTCATCTTGAGAAAGTCCTGAAAAGAATATCTCTGCGGGGTTCATAACAACCTCCCGCAGAGAGTCGCATTATTTATTGTAGAGTCGCAATAATTGTTGTAGAGTTGCAGGAATTTTTGGAACCTACATCCCCCACCGATTATTGAAGCGTCAGAGGCGGTAGAGTGAGGTGCCCTAAAGGGCCTGGTTAGAACGGGCACTTGTGAAGTTAAGCCTGCAACCGAGTAAACTCGGCTGGTTTCAATTATCTCTT
>Ga0256833_1002834_pt1 | contig 12019 bp, 16 predicted proteins | sample 356284metaG_FD_190535 | JGI IMG/M metagenome (GOLD analysis project Ga0256833, IMG submission 190535) | Hydrothermal vent microbial communities from Mid Atlantic Ridge, Atlantic Ocean - 356-284 | ecosystem: Environmental > Aquatic > Marine > Hydrothermal vents | place: Atlantic Ocean: Mid...
TACCGCCAGCGGTTGCGCTCGCCCTCAGAGTCGGTCCAATCACCGGGCTTCTGGGCTTTCTCTGGGCTCTTCTCGGAGCGTTTATGGGCCACACCTTTGGTCTCCTCATCTACGACCGCTTTGGAAAGGCCTCGAGCGGAAGGTTCTCGGGCCTTAAAACGGCTCTCAAAGCCGTTGGAATACTCCTTGTCATGTCCCTATTCTACGGTCTCAACTACTTCCAGCGCTACGTTTTGAACCACTACGGGACGCTGAAGGGCGTCTTCCAGAGGTATTCAATAGCGTATCCCTTCTCGGTCGCAACAATAGAGAGACCTCTCCTCTCGCTGGCCCTTCTGACTACTTACGCCGTCGTTTTCGGCCTGGTTTACTATCACCTCGTACGCCACCTCTGGGAAAGGATTACAGAAGGGGAGGGGAGCACTTCAACCGGCGGAGGAAGGCTCTCGCTCCATAGTCCGGCCTTGACGCTGGCCCTCAAGGACTTTAGGATAGCCTCGCGGAATACCTCTCTCCTTACCGGGTTGCTGATGCCGGTGGTTATCGTTATGCCCTCAACTATAAGGGCCCTGAACTCGGGAAACGGTGCAGTGGCCTTCGTTCTGGCCCTCAGCTGGACTTCTGCTATTTCAGTTGATGCAGTCCTGAAAATCGACGGGAGAGCCTTTGAGGTTCTCCACTCCCTCCCACTAAGTCTGAAGACGTTTCTCAGGGGGAAACTCCTCACAATGACGGCCGTACCCCTATCGACAGGGGTTGCGTTGAGCCTGGTCCTGTCCTTAAAGGTTCCACATGCCCTAACCGTCCTCCCACTGGCCGTTCTTCTGCCCGTTGCAACCGCCGGAACAACGCTGGCAGTGTTCTACCATGGGATACGGGAGGTTGCACTACCACAGACCACGTGGAAGAAGATGCTCCTGGCTCTAGTCTTCAACGGCGTAATTGTTGGGACTACCGCTGGACTGTGGTATTTCAAATGGTTCCTCGCGATTCTATTGGTAATCCTCATCGATGCTCTCGTACTCTGGAATCTCAGCAGGTGACGTGGAAGATTCCCAGGATTTTTCTTCTTTCATTGAGCTCGTTGAACAACCTCACCGCCTCAGCTGTGGGGAGTTCATAGACCTCCTTGTCCTCAACCAGCCCCCTGCTCTCGGGGAGGAGCGAGAGATAACCGTAGTAGCCCGTGCCCACTATCAGCACGTCGAATTCCTCGGCCAGGTATTCCTTCAGCTCATCCGGATCGAGCTTGTGGCTCGTTCCGTGTTTGCCCTTACTGAGCCACTTTTTGCGTTTCTCGATTCTCCCGCTCGGGTAAACCACGATGTCGTGCTCATAGGTTTTCCCATCGACGACTATCTTTCCAAAGGTCGGGTACTCTAGCCTCATTCACCCACCCCGAGCGCGTCCCTCAGGATTTTCTCGTGGTCAAAAGCCAGGGGAAGCTTAAGTGCTTCGTCAATCGGGAAGACGTGAACTTCCTTGGCGTCATCTCCTGCCTTGAGCTCGCCCTCCCCGATGCAGAGGAAGGCAACGGAAACGGTGTGTCCCCTCGGGTCTCTGCCCGGCTCTGAATAGACGCCGACCATCTTAACGGGCCTGACTTTCAAACCAGTCTCCTCCTTCATTTCTCTCTTCAGGGCCTCCTCAACGGTCTCTCCATATTCAACAAACCCTCCCGGGAGGGAGTAGTGGTCCCTGAATGGCTCGCGCTTCCGCTTTATCAAAACCACGCCGTTGTTGTAGATTATCACCCCGTCAACTGCAATGCCTATGCACCTGTGGATCTCCGCTTTGAGGCCATGCCTCTCGGCGAGAACCTTCGCTTCCTCGCGGAAGGGCTCTATATCTGCTCCCATTGGGGCCTTAACGAGCAAAACGTACCTGTCCATAGGGGTCACCTCAGGGAAGTCCCTTCTCATCAGCGTTCAGCGTGCTGACGTTTCATCATCGGTCAAAAGTTGTTGGGTCTAATCGTTTATAGGCTCAACGGAAACTTTCCCAGCGAGTTCGCTGACTTTGCTCATCTCAAAGTCCGTTGAGCGGTTCTTCAGGAAGAGAGTCGTAAAAGCAATTGCCCGCTTCAGGGACTGGATGAAGGGGCATTCCGCGTAAAAACCTGTGAAGGCACCCAGAAAAACATCACCGGCACCGGTTGACTCCTCGACGTCAACTTTTATCGGGAGGAAGCGATAGGGATTCCCGCGGAAATAGGCCTTTCCAGGATTCGGGCCGTCGGAGAGCAGGAGGGCTTCAACGGAAGACGGCTTGAGATTCAGATAGCGGAACTCGGCAACGTCGGAGTGAAGGACGTGGATTCCCCTCAAAAAAGAGCCGTCGCGCTCGATTAACCTCACCGCTCCAAGCTCTGAAGAGCGTATAAATCCTTGTAAATCAGCAGAGACGAGCTTGGCCTTCTCCAGGGCTTCCTTAACAAGTTCCGGTGGAATCTCATTGGCAACGGGATTGATGAGGATGACGTCGTATTTTCTCGCTGGAAGTTCATCTATGATTGATGCACGTGAGAGTAGCCTGAGCTCTCTCCTATTGGAGTCCATATAAATCAGCTCGTAGGAGGTAGTCTCCCCGGATGGAATAACCGTCAGCTTTCCAAGGGAGCGTAGCTCATCAATCCACCCCTCCGAAAGCTCAGAAAAGCTCGTGAGAATCTCAACGTCGCAGAAGCGGGAGAGGGCTAAAGCGGAGTAGTAGGCTCCACCTCCGAGTTTTTCCTCAGTTGCAGAACCGCGCTTTATCACATCTCTGACGACGTGGCCGACAACGAGGCACTTCATTTTTATCAGTCCCAATCTTATACTCTTTGTAGGTTTATGTTAAAAATCTTTCTCAGATTACCGAAAGACTTTTAAAGGAAAAAAGCGAAAAGTTTAAAAGGAGATGTCGTTCTGGGGTGGGGCTATGAAGCGCCTGGGAAAGGTTTCTCACTACGCGAAGCAGGGTTTCCTGATCGTCAGGACGAACTGGGTTCCATCGCTCAACGAACCCGTTGTTGACAAGGATTTGAAAGCGGTTGGTGTTGTTAAGGATGTTTTTGGTCCCGTTGATTACCCCTATGTTGCCGTTAAACCCCGAGTTAAGAACCCCGAGAGGTACGTTGGAGCTCTTCTGTACGTTGACAGGCGTAAAAAGAATAAGAAACCCGATAAAAAGGCTAAAGTCAGAGGGTCTAAGGGTTCCAAGAAGGTCAACCGTTCTCGCCCCGCCCCCAAGAGAAGGGGGTGAGAACGATTACTCCGAAAAGGGTTTGTCCGGTTTGTGGCTCAACCGAGTTTATATACGACCCCCGGAGGGGCGAGATAGTCTGCAAGATATGTGGCTACGTTATAGAGGAGAACGTCGTCGATGAAGGGCCGGAATGGAGGGCCTTCGACCCGGACCAGAGGACCAAACGCGCCAGAACGGGAGCGCCAATGACTCTGATGATTCACGACAAGGGTCTCTCCACAGATATAGACTGGCGCGACAAGGATATCCACGGCAACCAGATAACGGGCATGTACAGGAGCAAGATGAGAAGGCTTAGAATGTGGCAGAGAAGAATGAGAATAAACGATGCAGCGGAGAGAAACCTCGCCTTCGCGTTAAGCGAGCTCGACAGGATGGCGGCCCAGATGCGCCTCCCAAGGCGTGTCAAGGAGGTCGCGGCCTCCCTCTACAGGAAAGCCGTCATGAAGAAGCTCATCCGCGGAAGGTCCATTGAGGGAATGGTTTCAGCTGCCCTTTACGCGGCCTGCAGGATGGAGGGCATTCCAAGAACACTCGACGAAATCGCAACCGTTTCCAAGGTCACCAAGAAGGAAATAGGAAGGAGCTACCGCTTCTTAGCGAGGGGTTTGAACCTCAACCTCCGCCCAACGAGTCCAATAGAGTACGTTGACCGCTTTGGCGATGCGCTCGGCGTCAGCTCGAGAACAAAGGAGAGGGCCAAAGAAATCCTGCGCGAGGCGATAAAGCGCGGTATAACCAGCGGAAAAGGACCTACAGGATTGGCCGCTGCCGCTCTCTACGTTGCATCGCTCCTTGAGGGTGAAAAAAAGACCCAGCGTGAGGTCGCTGAAGTTGCCCACGTCACCGAAGTTACCGTCAGGAACAGGTATAAGGAGCTCGTGGAGAAGCTCGGAATAAACGTGCCGGTGTGATAATGATAGCCGTTCTGAGCGACACCCACGTTGGAGACAGGGCAAAGGCCCTCCCAATACCTCTTTTGGAGAAGCTGAAGGAAATTAGACCAGAACTCATTCTGCACGCCGGTGACATTACTTCTCCTGAGGTTCTCGAAACGCTCGAGGAAATAGCCCCTGTCATAGCGGTCAGGGGAAACGTTGACCGCCTCAACCTCCCAGAGGAGGAAACCGTTGAGGTGAATGGACTCAGGATAGGCATCATCCACGGCCACCAACTCCTCTCCATTAATCCCCAGTTTTTAACATTGAAAGCCCTCGACATGGAGGTTGATTTGCTCGTCTTTGGCCACACGCACCGCTTCTACTTCGATTTCTTCAGCCTTTACGGAAGAAGGGTTTTCCTCCTGAACCCTGGATCTCCAACCTTCCCAAGGTGGGACGAGCCGGGTTTTGCTGTTATCAAGCCGGGAGAAGAGCCGGACGTCAAGAGGATAAAACTATGGTAAAGGAAGAAAAGCCATCAGCTCTTGATGGCAAGCTTGATGTCCTCGGCCTTGACGGTCTTCCTACCGGCGTGCTGGGCGAGGGCGACGGCCTTCTTGGCAATCTCAAGGGCCTTCTCCTCGAGGTGCTCGGCGAGAACCTTCGCTGCCTCCTCACTAACGCGGGCGGCGCCGGCCTTCCTTATAAGCCTGTCAACCGGGGCAATTGGAAGCTCGGCCATTTACAACACCTCCTACCTTTTGTTTGCAGATTTCTGCGTTCTATTTTAGGAGCGAGGGCATATATAAACCTTTCGGAAAAGAAACCCTCTGGGTCGGCCTATCACCCGGTTTCCAGTTAATTGTCGAGAATTGGTCGGGGATTGGGTGCTTCGTCATTTTACACAAAAATGGTAGCCCTTGAGGGAAGATTGTAAAGGGGCTGTAAAGGCCCTGTTTTTAACAATCGTCACCGAAAGCCCCTGCAAAAACTTCCATTTATGTAAAAACAGGTTCATTAATCATCAAAATTTACCAGTAGGGTTTTTATATGGGGGAGGCCAATAGAGTGTTTACCAAGGGGGTGAAAGCATGGTGGAAAAGTTCGACAGGATATACGACTACTACGTAGACAAGGGCTATGAGCCCAACGGGAAAAGGGAGGTTATAGCGGTCTTCAGAGTTACCCCGGCGAAGGGCTATACCATTGAGCAGGCTGCCGGAGCGGTTGCAGCAGAGAGCTCGACCGGAACCTGGACAACGCTCTACGAGTGGTACGAGAAGGAAAGATGGGAGAGCCTCTCGGCGAAGGCCTACGACTTCGTTGACATGGGAGACGGAAGCTGGATAGTGAAGATAGCCTATCCTCTGGATATCTTCGAGGAGTTCAACATGCCGGCGTTTCTCGCGAGCGTAGCTGGGAACGTCTACGGAATGAAGCGCGTGGACTGGCTCCGTCTTGAGGACATTTACCTGCCCGAGAGGTTCCTGCGCGATTACCCCGGCCCGGCCTTTGGAATAGACGGGGTGAGGAAAAAGCTTGAGATCTATGACAGGCCCCTCTACGGTGTCGTTCCAAAGCCGAAGGTTGGCTATTCTCCTGAAGAGCTCTACAGGCTCGCCCTTGACCTCTTCACCGGCGGGGCGGACTACCTCAAGGACGACGAGAACCTCACCAGCCCATGGTACAACCGCTTTGAGTCCAGGGTCGAGGTGGTCTCGAAGGCTATGGAGAAGGCTGAGAAAGAGACCGGCGAGAAGAAGACCTGGTTTGCCAACATAACCGCTCCGATCCTTGAGATGGAGCGCAGGCTTGAAATCCTCGCCGATTACGGTGTTCCCCATGCAATGATCGACATCGTCGTTCTCGGCTGGGGAGTTCTGGACTACATCAGGGAGCTGGCCGAGGATTATGGCATAGCCCTCCACGCCCATAGGGCGATGCACGCGGCCTTTGACAGAAACCCAAGGCACGGCCTCTCGATGTTCGTCTTGGCAAAGCTCGCAAGGGTGGTGGGTGTAGACCAGCTCCACGTCGGAACCGCTGGAGCAGGAAAGCTTGAGGGAAGTAAGTGGGAAGTCATACAGTACAAGAGGATCATCACCGAGAGCCACTACGTGCCGGATGAAAACGACGTCTTCCACATGGAGCAGAAGTTCTACCACATGAAGCCGGTCTTCCCGACCAGCTCGGGTGGCCTTCACCCGGGAAACATTCAACCTGTCATAGAGGCCCTCGGAAAGGACATCGTCCTACAGCTCGGCGGTGGAACGATGGGCCATCCAGATGGACCAAAAGCCGGGGCCATGGCGGTTAGGCAGGCGATAGATGCCATAATGCAGGGAATCCCGCTCGACGAGTACGCGAAAACCCATAAGGAGCTTGCCAGAGCTTTGGAGAAGTGGGGCCATGTCACCCCGGTCTGATGAAGTGCTGGCTTCCGGTTTCTCTTTTTGTCTTCCGTTCAATCTTTTCTCCAAAGGTGATTTAATGGGTAAGAGGAAGTTGCCCCGGTGGTTCCATGCATCCCGGAGGTTTTCTCGAAGTCATAACGGGCCCAATGTTCGCGGGGAAGACCAGCGAGCTTATAAAGAGAATCGAGAGGCAGGCCTACGCGAAGAGAAGGGTTGCTCTCTTCAAGCCGAGCATAGACAACAGGTATTCCAGAGAGGAGGTCGTTGCCCATAATGGATTAAGGTACAAAGCCTACGTGGTTCCGACCAGCGCGGAAGGTGTTTCCCAGATAGTCGAGCTGACCGAAAGGGAGAAGCTCGAGGTCATAGGGATTGATGAAGTCCAGTTCTTTCCAGAGGAAATCGTTGGGGCTTTAAACCGGCTAGCAGACAGAGAAATCTATGTTATAGCGAGCGGTCTCAACCTTGACTTCAGGGGAGAGCCCTTTCCGGTGATGAAAGAGCTCCTCGTCAGGGCGGATAGCGTGGTTTACCTAACCGCGGTCTGCACGGTCTGCGGAAGGCCGGCAACTAGAAGTCAGAGGCTCATAGACGGAAAACCAGCACCCAGGAATTCACCCGTGATAATGGTTGGGGGAAGGGAAAGCTACGAGGCGAGGTGCAGACTACACCACAAAGTCCCCTGAGAGAACACTCTCCCAAGTCTTCACGTCCTTGAGACCGTGGCCCGTAGCTACGACAACAACGGTTTCGTCTTTGTCTATTATCCCTCCCTCGCGCATCTTCTTTGCCAACGCCAAGGCCGTTGCCGAAGAAGGTTCCACGAATATTCCCTCCCTTCCGAGGAGCATTCCAGCCTCGGCGGTTTCTTTGTTGGTTACTGTGTCTAGATGACCATCGCTTTCCCTGACTGCCCTAATCACGTTCTCCCCATCAACGGGCTTTTTCACGGCTATGGCGCTTGCTATCGTTGGAACTTTCTTTTCTACCCTCTCTATGGGCTTGCCAGTCTCCCAAGCCTTTACTATCGCGTCGTAGCCCTCAATCTGCGCTCCTGCAATCCTTGGTAGCTCTTCTATGAGACCCACCCGGTAGAACTCCTTCACACCCTTCCAAATGGCCCTGAGGTGCGTTCCCGCTCCAATGGGCACGATGATCCAGTCGGGAACGTTGTAGCGGAGCTGGTCGAGTATCTCAAAGCCCGTCGTCTTCTGGCCCTCCACCCTGTAGTGGTAGTTGCCCGTCAAATAATAGTCCTCCTCCATGGCTTTTCTCTCGGCCTCGGCTAAAGCCTCGTCGTAGGTCTTCCCAAAGACCTCAACCCTGGCCCCGTACATCCTGGCCTGTGTAAGCTTCTCCTCAGGAGTTCCCTCTGGGACGACTATTGTGACCTCTAGGCCCGCCTTTGCACCATAGGCAGAGACGCTCGCCGCCATGTTTCCTGTTGAGGCCACTATGACCTTCCTGGCGTGGAATTCAAGGGCCTTGGTTATCTCAACGCTCGAACCCCTGTCCTTGAAGGCTCCGGTCGGGTTTTCGCCCTCGTATTTGACGTAGAGTTTACCAAAGTGGAGCTTTTCTTCAAGTCTTTTGAGACGGTAGAGCCTCGTACCGCCTTCGTTGAGGGTCACTATTCTTTTGAGGTTCGAAACAGGGAGGAACATCCAGTACTTCCAGACGTGCGGGCTTTCCCTGAACCAGGGATCGTCGTCCTCTATCAGGTTGGCTATGTCATCGTAGTGGTAGATAACATCCAATGGAGCGCCACATTTGGGGCACTTGTATATTCTCGATGCGAGCGGGTATTCAGCACCGCAACGGGTGCAGACGAGTTTTGCCTCGAACATCCGGACCACCGGACTTTACATAGGTCGAGGTGTTTTTAAACTCAGCTTTTAAACCGAAAAAGGTTTAAAGACTATTTTCTAACTTCAGGTTAGGGAAAGGGGGTGAGTGTATGGAGGGCGAGATGGGAAAGTTGCTCGACATCCTTGGAAATGAAACCAGGCGAAGGATTCTCATCCTCCTCACCAAGAGGCCGTACTTCGTCAGCGAGCTGAGTCAAGAACTCGGCGTTGGACAGAAGGCCGTGCTTGAACACCTCAGAATACTCGAAAAGGCCGGCCTCATAGAGGGTAGAACCGAGAAGATACCACGGGGAAGACCAAGGAAGTACTACACCATAAAACGCGGTTTTCGCCTAGAGGTTCTCCTAACGCCCTACACCTTTGGAACCGAGATGTATGAGCCAAAGAGACCAAGGCAGACGGAGGAATACATGCAGGCGAGACGGCTTATAAAGTCAACAGAGCCCGTGGAGACGAAGATAGGGGAGCTCCTCCAGTTCCTTGGCGAGATTGAAAGGCGCGTTGAAGAGGTCATGAGAACGAAGCAGGAGCTTGAAGAGGTTAGACTGCTCATAGAGACCTACATTGAGAACCTCCTCAGAAGAATCGCCCAGGAAGACGAGAGGGAATTCGAGAGGCTCATGAGGGAATTCAGTTCAAAGCTCCCGAGAAAAATAATCGAGGATTTGAGCGACTTTTAGGAAGCGAGTAGAGAATAAAGAGGGCTAAAGTATCTTGCCCTCTTCCTTCATCCTGACGAGTCTGGTTATGTAACCAGCAATTCTGTTCCGTATCGTTTTGCTAGTGACGTTGGTGAGCTCCTGAACCATCTCCTTGTTGTGCTCGAAATCCCTCGTAAACTTGTCAGGATACCTGTCAAATAGCTCGCGAGCGGTTCTCTTGATGAAGGTCTGCTTTATGTTTCCCATTTCCACCACCTCTAACCTGACCCTGTGGCCGTATCTCAAATCAAGGGCATCTTTTAAAAGTTTTCCCACATAACTTTCCAAAGCCAAGCCCCTGAAGACCCAAGGGTTTTATAGAGCGGAAAAAAACCCAACCCATGCTCAGGGAGGTAATCCACTGCAAAGGCCATAAAAACGTAAGGGCCACCCACCGCTCGACCCTTGAGATAACCACAGAGGACTTCCTCACGCCGAGGGGGGACTGTATAATCTGCGTCTCGGCAGACAAGGCCCTAAAAGACCTGAACGAGGAGTTCAAGGAGGCCCTGCGAAAAGGCTCAAAGCTGAGAATCGTGATAAAAGCCGGCAACCTCAGGGATGAACTAATTGCCCACGGAAGTCCCGAGCTGAAGCTTGAAAGCCCCGTTTCAATGGTAATCCGGAAGAGCGACTACATAGACGGCAGGACACTGGCGATAAGAGCGAACAAGTCAGCCAGAGACCTGAGGAGGGAACTAGTTGAACTCCTCAAGAACCCAGAAACCGAGGCTGTTGTCGAGCTCATCATTGAGGAAAAAGCTTAAAAGGCTGAACCCTTTTATTTACTTGAGGTGAAGAAAATGCTTGAAGGATACTACATAGTCGAGAACACCGGGATAGTCCCCGCAGAGAGGAGGTTCAGGTTCAAGGATTTGAAGGCATGGGGCTATGACCTGCACCTCGGGACGATAGATGGAAAGGAGGCTTACTTCGTTTCAAGGGCCGGGACTAGGGAGGAGGGCGAAACCTACACCGAGAACGGGAAGGAGTATCACATCAGCGAGACCCAGAGGGAGATACCAAAGAACGCCAGACTTTTGGCGAGAATCGTAATCGAGCGCGGTCAGCCCTACCTTGAGTTCTGGCTTGAGGCGGAGGAGGCCAACTACCCGCTCGCCAAGGAGGATCCGAGGCTAATCCTCCACCGCTTCTGGACGGCCAAGAAGTTCAACCAGCTGGAGAAGCACGTGAGAAGCGTTGGACTAACAACGGACTTCTTCAAGGACAGGGTTTTTGTGAAGAGCATTCCACTGCCCTTCGAGGAGTACCCACCTAAAGTGAGAAGGGTTCTCAGGGAGGTCAGGGACGTTCACCGCGACATGACCGGCTTCGGAAGGTTCGTCTTCCAGTACTATGGCGAGGAAGACAAGACCCACAACTACCGCCTCTGGTGGCTTCTGCCGACGATACACCTCTTCGACGTGGAAGTTTCAAACGAAGTTGACAAGGTTCTAGCGATGCTCGACTGATTAATCCTAATCCCTTACTCTTTATCCCTTACTCTTTTTGAGTCATAGATGCCAAAAAACTAATAGGCCCAAGGTTCCAATTTGGACGGGTGCAATGAATGGGTCTAACCCGGAGGGAGCTAATAAGGAAACTCTGGCACGTCTCGCCGGGGATTTTGGGTGCCCCGATAATACTGCTCACACCGAGATGGGTTACTCTAGTGGTTGTGTGGTCTCTGGCGCTCCTATACACTCTCCAGCACCTAAAGCTTAGAAGGGGCTGGAGCTTTACTGTGCCTGTAGCGGATTTGAGCTACAAAACCATGGCAAGGGAAGACGAGAAGGACAACTTTCTAGGGAGCTTCCTCTTCTGGGTCACGATGGGGGTAATCTGCACGGTCTTCCCAAAGGTTGCAGCCCTCTCTGCACTCTGGGTTTCAACCTTTGGCGACTGCCTCAACGCGATAGCCGGCCAGCTCATAGGCGGCCCGAGAATTCCCTGGAACGGGCGAAAAACACTCATTGGGAGCGCGACGATGTTAATTGTCTCTTTCCTGGCCCTCTGGGGAGCTCACAGGGTTTTATCACTCGACCCAAACTGGGGTGTTTTCCTGGGGGTTGCCTTTATCGCTACGCTCCTTGAGAGCCTGCCCATAAACCCGGCCTACGACGAGTTCACGGTACCATTCATCACGACGCTTCTCCTCTGGTTGCTCCACGGGGGTGAACTGTTGACCACCACGTGGTAACGGGTGATGTCATGGAAGTAGAGGTAAGGTACCGCCCCGTTAAGTACGCGAGGCTCGAAATCAAGCCGGACGGCAGGGTCGTTGTTACAGCACCGAGGAGGTTTGACGTGGATTCCTTCCTCAAACGGCACGAGAGGTGGCTCAGAAAGAGGCTTAATGAACTAAGTGAGGCGAAGCGTCAATCGGCCAGAGGGTTTCCTCTTTTTGGAGAGTTCTACACAGTAGAGCTTGAAAACGTCAGAGAGGTCGAAATCAGAGGAAAAACGCTCATCCTGCCAGTTAAGAGAGAGAAAGCCAGGGAATCTCTCAAAGTTCTCCTCAAAGAAAGGCTTACACCGTTGATTACCCTCTACTCAACTCTCCTCGACGTCTCGCCCGGAAGAATTTACATTAGAAACCAGAGGACGAAGTGGGCGAGCTGTTCAAGCAGGGGAAACCTTAGCTTCAACCTCCGCCTGGTTGCGTTGCCTGAAAGTCTAATCCAATACATTGTAATCCACGAACTGGCCCACCTCAGGTATCTAAACCATTCGCCAGAGTTTTGGAACCTCGTTGGTGGGTTTTACCCCGACTACATGAACACTCGAAGGGAGCTTAGGCGCTGGTGGGGGATAATAGAGGTGAACGAGGGCTGGAAATGGCTAGAGGGCAGGGAGTAAGGTTTCTCAAGTTCATCGCGCTGATAGCGGACGAGATCGTTATAGCCGTG
>Ga0256833_1002835_pt1 | contig 12018 bp, 7 predicted proteins | sample 356284metaG_FD_190535 | JGI IMG/M metagenome (GOLD analysis project Ga0256833, IMG submission 190535) | Hydrothermal vent microbial communities from Mid Atlantic Ridge, Atlantic Ocean - 356-284 | ecosystem: Environmental > Aquatic > Marine > Hydrothermal vents | place: Atlantic Ocean: Mid...
GTTTTATACGGATAAAAGATGGAACAAATTCATTAGATAATTCTGCCGTGCATCCTGAGAGTTATAATATTGTGAAAAATATGGCTAAAAAACTAGGTGCTACTACGCAAGAATTAATCGGAAACAAAGTGCTTTTAGACAAACTAAAACTTCACAATTTTATCAATGAAAAAGTAGGCTTACCAACTTTAGAAGATATTAAAAAAGAATTGCTAAAACCCGGTCTTGATCCTCGCGAAAAAGCCAAAGTTTTTGAATACAACCCAAACATTAGAACTATAGAAGATGTAAAAGCAGGTATGATTCTCCCTGGAATAGTAAATAATATTACTAATTTTGGTTGTTTTGTATCTATTGGTATCAAAGAAAGTGGACTTATTCATATTTCTAACCTTTCTAATAGTTTTGTGAAAGACCCTAACGAAATTGTAAGCCTACAACAGCATGTTTCTGTAAGCGTAATCAGTGTAGATTTAAGCAGAAAACGGATTCAACTGGCTTTGGAACAATAATAATTAACGTAAAAAATTCCAAACAATACCGAAGCGAACCATAAAGTCATGATACGGATAGTTTCTTGCGCTATAATAATTTCTCCCTGTAAATGAACTTGTAAAATTCTCCGCTTTTAAAAATAAACGCGCACGCATTACACGAGCATTTACAAAGAAATCAAAACGTGGATAATTACCCAATTCGTAGTCATTTTGAACTACAAATTCATTTAATAAAGCATTAAAATCATTAGCTTGATATTTAGTAAAATAATGAAAGGTAAAACCTGTTTGCAATTCCATAGCATTATCAAAAACGTAGCGCGTATAATACAAGCTGTTTCTAGTAACTACAGTAGGCACTTTAAAAACTGCATCGCCACTTGCTACTTTTTGAAACAATACGGTATTTGCCAAGCCAAACTTACCAAAATGCCAATCGTTTTCAAATTTTAGTTTCATATAATTAACCGTTCCGCTATATTGCTTGGGCTTTGCCTGATTAGAGATTACATCACGTTCAAAATAAATATAATCGCCTAAATTGGTAAACGAAGCTGTTACTTTTCCCCATTTTTTTGAGCTTAAAGAAGCCGTAATATTACGAGTTTTTTCGGTTTTAAAATCATTATGCCAATTATATGCTTTATAAGTGCTTTGATATAATAATTTATTAAAACTTGCTGTTTTTTCTTGATTCAGGATACTTGCCGTTAACTTCCAGTTATCATAAACATAAGTTCCTTTTGCAAAAAACTGATTGCCATTTACCAATTCGCCAATAGTTACATTGGCTAAAGTTTTTAATTGTAAATCGCCTAATTTATAATACCACTTTCCTCCTACAGTAAAAGCGTTTCCAAACAATTTACTAGGAATAGTCTGCCCTACAAGATTAAGCACACGATTATAGCCATAGCTATAATCAAAATAATTTACACTACCTTCTAATCGTCCAAAGTTGTGTGTTTTTAGTCTAAAACCTAATTTATTACTAAACACTTTATGTGCAACGCTATCTTTGATTGCCGTATCATAACTTAATCCAAAGATATCTAACGAAGTAGTACTTCCTTCAAAAAGGTAGCTTGTTTTTTCGGATTGCAAGCTATGAAATAAGCTTAATTCATTAACGGAAGAGTCTTTTTTGGTCAGTTTATATATTTGTTCTAGGTACAAGCGTTTACCTTTAAAAATAGTACTATCAGCATCACGATTAAGCAACATTCTACGTCTATCCGAAAAATTATCATCATTGGTTTCAAACTTCGTAATAGCATCTGCACTAATTCCCGAACTCTCTTCATTATGCAAGTCTTGTGAAGCAAAATGCCCTCTGATATAATAGCGTTTTTTATCATAACTAAAACCTAAACGTAAATTACCGTGCGAACTTAAACTACGACTATATTTACCCGAAGAATGCAATCCTTTGTACGCTACAAAAAAGTTTAGATAGGGTTTTACATTAGTAGTAATTAATGCATCCAAAACTTGCCCACGCTCCATACCCGTTTTATGCATAATATCAGAAAAAGGTGTAGGTACATTGTAGTAATAAATATCTTCTGCTTTATAATAGTTATATTGTTTGGCAGCAATCCCTATTTCAGGTAACGTTGTATTTGGCTTTTCAAAAGTATAAGCAAGCGCATTATATGTTTGTCCCATATTTTGAAAGGGCAGCAATTCAAATAAATCTTTTCTAAGGTAATTGTGTTTATACTCCTTATAAATGGTAATGGTTGTATCTAAATGTATGGTGTCATACTCCATACTGATAAACTTATAATGAGTTTCGTCAAGGTTTTTTAACCTTTTCTTGGGTGTTTTCTTTTTATTATTGAAAAGAGCCGTGTCGCTTTTAGTGTTTACAGTATTATTCTTTTCAGATTTTCGCAAATCAAGTCTTTTATCTTCTAGCTGTGCTTGACTAAAGAAGAATGAAAATAATGTAATAACAAGTAGTAATTTATTTTTCATATTTACTGTAAAACACAAAGATATTTATTTAATTGGAGATAGCCAGTTTTAGTAGAAAATTTAACTAAAATTAAGCATAAAAAAAACTCCTACGTTTGTAGGAGTTTATTATTTTATAAGCATACTAAATTAGTATTGCCATTGATCTTCATCAAAGTTACGTATTTGTTCTTTCAAACGATCAGATTCCAATAATTGAAATAAGGCATTATCACGCACATATTCTGGAATTTCTCTATCGCCATACTCATTTTCTGCTTTATAAATAACAGCAGAGAAACGTCTTGCATTCAGCAAGTGGTCAAAAGAAATTGGTTTTGCTTGATTCTCAGGGTTAAAAGACATGGCTTTATGCAGCACTTCTCTTGCATCTAGAAACCAAACCCAAAATAACTCTACATCCGTATTTTCGTCACCAGCAAAATCTTGATTCATAGTTTGTGGATCTGGAGCTACTGGGCAAATACCTAACAAGCGGTATTTCATTTCTCCTTGTCTTGCGTCAAAGTACCAAAGTCCACGTATCTTATAAGCTACTATCTTACGAGAATCTACTTCATAACGAGTAATATACTCATCATCTACAAAACCTTCGGTATTGAACTGATCTTTACCTGCATCGGTAGTATCAATAAGCACTAAAGAGCTTTCAATATCTTCAGGCTTCTTTTTCTCTGTAAAATAGCTATCAGCATATACTTCGGTAATGTTTCCGTTACGAATATTAGCAATCAAAGTATCAAACAAAGAACGTCTATCTGAACCGATATTCATAGAATCCGTAGGAAACAATAAAGGGAAGTTCAAACGCTCATCTAAATCTACATATTCCCAAATATTCTTTTGGTACAATACATCACGTTTATCAACATAAGGATAAGGTAGAGGCTTACTATTGTCAGAATCTATCTGTTCTTGAGTAGGTTTACCAATATCTTCAGGCTTTTGCGCATTCAAAACATTTAATTGTGCTTGCGTTTGTACTGCAAATGCTACAATAAATACTACTGCAAAAATTCTATTCAATTTCATATTCTTTTTCTTTACTTGTTTTTTATTAATAACGTAATGTTTCCCGTTTTATTATTTCAATATGATAGTTACTGGTGCTACACGTTTTAATCGGTAAGAACTATTTCCTACTATTTTTGCAGCAATATTAAATATCATAACAGTTTGTCCTGGTTTTGCTCTACTTAAAGCACTTTTTGCAGCGCCATTAAGTTTATTTCCACTAACTTTTATAGTTGGCTTTCCTGGTACTCTAAAACTAAACCCTACAACACGTAATTTTAAATCAAAATCGAAGTCTAACAACTCTGCTCCAACAGTAGATTTTGCTAAACTAGACTTAGGCATAGTAACTACTCCTGCTTCACGTCTTATAGTTCCAGAAGGGTTAGGAATATCTTTAATTCTAAATGTTTTAGAACCTGATACACTTACTCCTGAAGGCAATTTACCTGTAGCAGAAATTTTTACAGTTTTTCCACTTCTTGGTCTTATAACGTAAGATGTTCCACTTTTTCGTGTCATACCTGGCGCAGATGCCGATATTTTATTATCAGAAATACCAGGGAATGAAACAGTAATAGGGTTAGCAACTCCACGATATACCACATTCATTTTATCTGCAGAAATTACTGGAGAATTTGGTTTTGGTATTACTGAATATTTTGTTTCTATAGCGATTGGTACATTTTTACCATCTTCTTTATAGATAAATTGCCCCTTCAAAGTATGATCTCCTACACCACCAGCAGCCATTCCATCAAGTACTACTTGTCCATCTTGTACTTTATCTTTAACAGAACGTCCATTAATAATTACGTCAGTAGGCACCATAGAATTATCATAACGCCCTAAAACGATACGTCCTTTCAAAGTCTCTCCTGGATAATATGCTGATTTATCAAAAGCAACGATAGCTTTATATTTATTCATAGAAGCATCATCTACCAAAGCACCTGTTACCATGTCGCTAATAGCCTTAGATTCTACTGAACGTGCATCAGATTGCATTTTGGTTAAGTATGTTTTCACTGCAATTAAAGGAAATCCTTCAAAATGCGCTTCTAACCATGGCACATTTTTACCATCTTCACTTTTTATAGGATCTGTATTAAATTTTAATGTTAATGCACTTTTAGCCTCTGGAGCTAATTTTTCCATTTTAGTTCTAAATTCATTTACTTTCTCAACAAATTCTGCTCCTTTTTTAGATTCCTTACCGTCTTTAAAGAACAATACATTTATAGGGTCTGGCGAATCTTGTTTTTCAGGATTTTTTTTAGTTTCCTCATCTAGTTTTGCAACTAATTCTTCTTTCACTCCTGAAATATATGAAAAGAACTCATCAGAAGCTGCAGCCATTGCTTTAGCTTTAGTGTATTTATCTTTCCATTTATCAGGTTTATCAGAAGCATTTGTTTCTAGTGTCTTAAGATCTTTATCTAAAGCAACTTTAGCTGCTGCATTTGACTCTGCAGATGAACGATTCATCTCGGCAAATACCGTAAGTACCTTTTTATCCATATTCATTGCTAGCATCGAGATGAATACGAGATACATCAAGTTAATCATCTTCTGTCTAGCTGACTGTTTTCCTCCTGCCATTTTTAATTAGTTTTAATTGGGTTAATAGATCATTATATATAAATAAAACTAATTACTTACTTGACATTGCAGAAAGCATTCCTCCATATACGCCGTTTAAAGAAGCCATATTTTGAGATAAGTTTTGCATTTGATCTTTTAATTGTACTGCGTGCTCTGCTACCTCTGCATTTGCTTCTGCTTGACGAGAAGTGCTTTCTAACTGAACTTTGTATAAATTGTTTAATGTTTCTAATTGCGCTGCAGCTAAAGACATTTGCTCATTATATTTATTACTAGAAGAAATGGTGTTTGCTGCTGGAGCAATTTGCTCTGCCGCACCTGCAAAATTTTGAATACTTGTAGATAATTTACCCATAAGCTGCGCATCTAAACCTGCATCTGCCATAAGGTTATCTAATTTTTGAGATAATAATCCTTGTTCATCATTAGCATTAGTATCTAAACTTAATACATCATAATCTCCTGCTGCATCAGCCCCCGCTAATTCTGGATATACTTTTGTCCAATCTAAGTCTTCTGGAATTGGTTCAAATGCTGATAAAAAGAAAATTGCAGCTTCAGTACCTAAACCTATCATTAATAAGATTCCTCCTGTAAGTGGTCCTATACTCATATGCAGAATTTTAAATAACGCTCCTACGATTACCACTGACGCTCCTATACTGTAAGCCATATGAAAAAACTTCTTCATTCCTTTTGATTGTGCCATAATTTTTGTTTTTTTAATTTTTGTTTAATTATTCTTTATTTTTTAACATCTCCATCAGAACCCATATAGTCTTGTACGGTTCTAAAACCTATATAAGAACGTGCTGAATCTTGATATTCGTAAGTACGTGTGCTTACTTGTAGGTAATACGCTACATCTTTCCAAGAACCTCCACGCACTATTTTACGTTTGTTTTGGTTATCTACCGTATTTGGATTTATAGAAGATACAAATTCGTAAGCCGCTGGATTGTAAGCTGTATTTGTCCATTCTGCAACATTACCAGCCATATTATATAAACCGTATCCATTTGCTTCAAAAGATTTTGCTTCTATAGTATATAATGCTTTATCTGCCGCATAATCACCTCTGTAAGGTTTGAAATTTGCTAAGAAACATCCTCTATCGTTCATCGTATAGTTCCCTCCCCAAGGGTAAGAACCTCCATTTAGACCTCCACGAGCTGCATATTCCCACTCTGCTTCATTAGGTAAACGAAAAGCATATTGTGTTTGTCTTTTCTTTTCACGCTGAAAATCATTTTTAAATTTTGTTCTCCAATGACAAAATGCTTTTGCTTGCTTCCAAGTAATTCCAACAACAGGATAATCACTATATGCATCGTGCCAAAAATAGTCTTGGTGCATTGGGTCATTATAGGAATACGCAAAATCTTTAACCCAAACTGTGGTATCTGGATACACTTCTACTGCTTCACGTTTTATATAATCTCTACGATTACCTCCTGCTCTTGCTGCTGCTTCTATATCTAGATAAGTGTAAGCGTATTTTAATTTTTTAACATCCATCACACGATCTCCTGTAACAGAAAGTTCTTGTGGCAAATATAATGAGTCCATCACTTCAGTATAATACTCATCTGGAAACTCTTCGGTATCCCAAATAATATCTTCTTCTGGCAACACACGGTTACCCCCCAAAGAGTCTAACGAGTAATAATTATCATACATGTATTTCTCATAAGCAGTTTGCTCATCTGGATCTACATCTTGAAAACCATATACACCTATGCCTGGCTCACTTTCTAAGCCCATATCCTCTACCATTTGAGCAAGACGCGTTTTTATAATTGAATCACGAACCCAATTTACATACTGTCTGTATTCGCTATTGGTAATCTCCGTTTCATCCATATAAAATGAACGTACCGTAACCGTTTTAGAAGGCGTACTATTGTCTTTGGCAAAATCATCATCTTGTTTTCCCATAACAAAAGCTCCTCCAGGGATAAGCGCCATTCCTGGTGGTTTTTCTGGACGCCACTTCTTACCACGAACACCAACTAAATCCCCTTGGCTTTTCCCCCCACAACTGATTAGAAAACTTGTTACTAATACTAATAAAATTAACTTCTTCATGAAACCTATTTTTGTTTTTTCTATTCTTAAAAAAATCGAGCCGTAAACCTATTCAAATATTTTGATAAATGCAATTATTTTTCCAATAACTTTTTTACATCTGCAAAAATATACTTTTTCATTAAATAAACGTCAACTATTTTTATTTATTGTTTATACTGCTTTAAATTATACATTTATATCATTTTTCGTATCGCTTTCCACCAACGACTAGGCACTTCTCCATTACAAGCAAGTGAATAATCATTATAGGAGCAAGGTAATAACGTAGTCTTTTTATATTTATTATCGGGAACGACTAATTCCATCCACCAACGGGCACTTTTTACACTTTTATAGAAGATAACATCCTGTTCCTCAAGTAGAACAGTGTATTTTTTAAATTGCTCTTTTTGCACAAAAGGATGTTCTTTTATTCTTAAATTAACCCCTTCCATAAAATACCAAACCATTTGAGCAGCTAATTTTGCCGTCTGATTGGCATCATCCAAAGTAGGATTGTACTCAAACAGTCCAACACTTGACAATCTAGAACTCAACCCTGCATAACGCATAATAGCACATGCTTCTTCGCCTGTAAAACCATTAGGAACAGCATTAGCATTTCCCACAGCATCATTATAACGAATAGCGCTAATATCAATACTAAAGATGTCTGCATCGCGCAAAATAGGCTCTACCAACTTAATATCTCGGCGTATTTCGCCTACACGATAGGCGTCAAAGTACAATTTGTACATCAAATCTATCTCTTCCTGCGAATTGTAATAAGTTTGGTAACCAATATTACTAAAGTTAAATAAATTATTAGGTTGTTTTAATATAATTTTACCTAAATAAGATGTTGAGCTTATAGTATTATCAGGATTTCCTAAATCAAATTTAGGGTCTAGCACAACCATATTTACTAATTGTTCTAAACCTTCATAACCTTTAAATATTGCATAGGTCAAGTCTTGACTTCCTCCTAATAATATAGGTATTATTTGGTTTTTTACAAGTTCTTTAATTAAACTTTGCACTGCAAAATAGGTATCTTCTAAGGTTTCTCCTGCTTTTATTGCACCTAAATCTATTATGTTTAAATTCCAATTTCCTGGGAATAATTGATACAATTCTTTTCTAATCTGATCTCCTCCTAACGCTGTACCATTATTATTTATAGCAGCACGAGACTCTTCTACATTAAAAATAGCTAGTTGCACATCATCAAAACTAGGAAAATCAGCTTTGGTATGTTTTACTATACTATTACCCAAGGTTAATTCGGGTAATATTGCAGTAAATTCTACTAATTCTTCTGATATTGGAGTTAAATAATCCAAAATATTATTTCTTTTTTGGTTTAGGCTTAGCCTTTGCTTTAGCTTTGGCTTTAGTTTTACGTTTTGGTTTTTTAGCTGCTATCATTGCTTCTACCTCTTCTAGGGTTAAAGCTTTTGCATCGGTGGTTTTGGGTAATTCTATTTTAGTTTTACCTTTAATAATATTAAACCTTCCCCAACGTGCTTTTTCTACACGTATTCCTGCGTCTTCCCAGTTATGAATAACCTTATCTATTTCTTTTTGTATCTTTTCTTTTATTAATGTATCAATATCTTCGTTTGATAAATTATCAAAATCATATTTTTTATTGACATTAATAAACATGTTGTTCCATTTTAAGAAAGGACCAAAACGACCTACACCTTTTTGCACAGGCATACCATCAAACTCAGCAATAGGCCTATCAGTTTCTATACGTTCGTCTATCAATGGTTTTGCAGCTTCCAAATCTACTTCTAGTGGATCCATATCTTTAGGTAAAGGAATAAACTTAGCTCCAAATTTTATATAAGGACCAAAACGCCCATTAGCTACTACAATTTTTTCGCCTTGATATTCGCCTAAATCTTTAGGTAGTTTAAACAAATCTAATGCTTCTTCTAGTGTAATAGTATCTAGTGACTGCTCCTTGAGCAAACTTGCAAAACGTTTATCTTCATCTTCTCTATCGCCTATTTGTGCCATTGCTCCGTATCTACCAAAGCGCACTAAAATAGGTTTTCCTGTTGCTGGATCTTTTCCTAGTTCACGTTCGCCACGTTGAAAATCGGCATTTTCTTGTACTTCTGCTACCGTTGGATGGAATTTAGTATAAAAATCTTTTATCATACCTTTCCATTGTAGTTTACCTTCGGCTATTTCGTCAAACTCTGCTTCTACTTTTGCTGTAAAACCAAAATCTAATACGTTTGCAAAGTTCGCTACTAGAAAGTCGTTTACAATTTTACCAATATCTGTAGGAACTAATTTCCCTTTATCAGAACCTACTTTTTCTGTCAAAGTAGCATCAGTTACTTTTCCTGATTTCAGCATTAACTGTGTATAATCTCTTGGCGAACCCTCTATAGATCCTTTTACAATATATTCTCTACGTTGTATGGTAGAAATAGTTGGTGCGTATGTAGATGGTCTTCCTATTCCTAATTCTTCTAATTTTTTTACTAATGCAGCTTCTGTAAAACGAGGCGGCGCTTTAGTGTAGCGTTCTGTTGCTGTAATAAACACATTAGTTAACGTTTCTTTTAATTGCATTTTAGGCAGCATTCCTGCTTGTTCTTCGTCTTCATTATCCGTTCCTTCTAAATATACTTTTAAAAATCCGTCAAATTTAACTACTTCACCTTTTGCATTAAATATACTTTTATTATTGTTATTACTTATTTTAACTGAAGTACGTTCCAATACTGCTTCACTCATTTGAGAAGCTAATGTACGTTTCCAGATAAGTGCATAAAGCCTATCTTGATCAAAATCTACCGCAACACGATGTCTCGACATATCAGTTGGACGAATGGCTTCGTGAGCCTCTTGCGCACCTTTAGATTTTGTCTTGAAATTTCTTGGTTTGCTATATTCTGAACCGTAACTAACTGAAATTTCTTTTGCTGCCGCAGTTTTAGCATCATCAGAAAGGTTTAAACTATCTGTTCTCATATAGGTGATGAGGCCTGCTTCATACAAGCGTTGTGCTACCATCATAGTACGAGAAACCGAAAAACCTAATTTTCGTGAAGCCTCTTGCTGCAATGTAGAAGTGGTAAATGGTGGAGCTGGAGATTTTTTTGCAGGCTTTACTTGCAAATCACTCACAGAAAAATCAGCACCATTACACGATTCCAAAAATGCTGCAGCATCTTTTTTACTACTAAATCCTTTAGCTAGACTTGCCTTAAATTTTTTTCCCGCTGCATTTTTAAACTCAGCAACTACTTTGTAGCTAGCTACAGGTTTAAATTCGTTAATATCGCGTTCGCGTTCTACAATAAGACGTACCGCAACGGACTGGACACGTCCTGCCGAAAGTCCCGGTTTAATCTTACGCCACAAAACAGGTGAAAGTTCATAACCTACTAACCTATCTAAAACTCTACGTGCTTGCTGCGCATCTACCAAGTGCGTGTTTATACCTCTTGGGTTTTCTACAGCATTAAGTATAGCTTTTTTGGTTATTTCGTGAAAAACAATACGTTTTGTCTTGTCTTCTTTTAGTTTTAATTGCTCTTTTAAATGCCAAGCAATAGCTTCTCCCTCTCTATCTTCATCACTCGCTAACCAAACCATATCGGCTTTTTTGGCTAATGATTTCAATTCTGCAACTAATTTCTTTTTATCGGATGGCACTTCGTAATTAGGTTCAAAATCACCTTCCACATCAACATTTATACCACTAGATGGTAAATCTGCAATATGCCCAAAACTAGACTTTACTTGAAAATCTTTTCCTAAAAATTTTTCAATTGTTTTTGCTTTTGCTGGTGACTCTACTATTACTAAGTTTGATGCCATAAATTTCTTTTTTTATTAAAATAACACACTATACTATTATAGTACAATGTTTTCATTTTGGAGCTGCAAAAGTATATAGAATTTTTTTAATGTCAAGAAAAAAAGTACTTTTACCCTAAATTATTTATATAAAATTAGAAAAAAAGATGCGTTTTAAAGTAAAAAACAACCATAAAATTAGTTTAAAAAACCTAAGTACTAAGCCTAATACAGCGCAAAATGACAAGGCAAATAAAACGGCTTTAAAAAAACTTAGAAAAAAACTCAGTAAACTTCAAGATAAGATGTACGCACAAGGAAAATACAGCGTGCTAATTATGCTTCAAGGAATGGATACTTCGGGTAAAGATAGTTTAATACGCGAAGTTTTTAAAGATATTAATGCGCGTGGTGTAAACGTGGAAAGCTTTAAAGTTCCTAGCGAAAAAGAATTGAAACACGATTATCTTTGGCGTCATTATATTACTTTACCCGAAAGAGGAAAATTTACTGTATTTAATAGAACACATTATGAAAACGTATTGGTTACACGTGTGCATCCTGAGTATATTTTGTTTGAAAATATTCCTAACATAACTACTGTTGATGCTATTGATGAGTCTTTTTGGAATAATCGTTTTGAGCAGATTAATAATTTTGAAAAACATCTTGCCCAAAACGGCACTATTATCTTAAAATTCTTTTTGCATTTATCTAAAGACGAACAGAAAAATAGGCTATTAAGACGTTTAAAAATACAAGAGAAAAACTGGAAATTCTCTGCTGGAGACCTCAAAGAACGTAAGCTTTGGGATAAATACCAATTTTGCTACGAAGAAGTACTTAATAGAACCTCTAAAACACATGCGCCTTGGTATATTATTCCTGCAGACAACAAGCCTTTTGCACGCAAAACTGTAGCGCAGCTAATTCTAGATACACTAGAGCAATTAGCCATAAAAACGCCTGAGTTAGATGCAAAAAGCAAAGCTAATATTCAAACTTATATTAAAGCATTGGAGCA
>Ga0256833_1002836_pt1 | contig 12012 bp, 11 predicted proteins | sample 356284metaG_FD_190535 | JGI IMG/M metagenome (GOLD analysis project Ga0256833, IMG submission 190535) | Hydrothermal vent microbial communities from Mid Atlantic Ridge, Atlantic Ocean - 356-284 | ecosystem: Environmental > Aquatic > Marine > Hydrothermal vents | place: Atlantic Ocean: Mid...
GTCTGGCGATGTTATGCCACACCAACCCTTGAATGAACAGTGCAACTCATACAAAGATTCTTCACGCAGTTTCCACTATCGTTTTCGCAATAGGGAGGAGGATTATATCGAAAAATACCTTGCAACAATCTAAACATTAACAAACAATTAATCTTATTCAAAATATGTGCAGGTTTTTTAAAATGACACATTTTTGACACATTATAATGTTATACTTGCAACAAGTAGATAAACCTACAAAATAATTTTAAAGGAGAAAGTTATGAAAAAGTTTGGTCTTTATAGTCTTATGACTATATTCACGGCGATATTAATTGGAGGTTGTGGTCCCTCTCAATCAAGACAGATAAGCGGAAAAATTTTAGACTTCACTACGGCAGAGCCAATCAAAGATGTCAAGCTTACAAGTGGTTCAAATACTGCAACTAGTGGTTCGGATGGCTCCTATACCTTAAATGTTTCATCAAGTGGAACTGTTACTGTAAAAGCACAAAAAAATGGATATGCTCGAACTATAAAATCTGTTACGGTAGGTAGCTCTCCAGACGCCAAGGCTACATTAGATTTTGATATGATTAAGGTAGCATTATCAAAAGAGTTTGATGTAGGATCCGATTTTACTGCAACAGTTCCAGGAACAGTAGCTAGTGTTGACATTAAGGCAGGTTCTTTAACTCAAGAAAATGGTTCGGCTCCTGAGGGAAAAATCATTGCTAACCTAACGCCGATAAAGCCTGCAGAGGATATCCATATGATGCCGGGAGTAATGGTTGATGATGATGGAAAACCGATTGAAAGTTTTGGGGCGATGATAGTCGATTTTGAAGATGCTTCAGGACACAAGCTAAATTTGGCAAGTGGGGAGAGTGCAACCATACGAATACCGGTTTCAAACAAAAAAACAAACTCTAATTTGCCAACAACAGTTCCATTGTATTATTTGGATGAAGCCACAGGAAAATGGAAAAAATATGGAACTAATGCTGCCCTGAATAGTGCAAAAACATATTATGAGGGCACAGTAAGTCATTTTTCACTTGAGAATCTTGATTATCCATATAATACAATATACATAGATGGTTGCGTAGAAGATGCGAATGGAGCAAAAGTAGCTAATGCAGATATTGAAATGGTCGGCTTTGACTACAACAGCATATTGACAACAACAACTGATAGCAACGGTAAATTTAGAATAAGGGCAAAAAAAGGATATACCTCTCTAGTCACGGCAAGCAAAGAGGATATGCTCTCTAATACGGCAAAAGTCCAAAACCCTACTGCAGACTATACAATACCTAACTGTCTAGTTATGGGAAAATTTCCTTTAACTGTAAGACTCACTTGGGGCGAAAATCCAAGCGATCTGGATACACATGTATTTGGTCCAAGCAACTTTCATATATGGTATGGAAATTTTGGAGATTACAATACTACTCATGCCAAGCTTGATGTAGATGACACTACAAGCTATGGTCCAGAGGTTTTCACGGTTAGGGATCTTCCGGAAGGCACTTATCACTATTGCGTGCACCACTATGCAGGCTCTTCAGACATCACCCACTCTGGAGCTAGGATTGAGCTTAAAGTCAACCATACAAGAAGAGTATTTGTGCCTCCTACCACTCCAGCTCAGGGAGCGAGTGATGACTGGTGGAATGTATTTGATTTTGTAGTTGACAGTAATGGCAATATTACAATTACTCCCCCCGTCAACACTTGGTCAACCAAGGCTCCTGATGGAACAGATTTTTATAAAGTTGCAAAAACTGTCAACTAAACAATATGGGCTCAATTTATGAGCCCATACTCCTATCCAATTTTAAAACTCTAAATATAATATCAGTATAATAATTTTTATGAAATATGACAACCTAAAGGATATGGGTGAGAGTATTCATTCGATGCTTGTCAACTCATATACAAAATTCAAAGACAAAACAGCATTTATATATACTGCAAACAAAGAGGAGTTTCGTGTCACTTACCAAAAGCTTTTTGATGATGTCTTGATACTCTCAAGAGCATTTGAGTCAAAAGGCATCAAGAAGGGCTCCAAGGTGATGTTTGTCTGTGACAATAGATATGAGTGGATAGTGACCGATCTAGCAATCATATCTCTTGGGGCAATCGTAGTGCCAAGAGGTAGCGATACTCCTACTCAAGAGCTTGAATTTATAATTGAGCATTCAGAAGCCGAATTTCTCATACTAGAGTCTGAAACTCTATACAATCTACACAAAGATATGATTGATCGGCTCAAACTAAAAGCTATCTTTGCCATAGAGGCGGAGAAGATGCACAAACTGTTTGATAAAACCTACTCATACCAAGATCTGCTCAAAAATAGAGATATAAGCAACAAAGATATAGAGAAGTTTAAAAACAAAAAAGACAACATCCAAAGCCAAGACCTCTTTACAATTATTTACACCTCAGGCACTACCGGCAAACCCAAAGGCGTGATGTTGACACATAGAAATATGATGTATAATCTTGAGTCAATACCTCCATTGATAGAGTTGACAAAAGATGATCTTTGGGTATCTATATTGCCATCTTGGCATATATTTGAACTAGCCGTGGAGTATGCTGCACTCTCTCAAGGATGCACAACGGTTTACTCCTCCATCAAGACTTTTGCTAATGATTTAGAACACTACAAACCAACACTGGTAGCAACCGTGCCAAGACTTTGGGAGTCAATGTATATCAAAATAAACAATACCCTCCAAAAACAAAACCCCAAAAAAGCAAAACTTTTCAATAAATTGGTCTCTATAAGCTCAGCCTATAATCATTTGCAAAGAGAGCTAAACGACGATCTTCCTAGATTTGAGGATAGATCTTGGTTGCACACAAAAGCTATACAATTATCTGCACTTGTCAAATTGATTCCATTATATCCTTTACATAAATTTGCACAGAAAAAATTTAAAGCTGTTCAAGAAAAATTTGGGGGCAGGCTCAGAGCAGCTATTAGCGGGGGAGGATCACTACCTGATTATTTGGACAAGTGGATAGATGCTGTAGGTATTCGTATAGTCAATGCCTATGGTCTAACTGAAACTGCTCCATTGGTTGCAGGTAGATCATTTGACTGCTACACCTTTGGCACTATCGGCAAAGCTCCAAAGGGGACTGAACTCAAGATTATGCTAGATGACAAACATCAAGCAAAAGCAGGACAAAAGGGAGAAATTTGGATCAGGGGTCCGCAAGTAACGCTGGGATACTACAAGAATGAAGATGAAAACAAAAAAGCTTTTAGTAAGGATGGCTTTTTCAAAAGCGGTGATCTAGGAATGCTAACAATCAAAAATGAGCTTATCATCACAGGTAGATCCAAAGAGATAATAGTGCTTGCAAGTGGTGAAAATATAGATCCAAGCAGGATAGAGTCTGCCATTTCAAAACTACCCTTTGTGACGGACGCCGTGCTTGTCGGACAAGACAAAAAAGGGCTTGGTGCACTGATAGTCCCAGATTTTGAAAATATAAAAAACTATATCAAAGAGCACTTTAGCAAAGATATAAAAAGTATCTCAGAGCTTAAAGATGACAAAAAGATTGCCGACAAAATCAAAAAAGATATCAACAAAGAACTAGATCAAAAAAACGGCTTCAAACCATTTGAAAAACTTCAAAATATCCATCTACTAGAAGAGGAGTTTGAAGTCGGCAAAGAGCTAACCAACACATACAAGAAAAAACGCCATATCATAGAGCAAAAATACAAAAGTATTATAGACAAAATACTCAAATAGTGTCACTCTCATAAGTAAATTGACAATATTTTGGTATAATCTAATATAATAAATTTCTATCTATGGTATAAAATTTTATAAGGTTAAAAATGAATTTGGACAAAAAATTCAAAAAATATCTATTGCTTTTTGGACTATTGGCTTTTATATTTTTTGTGCAATCTTTTTATATAACTGCTCAAGAGTATTTAAAGTATAAAAAATATAATAAAATGACTGCTCAGGTAATTTTGATCACCAAAATTTCAGATGTTATCCATCAATTGCAAAGAGAGAGAGGTCTATCTTCGGCATTTGTGCAGAGCAAAAACAAAATTATCTTGGATGATCTTAAAGAGCAAAAAATAAAAACAGACAAAGCCTATAATAAGCTAAAGAAGTTTTGCCAATCACAAAAAGATTGTCTATCTGAGTTTGTGAAAAAAGATAAAAAGAGTTTCTTATATCTCTTGGAAGTTTTGAATAAGCAAAGAGATGCCGTTATCAAATTCAAGTTAAGTAGCCAAGAGATTTTAGATTACTACTCAAATATAGACGAAAATTTTCTTCAAGATATTATAAAAATTGAAAAAAATATACAACTTCACAAAAAATATAATGATATCGCCTCTTTAGTATATATAAATTATGCAAAAGAGTATGCCGGTCTCAAACGACCTGTTGGATTTGAACTAATTTCCTCAAAAAATATTACCCCTAAGCAAAAAAGGAAGTTTGTATCATTATCCGATAGGGAGAATGCTTATATAGATCTCTTTCTTGAGTATGCAGACAAAAAATTTGTCGATCAGTATAATCAAATATTAAAAAATCCATTTTATAACGAAATAGAGCATATAAGCAAAGATATCGTTTATGCCGACCCAAAAGCTCTATCTAGTATATCGCCGGTATATTGGTTTAGAGTCAATACAAAATATATAAATGCTCTCCATAACCTACATAAATCTCTTACATCATATGTTATACAAAATATTCAAGTAGCATTAAAATCTACACGCATCGAACTGATTTTGTATATACTTGGTGCATTTTTGTTTGCCTTACTCTTTGTCGGTGTTATTTTTGTGCTAATAAAAATGATAAAAGATGAACAAAGAATGCGTCAAATGATAGATAAATATATAATCATCTCTTCAACAGACACAAGAGGTATCATAACAGATGCTAGTGAAGCATTTTGTAGAATATCTCAATATTCAAAAGAGGAGTTGATAGGCAAACCTCACAATATAGTCCGTGATCCAATAATGCCAAAAAAAGCCTTCAAAGAGATGTGGGACACTATAAAAAGCGGTAAAAAATGGCGAGGCAAAATCAGAAACAAGAAAAAAGATGGAGAATATTATTGGGTCGATGCTGTTATTGAACCAAATTTTGACAAAAAAGGAAAGATTACATCTTATACGGCAATCAGACAAGATATAACAGATGCTATAAAATTGGATGAATTGAATGCAACACTTGAAGATAGAATTGCAAAAGAGGTAGAGCTAAACAAACAAAAAGAGCATCAAATGATTTTGCAATCTAGACATGCTCAAATGGGTGAAATGATCAGTATGATTGCCCATCAATGGAGACAGCCTCTCTCTGCAATAAGCAGTCTAAGCGGTGCATTAGAGCTTCGTTGCAAGCTTGATAGACTTAAAGTAGACGAGACTGCTGCCGCAGCTGCAAAAATATCCGAACACGCTCAACATTTGAGTCAAACCATAAATGACTTCAGAGATTTTTTCAGACCGGATAAAAATATAGAAAAAACATCATATCCAGTGCTTATAGACAATGCTCTAAGCATTATAGGAACCTCCATTGAAAACAAAAATATAAAAATAACTCAAGAGCATACAGAAACTATAGATATATACACCTATCCAAATGAGGTCAAACAGGTAATTTTGAATATAATCAAAAATGCAGAAGATGCTATACTAGATAAGCAAGTTGAAAATGGTGAGATAAAAATAATAACCAACAAAGATACTCTAATAATCAAAGATAATGCAGGCGGCATACCTGAGAATATAATTGAAAAAATATTTGATCCATATTTTTCTACCAAGCTAAAAAAGGATGGGACAGGGCTTGGTCTATATATGGCAAAAACAATTATTGAAAAGCATTGTGAAGGTCAAATAAAAGCATATAATAAAGATGGCGGAGCACTATTTGAGATAGTGCTCAAAAATCTAAAAACAAAGCACGAGACGACAAATGAGCGATAAAATATATGATCTTATCCTAAAAACCCAAGATCTTTCTCTGCTTTATGTTGAAGACAATGGAGTCACTAGAGAATCTACACTAGAGGTATTTAAAGAGTTTTTTGGCGAAATAACACTTGCCAATAATGGCAAAGAGGGATTTGAGCAATTTCAAAATCATAATTTTGATCTAATAATTACCGATATCAAAATGCCTATAATGGATGGTCTTGAAATGAGCGGTAAAATTAGAGGGCTAAACAAAGAAATTCCTATTTTGGTATTGTCGGCACACGATGAAGGTGAGCTATTTTACAAAAGTATTCATCTGCAAATAACCGGATATATATTTAAGCCGCTAGATATCAATCAATTTGTCAATACACTATCAAGTATAGTATCAAATATACTACTCAAAAAGAGACTCAAAAAGCAAGAATATTTACTAAAGCAATATCAAGCCGCTACTGATAAAATAGCGATAGTATCAAAAACAGACCCTGATGGTGTCATTACATATGTAAACAAAAATTTTTCTAAGCTATCAGAGTATTTACCTGAAGAGTTGATGGGACATAGACATAATATCATACGAGACCTCAACATAGGGAGCGATTTTTATGAGAATCTATGGAAAACTATCAAAGATAACAAAAGTGTCTGGAGCGGAACAATCAGAAACAGAAGTAAAACGGGCAAAAAATATTATCTCAAAACATCCATTGTCCCAATTTTTGATGAACAAGAAAATATCATTGAATATATTGCCTTGCAGTATGACATAACAAATATTATACAACAAAAAACACGCTTGGATGATGAGCTAAATGACATACAAGAGCCTTTGGTTGTCTATATGAAAATAGAAAACTACAAAACCCTGCAAGAGATGCATAGGTATGAAGATATTCAAAATATCGTCAATAAGCTTGCTACACAAATTTCAAAATATACAGAGCCGATATTTAACTTTAGAAAACTATATAAAATGGAGTATGGAGAATTTATTATTGTGGCTGATAAAAATGCTATACAATATAGTATAGATGATATCATAGAGAAACTCAAAAAGATACAAAAACAGGTAAATCCATATATCATAATATCGTTGGCATATGAGGGAGATGATCTATTGGATAGTGCTCGCTTAGGCATAAGAGATAACATCAAAAATAATAGAGATTTTGTCGTTGCCAATCATTTTCTTGAGTATAAGAAACAGGATGCCAAACAAAATATCCAAAAAATATCTATTATCAAAGATGCAATTGATAACTATGGAATCGTCTCATATTTTCAGCCAATTATAAACAACAATACCAAAAGTATAGATAAATTTGAATCTCTTGTCAGACTTGTAGACTCAGATCAAAATGTCATCTCTCCTGCAGATTTCTTGGGTGTTAGTAAAAATAGTAGATACTATTATGAAATCTCCTCTACCGTTATTAAAAATTCATTTGCAGTATTGGAATACACTGAGAATGTAGATATATCGATCAATTTATCCGCTTTGGATATAGAGTCAAGCGAAATTAGGGAATTGATATATACATCTCTAGATAAATACAAAAATGACGCACACAGGATCATATTTGAGCTACTTGAGGATGAGGTGTTTAAAGATTTTGATGCCATTAATCAATTTATAACCAATGTCAAAATATATGGTGTCAAAATTGCTATCGATGATTTTGGAACAGGTCACTCAAATTATGAGAGGGTGCTTGAGTATCAACCTGATATTTTGAAGATAGATGGCAAACTAATCAAAAATATCCTGACAGACAACTACTCCGAATCTATTGTAAAGTCTATTATTCTTTTTGCAGAGACACAACACATAAAAACTGTAGCTGAATTTGTAGAATCAAAAGAGATATATGAAAAGCTTTTTGAGCTTGGGATTGACTATTCTCAAGGATACTATTTTGGAAAACCAAAACCAATGAAAGAGTATCTTCTTGAGAATATAGTATTTGCCAAATAGCAGCTTGATAAATACTATTTGTATCTAAATGTAATCCTACCCTTGTCTAGACTATAAGGTGTTAGCTCTACTTTGACTTTATCGCCTGGAAGTATTTTGATATAGTGCATACGCATCTTTCCTGCGATATGACAAAGTATCACATGTCCATTGTCAAGCTCTACCTTAAATGTAGCATTTGGAAGTGCCTCTACCACTTTGCCGTCAATCTCTATTACATCATCTTTTGCCATTTGTCTCTCCTTTATTATGCTTGTGTCAAGATTATAGCTTTGTTATCTACTATAGCCACTTGGTGTTCATAATGACTAGTTCTCAGTCCATCCTCACTTACTACCGACCAATCATCTTCTAGATGCACCGGAGTGCTACTTTTGTGACACACCATAGGCTCTATACAAAATACCATACCATTTTTGATCTTGGGACCTTGTTTGATAGTGCCCTCTAGATAGTTTGGGATACTAGGCTCTTCGTGTGGCTTTTTGCCGATACCGTGTCCACTATATTGTCTAAGTGGCACATAACCCCTTGAGGTAATAAAATCTTCAAGGATTTTGCTAAGCTCTTTAAATCTCATGCCTACTCTTATAGATTCTATTGCATGATACAAGGCATCTTTGGAGCAGGCTATCAAATCTTGATCCTCTTTGGATATCTCTCCTACTGCCATAGTGATAGCAGCATCTCCATAATACCCATCAATTTTGGATCCAATATCGATACCTAGTATATCTCCCTCTTTGACAATTCTATCGTCAGGGACTCCGTGTATGCATACTTCGTTTAGGGATGTGCATATCGAACCCGGAAAGCCATATAGATTGAGAAATGATGGTTCTGCACCAAGGTCTCTTATGTAGCTGTCTGCAATATCATTGATTTGTTTTAGCGTCATACCCGGCTTAACGATAGAGCACATATACTCAAGTGTCTTACTGACTATTGAGCCAGCAAGCTTGAGCTTCTCTATCTCAGCCGGTTTTCTGAGAGGTATAGCCATTATAGACCTACATTTCCTAGGACTTCATATTGGCTCATAGTTCTTTGTGCCTCAATTTTTCTCATAGTATCAAGTGCAACCTGAACGATAATCAAAACAGATGTTCCACCAAAGTAAAATGATGCACCCAATCCATTGATAAATATAAATGGTATCGTAGAGATTATACCCAAGTATATAGCACCTGTTGCCGTCAATCTACTTGCCACTTCATTCAAAAACTCTTTGGTATGCTCACCCGGTCTAACACCCGGTATAAATCCACCTTGTCTTTTGAGGTTGTCGGCAATATCTTTTGCATTGAACTGTATAGATGCATAAAAAAATGCAAAGAAGATAATCAACAAAAACATAAGAACATTAAAGACAACTCCACCCGGAGTCAATATATCTGAAATTTGTGTCAATATTGGATTTGTGCTTGATCTGAGTATGGTCAAAGGAAACATCAATATAGCACTTGCAAATATAGGAGGAATAACACCTGAAATGTTTACTCTTACAGGTATATAGTTCATCACCTTTTTGTTTTGGTTTTGCATAATAGTTTTTCTAGAATAGCTAATAGGAACTCTTCTTTCTCCTAGCTCAACATAGATAATTGTCAATATTGTCACAATGATAATCGCCAAGATAGCTAATACCGATAAGAAGCTCATAGTTCCTGCATTTACAGACTCGACTGTATTGCTGATAGCTCTTGGTATACCGGATACTATACCTGCAAAAATGATCAATGATATCCCGTTTCCAATGCCCTTTTGAGTAATCTGCTCACCTATCCACATCAAAAGCATTGTTCCTGTAAGCATCGAAAATGTCGCTATTATCGTAAAGGTTAAAGGATTGATAAGGATAGCTTCTCCATTGTTACCCAAAGATCTAAGCCCTATAGAGACGCCCGCTGCTTGAACTACAGTGATAAATATAGTAAAGTATCTGATGATTTGCATATACTTTTGCATACCATCACGCTCTTTTTTCATTTGACCAAGAGCAGGAAAAGTGGCAGCAAGAAGCTCCATAACGATAGAGGCAGTAATGTATGGCATAACACCTAATGAAATAACGCTAAAACGCTTAACAGCACCTCCACTAAACATATTTGCCATACCCAAACCGGTGTTTGAGTTTTGATCAAAAAAGCTTTTGATCATATCCAGATCAACACCTGGAACAGGAATATAGGCTAGAACTCTGTATGCAAAAAGAAATCCAAGAGTTATGAGGATTTTTTTAGTTAAAGCGTTATCCATGACTATTTACCACTTGTTGTTATGGCATCATCTTTGATCTTAGAAGCCAAATCTTTTGCAGATGCACCGATTAGCTTGACTCTTTTTACTGTCTTTGGCATTTTGTGAACCGAAGCAATACTCTCAAGAGTAATCTCATCAAGCTCGGCAACTGCTTTTATACGCTCTATATTGATAACATAAGGTTTCTCTACTCTTGATGTAAAGCCCACTTTTGGAACTCTTTGGATGAGTGGCATTTGACCACCTTCAAAACCTCTTTTGCGGCTATATCCTGTTCTTGACTTTTGACCGTTATTACCGCGTCCTGCTGTTTTGCCTGTGCCTGATCCCTGACCTCTACCTACTCTTTTTCTGTTTTTAGTAGAGCCTGGTGCCGGCTGTAGATTGTGCAAACTCATAAGCTTCTCCTTAACCTTTAATTCTAGTAAGTGCTTCTACTGTGCATCTTACTAGGTTGTTTGGATTGTTAGAACCAATAGATTTGGCGATTACATCTTTGATGCCTGCCAATTCTATCACCGGTCTTGCTGCTCCACCCGCTATAGTTCCTGTTCCTTCACTTGCCGGCTTTAGAATGATGCGGCTAGAGTTGAACTTGTGTTCAATATCGTGAGCGATTGTTGTGCCTTTGATATTGACTTTGACAAGTTGCTTGAAAGCATCATCTATCGCCTTTTTGATTGCATCAGGAACCTCTTTTGCTTTGCCAAATCCATAACCTATAGTGCCTTTTTTGTCACCTACGACTACAAGTGCAGTAAATCTAAATCTTCTACCACCCTTGACAACTTTGGTTACACGACCTATATTTACGATTGCTTCTTCAAAATCTTCTCTGTTTATATTTTCCATCTATATTCCTTAAAACTTGATGCCAGATTCTCTAAGTGCATCTGCAAATGACGCAACTACACCATGATACAAATAGCCGTTTCTGTCAAATACAATAGTATCTATATTTGCAGATTTCAATTTATCAGCCATATCGGCAGCTATCTTTTTGACATCCTCTCTTGTTGCTTTGAGACCAAGCTTATTGCCATCACTATATGCAATTGTAGCACCGGCATCATCATTGATAGCTTGTGCATAAAAATGTTTATTTGATCTGAAAACAGTCAATCTAGGAAGCTCAGCTGTGCCATGTATCTTGCCTCTAACTCTTTTTTTTCTTTGAGCAGCGACTCTATTTTTTCTTCTTTGAATACTTTTTAACATCTATGCTCCTTATTTAGCTGTCTTACCGGCTTTTCTGATGATGTGCTCATCTGTATATTTCACACCCTTACCTTTGTATGGCTCAGGAGGTCTAAATGCTCTAATCTCAGCTGCTGCCTGGCCGACTGCTTGCTTGTCATCACCGGAGACATGGATAATGTTTTTTTCTACTGAGATATTTAATCCTTCTGGAATATCATACATTACCGGATGAGAGAAGCCCAACTGCAATTCAAGTGTCTTGCCTTTGACAGCCGCTCTATAACCGACACCATTGATCTCAAGTGACTTTTTAAATCCCTTATCGAGTCCCTCTAATATGTTTGCAAACAGTGCTCTATATGTGCCCCAATAAGCAGATGATTGTTTATCCTCTCCTACTCTTGAAAAAGAGACTTCATTGTTCTCCACTTTGGCTTCCACTCTGCCGTGTGTTTCAAGTCTCTTTTCAGTGTTGCCTTTTTTGGCTACCAATGTAGTTCCATCGATCGATACCTCTATACCGTTTGGTATAGAGACTGGATTTTTACCAACTCTTGACATATCCTATCTCCTTACCATATACTACAAA
>Ga0256833_1002837_pt1 | contig 12012 bp, 2 predicted proteins | sample 356284metaG_FD_190535 | JGI IMG/M metagenome (GOLD analysis project Ga0256833, IMG submission 190535) | Hydrothermal vent microbial communities from Mid Atlantic Ridge, Atlantic Ocean - 356-284 | ecosystem: Environmental > Aquatic > Marine > Hydrothermal vents | place: Atlantic Ocean: Mid...
TCTGGACAATTGCCCGCAGGTTCCGGGTTTCCGCCACTGATATCCGCAGGTGGAACAACCTGCGGTCCAACCTGATTCATCCGGGCAAAAAACTGGTTGTGAGAAAGGTATGATGCTGCACGAACATTTTGGATCAAAGTCAACCTTGATGGGCTGTAGAGTAGAGCACTAATCAAAGGATTTACCTTGCTGGATCTTACCCGACGCCTTGCCGCACGCGGCTACTACGTGTCCAGAAAAGTAGCCATATCATAGCGACCCCTCATCAAACCGGACGTGCAGTTTTCCCGCATCCGGCTTTCCTGCTATCTTCATATCAATACTTTCGCGGTAGAGGTCAGCTTCATAGACGAATCAGACCTAACCGGCCATATATTAACCCGTACCATTTCATCCCATCCGGTGGACGGACTGGACGCTGACTCCGACGTTTAAGATGCTTTACCATCCGGTGGCAAAGAAAATAATTCATGCGTTGAAACTGCATCCCATGGTGAAAGTGATCAAAATAATTCTTCCAACCGTGGACCTGTCTGTTTACCCTGGCGACCAGTTCCGATATTGGCACAGATGTCGTATGTGCGTTGAATAACCGTCGTAAAGAGTCCCGTTCCCGTGAACAAGCCTTGTTACCTGGTTCTACGCTTAAATAATGTTCTTCAACGTTATACCGGCTTCTCTTATAACGGAAAGTGTAACCCAGAAAATCAAGGGAGTCCCCATCATTTATGAGATTACGAATAGAGGTTTTCTCTTGATTAATCGACAACCCCATCCACTGCTCCACAACCTCCTCAACCCAGGTAAGTATGCCTGGCCCGATAAATTTAGCCAAGATAATAAAATCATCCGCATAGCGGATAATGTGCGCCCCGGCAAATCGGGCAGGACCGTTTTCTGCATGAAACCTCTTGTCCAGCCAGTGCAGATACAGGTTAGCCAGCAGAGGAGATATAACTCCGCCTTGTGGCGTACCTTGCTTCTTCCGCACATTTCCTGATGGATGCTGACCATATTTGGGAGACTCCTGAACAGGTGCCTTCAGCCATAGACGAATCAGCCGGAGGACACTACGGTCAGATACCCGCATCTCCACGCACGCCATCAACTTGTCGTGTGGGATGGTGTCAAAGTACCCCTTGAGATCTGCATCATATACAGCGGTGTATCCTTCTTCCAAGACTGTCTTAATCACTGTCAATGCATCATGAGCCGACCTTCCAGGACGAAAACCATATGAACTGTCAAGGAAATCAGCCTCAAAGATCGGTTCCAATATCAGCTTGGCAGCGGTTTGCACAACCCGATCGCGTATGGTGGGTATCCCCAGGGGACGTTCGCCACCATTAGCTTTTGGAATCATCACACGCCGCACTGCCTGCGGCTTGTAGAGCTTCTTTTCCAAAGAGAAACGAATCTCCTCAATAAAAGCATGCTCACCACCGGAAGAGGTTTGTATCTGTTTGATACTTACCCCATCCACCCCTGGTGCGCCCCCGTTTCGGACTACCAGAGTCCAGGCTGCCGCAAGTACGTCCTGCCTGTAAATTCGGTCATACAACGCATAAAACCGAAATCCAGGCTCCCGCTTTGCCTTGATATAAAGCTTCTTCCTCAGCCTGAAGAGAGGTTCGGGCAATCCAAGGCTATTCGCCTGAAATGCAGACGACAGCATAGAAGCTTCTTGTTCCGTAGTGGTCTTTTCAGACAAGCGGCTCTCTCCTTCTGATTCCAAAGCATGACAACAGTAAGGCCCCTTTGCTCCACGGGAGTTACCCCGCTTCGTCACTACTATAGGCCTCTCCGATTTCCGCTAATCCGGATCTCAAGGTTATGTGTTCCCTTGATGCCGTCAGGGTACGACCCTCAGATTAACGGACCTCCCAGGTTCCTTGCTGATCTTTCGACACGCGCCGCCCTCAAACACCCCGGAGAGTCATACCGCTGCATGCATTGGTTTCTTCACGGTATACTGGCTTCACCACTTACGGCAGGTTGGCCACTCTCAGAAAACTTTAACGAGGCCGAATCAGGTTCATGTACATTACGGCTCACACCTTCGCTCGCCGGGGCTTCGACTGCGATGTTACCAGGCACAGCCGCCCGGATCACTACATATACAACCAACAATTTATATGATAAGCTCCTTTCAGCTTACAAGATCAGCCAGGCTTGGCCTGGCGCACCGTAAAAAGTCAACACCTACCAGCTTGTTGAGAAACAAGCCGATAGTTCATCAGTCCCCTGCCTGTTAAACTGAACTATCAAAATTCTATCCGTAACTCTCCAATAACTCCATGAGCCCGATAGTCCTTTTCCCAGCCACCAATATATCGCAGCGATGAACTGAATCCTGATTTCCCGACAAAGGTAAGCCCTGCACTCATTTTCGCCATGTTACGTTGGTCATCCCGGCCCCTGATCGTAAATGAGGCATCACGAAAACCGGCAAATGAAGCAGACAGCAGTCTGTCATCAAGGCCAAAATCATAGTTCCATGCCAGACTGATCTCCGGAGCAATAATCCCAATGGGTGTGGCAAATGCCCTCCCTAACCGTAAGCCTATATCAGAAACAAGAGAATCCGTACGACGCCCCTGCATGACAAGATTGAGTGATTCTGCCCCGGTTGTTTTAAAATCAGATTCATCAAGAGTCGCATACTGCATTCCGGCAAAGGTCTGAAGAACCCAATCATTCCTTTTAAAGTTATAGCCGCCTTCACTATAAACTGACCAGCTATGTCCCTGATGACTACTGATTGTTTGGGTCGGCAAAGAAAATGCCATAAAATGACGGTAAGTATCATAATCATGATGACCGTAGGAAAAAATTCCATCAAGATAACAGGTATCGGAAAAAAAACTCGCATATAATGACCCATAGGTGCTATCGATATCACCGGCACCCTGATTGTCTACATCAACATTGGTCCAGGTATGGCCTAGGGACAGACCAACAAGCAATTTATCGTCCCAGACACGATCCAGGCCGCCGATGACACTTTTGGCGTTATAATCATAGCCGGTAAACTCACCGACATGATCCTGAACTCCCCGGAAACCGGTTATATTAATCCAGGTGCTATACCTATTTTCCGTTTTTTCCTCCTTTCTCAGAAGTTGAGCCAGCCCGGCATTGGAACCGTTGTACGCGAGAAGTGTCGATTTGTTTAATGAAAAATCAGCTGCCCACGGCAGGGAAGATGATGTCCTGCCGCCGGTAAAAATGCTATTCATGCGCATGGCAACAGGCTGAACAGACTGCTGAACCGATCGCAGGGTAGTTTTGGTAAAATTATCATAAAAATCAGGGATCAGCGGGCCATAGGTGTCGGCAAGCTCCCTGGTCGTTGAAAGCTCAAACAGATAACGAATATACGGATCCATGCTGTCCACGCCCCCGGCTAGCTGGAGAGCATTAAAATAATCACCGATTGCGCTTTGGTTGCCGGTCAGACCGATCGGAGAAAAATCAATATCCAGGCCAATCGCCAATGCTGTTGGGCCCGGCGTAATAAGCTGATAATCCACCACGGCAGATGGACGAACATTCAGGTCTGCGCCTGCATTGACCACACCACCATTGCCGGTAACGATGTTGACCGTATGATTGCCAGGCATGAGATCCTCAGGGTTAAGCGTGTTCACCTTAACTGTTCCGGACACCCTGGCCTTGCCGCTCACCTTAATCAGATCCGCTTTATTTTTATTAAAATCGAGATCAACATGATAAATTCCGGTAGATGTCTGAAAAAAATTGCCGACCAGTTTGGTGGTCATGAGATTATTTAACCCGCCCGGAGAAAAATTACCGGCATTGGTCACCAGATTACCGTTACCGACAATCAAGGACGGCCCGGAAAGCATCCATGCGCCCCGCATATTATAAAAACTATTTCTGCCGGAACCTAAATCAACATTGCCGATCACCATATTGTAATTATTGACAGTATCATTCCCGGTGGTTGCGGAAATAGCCATGCCATAATAACCATCACCTGTTGAGATAACAGCGTGATTGGCTAATAAATTATTATGACCGCCGACAATTTCAACCCCGCGACCGCCATCCGGGCCGCCGAGAATCTGTCCCCCGTTAAGGGTAATTGTAATATCTCCCGATCCTGATTCTCCACGGCTCTCCGCATAAATTGCGGTTGATCCCCGGCCGGTGGCCAGGACGTTGCCGTTGACCTGCAGGTCAACATTGCCACTACTGCCGATGCCGGCGGCACTCTGAAGAAAAATTGCATCGGAATCCTTACCGGTGGCTATCACATCACCCATAAAGGCGGCATTAATATTGCCGCTGTCACCAATCCCGTGGGAACTACCGGCAAACATGGTATTCACGGCTCCTCCGCCGCCGCCGATACTCTGGATAAAGGCGCCATAAGCGCCCCTGCCACGGGTAACCACAGATCCACCCTGGACAAGATTTATGTCACCGCCATTGCCGATTCCACCACGGCTGAAGGTTACATGAATATCTGAGCCGCTTTGATCGGAAAAGACGGCACCGCCTCCGCCGCCGATCGACTGCAGAAAAATGCCATGGCTGAGCGTGCCGCTGGTTGAAATCGACCCATTATGAACAACGGTAATGTTACCGCCATTCCCGGAGCCGCCCTGCGAGGCACCGAGCATAATATCGACGTTCCCGGGGCCGGTTAATCGTCCCTCTCCGCCACCCGCCCCGATACTCTGAGCCATAAGACCCGGGGCGTAATCTCCGCTGGTAGACAGGTTCCCCGTCATGGACAGGTCAATAGTACCGCCATTCTGTTCATTACCGCCGTTATTGCCAAGATGAACGGATACCGGTGCGGCCTTAGCCTTAAATAAAGGATTGATAGTTGCTGTCGGCAAGATTACAGACGAATTGCCAATACCACCGCCGATACTCTGAACGATCATACCTGCTGAATAATCACCAAACGTGACAAGATTTCCTCTATGGTGAACTGTAATCCCGGATCCACCTTCCCGGCCTATGCCCTGGGCAAATATGCCGGCGGAATCCTTTCCGACCGTGGAAATATCACCGATTGTTGTCACCGTCACATCCTGGCCAAATCCTGCTCCCGCATCACTCTGGGCATAAATTGCCGGCGAGGCAAGCCCTGAAGTGGCTACCCCGGCGGAGACCACCTGGACAGGGGAAGCGGCGGATTGGCCGATACTCTGGGCATGAATACCCTCGGCATTATTGCCATGGGTTACAATTTTATCGGCAATATTAACCGTTACTCTCGCGCCTGTATTAACACCACCGTCACTGCGGGCAAAAACGGCGGTTGAATTATTGCCAAAAGTATAAATGCCACCAGTTCCGGTCACGGTAAGGTCGCCGCCGCCACTGTTGCCGATGCTGGTTACGTAAATCCCCTGAGAATCAGCTCCCTGCGTCCACACGTCACCAAAGGCGTCAACCCGTACCTCACCGCCGATTCCGGAACCGGCAGCGCTGGCAACATAAATACCTCGAGAAGACTGGCCAAGGGTGACCACGTTACCGGAGGAGACATGAATATCACCTGCCCCAACAGAACCAATGCTCTCGATATGGATACCTTCGGCATTTGTACCTTCGGTTCTCAGCCGGCCGGTTACCGTCGCCTCGACATTACCTCCCACACCTCTACCGGCAGTACTTTGGGCAAAAATCCCCTTTGAACCTGCTCCGGTGGTTAAGATATTCCCGGTCAACACAAGATTGAGAGCACCGCCATTGCCGACACCACCGGCACTGCCGGTAAACAGATCATCAACCACACCACCGCCACCGCCGATACTCTGAACAAAGGCGGCAAAGGCATCCATTCCGCGCGTCGTCAGAGTACCGGTCTGGACAAGCTGAATGGATCCGCCATCACCTCTTCCCTGGTCAGATAATGCCAGTTGAATTTGTGAGCCGTCAAGATCGGAAAAAAGAGCGCCACCGCCACCGCCGATAGTCTGCATAAAGAGGGCATGGGCCTGCTGCCCTATGGTGGAAATCTGCCCGTTATTGGTCAAATCAAGAGAACCTCCGTTACCATCGGCACCCTGCCGCCCGCCAAGGAGAACAGAAGCAGCGCCTGTACCGGTCATCCTTAATTCACCACCACCGGCACCGATGCTCTGCATCAGGATACCCTGGCCCCGGCCACCCATTGTGTATATATCGCCTTTCATGTCAAGAACAACATCGCCGGCATCATGGCCGTCTCCCCCGACACTGCCCATTCTCACGGTAGTTGTTCCAACAGGTGCCGAATCATCAACCTTGGTTCGAGAAAGGATCATATTCAAACTTCCGCCGCCGCCGCCTATGCTCTGCACACTTACGCCTTTCCCCTGGTCACCAAGCACTGCAATCATCCCTGTTCGATGAACGTTAACCCGACCTCCGGTTACATGGTTACTGTCACTGGCCCCCAAAGCAAGCTGAAGATCCATGGAATCTGCGGAACGCGCCTGCAGACGCACCACGCTCTTGCCGCCGCCGCCGCCAATGGACTGCACGACAAGGCCTGATGAATTGTCCCCGGTGGCAATGATATCACCATCATGGAAGCTGTTGACCGCACCACCGCTGTTATCATGATTGCCATCACCACCAAGGCCGATAATTCCTTTGAAAGATGCAATTATATCCGCTGTAGCTGAAGTGACTTCATCAATATCAACGACATCCTGCCGAAGACTCTGAGCGTCTTTGCTGATATCAAGATACATGTTCAAATTACCGCCGCCGCTACTGATTGCCTGGGTAAAAACAGCATTACTGTCCGCACCATTTGTGGCAATGGTTCCGGAAGAGTGAACAGTAACATCACCCCCTATAGCGCTACTGCTGTCCGTGCTTCCCAGTAACACAGGAATAACCATATCTGTGGCCATCCAGAAAGGACTGGTATAGGAAAAAGCCGAGGTTCCGCCACCGCCGCCGACACTCTGGGCAAAGATACCATAGGTCTCATCACCATGGGTAATAATAGAACCACTATGATTAACAACAACATCCCCTGCCATGGCACCATCACCACCACTACCGCCGACGCCGATACTCAATAATGACGATTGCGAGGCCAAACCGCTGACAATAGTCGGATCAATGGACGCGGCCACGGAAGTCCCGCCATTGCCGCCGCCGCCACCAATACTCTGAGCAAAGATACCATAAGATTTTTTACCGAAGGTCTCAATCGTGCCACTGTTGTTCACCACGACGTCATTCCCCGTATTGCCGGTGCCGCCATGGCCGCCGATACCAACAGCACTGTTTATCCCACTGCTGGCCGTACTTCCGACAAGAAGATTACCTGCAACACTGAGACCACCATTACCGCCACCGCCGCCGATACTCTCGGCAACAATACCATGGGCACCCTCTCCATGGGTGACTATACTACCGATGTTTTCGGCAGTAACCTTGCCCGCAGCGCCGCCGGTACCGCCATCTCCACCAAGACTAATGTCAATTGCCGAAGTCGGCACAGTAGCCCCTGTCTGCAATGCTTCCGTTCTGGAAATGACCATACTCCCGGTGCCGCCACCACCACCGACACTGAGGGCAAAGATCCCATGCGCGCCATCACCCATAGTCGTTATAGAACCACTGTCCGAGACACCATCGATTGCCAGATTACGAACCAGAACATCATCCGAACTACCACCTGTACCGCCGGTACCGCCGATACCAAGAGCCAATGACGTACTGCCGCTTGCCGAGGCAAAGGAATTGGTAATGACCGTACTGCCGGACCCGCCACCACCGCCGATGCTCTGAGCCAGAATGCCGACCGCTTCCTGTCCCTTGGTGAGGATTGACCCCGTATTAGCGGCATCGACCTGGGCACCGATACCGCCCGTCCCTCCGTTGCCGCCAACTGAGACAAAAACACGAGCTGAATTATCGCTGGTATTTCTCAAGGTATTAATCACCAGGCCGCCATCACCACCACCGCCGCCGATACTCTGAGCAACTATGGCATGAGAACCTTGTTCAGCCGTTTGAATATTTCCTGAATTATCGACGGTAACCTTGCCACCGGCAGCACCGGTGCCACCGGAACCGCCGACGGTTACCTGCACACCGCTTCCAGAGGTTTTGACCCCGCCACTATAAGCAGCACCACCGGTACCGCCTCCACCGCCGATACTCTGGGCAAGAATTCCAACTGCTTTTTCACCACTCGTATTGACAATTCCCCGATTATCAACCGTCACAGTACCACCGATTCCAGCCTGACCACCTGCACCGCCTAAAGCAATTCCTACAGATGGTGCCGTCAGGGCCGCAGCCGTCGCCTGGCCACCATTTCCTCCGCCACCCCCAATAGACTGGGCAAAGATGGCATGGGCCCTCTTTCCATGAGTTATCGTTTCACCCTCGGCATCCAGGACTACATCACCACCCTCACCGCCGACCCCACCTTCAATACCCACTGCAATTGCAGCTCCCTGTTCACCACTTGCCGTTTCCGCTCCTGTAATACCGCCACTATACGCAGAACTGTTGCCACCACCATTGCCGACACTCTGGGCCAGCAGACCATAGGCACTCGTCTCCAGAGTTTCGATAATACCCGCCGAAGTCAGTTCTACAGTGCCACCCCGCCCGCCAGTACCTCCCTTGCGGCCAATAGACAGAGCCATGGATCCGGCGCTGGTCTTATTAAAAACAAAATCAAGACCGGCATTGCCACCACCACCGCCGATACTCTGGGCGATGATACCGACCGCATCCCTGCCGGTCGTTCCAATATCACCATGATGATCGACAGTGACATGCCCACCGTTGCCGCCGTCACCGGTTGCCCCACCAAGGGCAATCTTGGCGGCTTTGGCGTTGGGAGCATAGCCAAGACCGATATTGAAAGTTGCATTACCGCCGCCGCCACCTATACTCTGGGCAAGAAGACCATGACTTTGAAAACCCTGCGTGCTAATCGTACTGTAATCACTGACCAGCACCTTATCGCCATGGCCGGCGTGTCCACCGGCCCCGCCGATAGCCAGCTGAACGGCAAAAGGACTGCCGGTCGTTGATGTGGTGCTGCCACCTCCCTGCAACTCATTTATAACTTTATCAAAATTAACAATCACACTGTCATCCACCTTGCCCTTCCAGGGATTGCTACCCGTACTACCGGGAGATCCAGAACTGCCGCCGCCGGCATAGGAGAGAAGAAAATTCATTCCCGCATCACCACCGCCGCCGCCGATACTGGAGGCCTCAAGTCCAATAGCGCTCTTACCGTCCGTGGTAATAGTACCGGCAGGATTGTCACTGTCTCCTCGATGTACCGTCACCGCCCCGGCCTGGCCCCCGCCACCACCAAAGCCGCCGATACCAACAATAACCGGAGATCCCTGGGTGGTCACCAGCGTTGATACATTCATTCCACCGGTACCACCTCCACCACCTATACTTTGGGCAAAAATGCCGCGGGCATAATCTCCATTAGTTAAAATATCGCCACTGGAATGGCTGATCTCCACAGCACCGGCATCAGCACCATCACCTGCATGACCACCGATACCGACCAATAAAGAAATATCGGTCTTACCGGCAGTTGCCTGAGAACTGCTGTGATTGATGCTGGTAGCAATATTCAAGCCGCCGTTACCGCCACCGCCGGCAATGGACTGCGCCAGTAAGCCATGTCCTGATGTACCACTGGTGGTAATTGTCCCTTCCTGATCAACGGTAACATCACCACTGATGGCACCGTTGCCGCCGAAGCCACCAACACCAAAGGTTACCGAGGGCAAAGTTCCCTGCCTGTCTGCGGCAATCGAACCACTGATATTTATCGCGCCATTACCACCACCGCCGCCAAGGCTCTGGGCAAAAATACCCGCCCCCTCTTCTCCTTCAACCTGAACATTGGCATGGACATTGACACCGACATCTCCTGCCGTACCGCCATCACCGCCAAAACCGCCGACACCAGCAAGCATCGGCCCGTCCATGACAATACCGCCGCTTATATTTATGCCACCGTTGCCGCCACCACCACCAAGACTCTGGGCCAAAACGCCATAACGCTCATCACCAACAGCCGTTACCCCGTCTCCATTGACAGTTGCCGATACCTTACCGCCGCTACCACCACTACCGCCAAAACCGCCTATACCAAGAACCAGGCTGCCTGTCCGGCCAACAGTGGAATTCGAGACTGAAATACCGCCACTGATATTAATGCCGCCATTGCCGCCGCCTCCACCTATACTTTGGGCAACCACTCCATGAGATCCGTCCTCCATGGTCCGATGGCTGTATCCTGTCAGCGGTATGGTTTCACCATCGATGACCATATCCGGAATATCAAAGGTTTCATCCCTGCCAAGTCCGGCTGCCAGCACATCCCCCCTCACCGCAAGATCAACCGTACCGGCATCGCCACCATTGCCGCCGAAACCGCCGACACCAATACCCGCAGAATAGGACCGACCCACATTAGTTACGGCTACTGCGCCGGCAACATTCAACCCGCCGTTACCGCCGCCGCCACCAATGCTCTGTCCCATAACCCCATGTCCATCAGCGCCAAAGGTCACCACATCCCCGGTCATGTCAAGATCAACATTGCCGCTGTTGCCGCCGCCGCCGCCAAAACCGCCGACGCCAAGGCCCACTGATCCGTTGGTACCATTCAAGGCAACAGACAGACTCCCCGCCACATTTGTTCCCCCATTACCACCGCTGCCGCCGACACTCTGAGCAAGCACACCAATGGCATCACGACCCTTGTGGGCATTCTGATCACCGGTCACAACAAGGCCTTCCACCGTTGCCTGCACATCATCTCCCTGACCGCCATCACCACCAAATCCGCCCAGACCGACACCTATAGCAGCGCCACCGCCCTGAAGTGACAAATTGACCGAACTGGAGACGTTGACGCCACCGTTGCCACCACCGCCGCCAATGCTTTGAGCGGCAATACCAATAGCGCCGTCATCATGGGTACGGCTGTCGCCCCTGCGAACAACATTAACAGTCCCGGCATCGCCGCCGCCACCACCTGCACCACCAATACCAACTGACACGGCACCACTGCCGGAACCGGCAAGCGAAACGCTGTCGGCGATGGACAGGGCGCCATTACCACCACCGCCACCGATACTCTGAGCAACAACCCCATCCGAATCATGGGCAAAGGTCTGCACCGGCCCGGTCATATCCAGATTCACCACACCACCGGTACCGCCAGTACCACCAAAACCACCGATACCGACAGTCACCGCACCGCTGCCCGTACCCGCTCCGGAGACACTGCCCACTATTGCCATGCCGCCGTTACCACCGCCACCACCGACACTTTGGACTACCAGACCTCCTGAATCATGTCCATGGGTATCGATACCGCCGGTGAAACCTGCAGTTACCGAATCGCCACTGCCCCCGCCTCCACCTGCGCCACCGATACCAACGGCAACCGCGCCGCTACCGGTACCCGCTCCGGAAACATCACGGGTGACAGTTAAAGCGCCATTGCCGCCACCGCCACCAACACTCTGAATAACAACGGCATCGGCCTGCGCTCCCCGGGTTGTAAGTGTACTATCCAAGGTAGCCGTTACCCCGGCCGCATCACCGCCATCGCCGCCAGAGCCACCGATACCAACGACAACTGCGCCACTGCCCGTACCTGCTCCGGAAATTGCTCCATCAATACTGAGACCACCATTGCCACCGCCGCCGCCGACACTCTGGATAACAACAGCGCTGGATTTATCTCCCTGGGTCGACATATTTCCCTGGATATCTGCGGTGACCGAGGAGGACACACCACCACCACCACCGCTGCCGCCGATACCAACGGTAACCGCGCCGCTGCCCATACCCGCTCCGGAAATATCACCGGTAATATCAAAGCCACCGTTACCACCACCGCCGCCGACACTCTGGACAATCACAGCGATGGCATCATTACCATCGGTTTCTTTATTACCGTCAATCGTTGCAGTTATTTCCCCTGAATCACCGCCACCGCCACCAGAGCCTCCGATACCA
>Ga0256833_1002838_pt1 | contig 12011 bp, 12 predicted proteins | sample 356284metaG_FD_190535 | JGI IMG/M metagenome (GOLD analysis project Ga0256833, IMG submission 190535) | Hydrothermal vent microbial communities from Mid Atlantic Ridge, Atlantic Ocean - 356-284 | ecosystem: Environmental > Aquatic > Marine > Hydrothermal vents | place: Atlantic Ocean: Mid...
GGCCTCCAGCGTGGTCAGGTCCACCACCCGGAACTCGTGCGGCAGCCAGCGCTGGTCGATGATCTGGACCTTGCCACTGTCATCATTGAACCAGATCGAGCGATAATGTGTGCCGTTGACTTTCATGACAGTGTCTCCCTTGCGATGAGCCGGGCAAGATCCAGCACCTGCCCCATTTGCCCCATGCGGGCGCGATTGACGACAATCTGGCGGCCGAACTCCAGCCCGCGCGCCTCGCAAGAGGCACGCATGTCGTCATCCTTGATGGTGTCATATTCGGCGATATGGGCCAGCCCCAGGGTGCGCCGGTGCATCTCCACGCCGCAAAATCCCAGCATGTCGCGCCAGATTGCGTCCAGCCTGTGTCCCAGCGCCTGTTCCGCCGCCAGCGGCTGGTTCTGATCCTCGTAAAGCTCCCTGCGATAGAGAATGCCGTTGCGCTCGCTGCGCCACAGGCGCGAGAACTCCGAGACGAATACCTCCCAGATTTCGGCGATGACATCGAGAATCCATTCCTGATAGTCCGTGCGCGCTCCGGGCTTTTCCGCATGTCCGGGCTGGGCATAATAGGCCATGAAGAAATTGGCCAGCAGCATGCCGGTATCGAAGCCCATGGGTCCATAAAGGGCAAATTCCGGATCGATGATCTTCGTCTCGTCATCGGTAACCATTACCGACCCGGTGTGCAAATCGCCATGCAGCAGGGTTTCGGCATTGTTGGCGAAGGCCGCCTTCAGATGCTGGGCCTCCACCTTCAGATCCACATCGGCGCGCAAACTGGCGACGATCCCGTCCAGCTGCGGCGAGGTATGATGGTTCATTTCGGCATCGAAATAGGGATCGGTGAAAACCAGCGTTTCGGTAATGTCGCACAGCTCCACGTTGCCGGCGAAAAGCGCCACGTCCGCCTTGCGCTTTGCCGTGTCCATGTGCAGATCGGAGCCGCGAAAGGCGGTGCGGGCGCAAAACAGGCCAAGGGCTTGCGCCAGGGTCTGATGCCTGCGGCCCTCCATGAGATACTTGCGCAAGATGACATGCGGTGTGAAGAATTGCATGGCGATGAGCGCCTGATCCTCATCGAAGTGATAGACCTCGGGCACCGATCCCGGATCGCGCCGGGCCTGGCGGATCAGGGCGTGATACTCGAAAAAGGCCCGCTTGAGCGGCAAGGGCCAGCTGTCTCCCACCAGCCGCACGTATGGCAGCGCCTGCTTGACGATGATGGTATCCCTTGGACCTTCGACGATGAACACCAGGTTGAGATTGCCATCGCCCACCTCGCGCGCCGACCAGTCCGCCGGCGCACCGCCAAGCCGCTGCGCAATGGCGCCGATGGATCCCAGTCGTGCAGGCAGGGTTTCCGTGGTCAAAGGCTCGTAGGCCTGACTGGTCGCGCTCATGAGACTACCCCTCTTTGTGCATGGATGGCCGCGCCATGGCGGACGCGCAGGATCTTGCGCCGCAATCATCCTGATAATTTCGGCATTTGTCAATCTGCATTGACTTTTGGCGGAAAATGCCCTTAGCTTTTCATCTGCGAACGGGAGGAGTGCGCGTGACCGGCAATGCCATCGACATCCGTGACCTGACCAAGGCTTTCGGCGCCAACCGGGTGCTGCGCGGCGTCAACCTGTCATTGCCGGCCGGCAAGGTCACCGTGCTGATGGGCGCCAATGGCGCGGGCAAGTCCACATTGGTAAAGGTTCTCTCCGGCGTTCACCGGCGCGATGGCGGTGAAATTCACCTTTTCGGCAAGCCCTATGACCCGGTCAGCCCTTCAGCCGCCATGGCGCAAGGTGTGGTCACGGTGCACCAGTCGATCAACGACGGCGTCATTCCCGATCTCGATGTGGCCGCCAATCTCATGCTGGACGAGCTGGCCCGCCCGGGCAGCGGATTCTTCTACAACCGCCGCAAGGTGCGCGCCCAGGCACGCGAAATCGCCGCCCGTATCGGTCTGGACGTGGACATCGCAAGGCCCGTCAGCGAGTTGCCCCTTGCAGAGCGCCAGCTGGTGGCCATCGCCCGCGCCATGGCCCACAAGCCGAAACTGCTCATCCTCGACGAGCCCACTTCTTCTCTTTCCGCCGCCGAGGCCCAAAGGCTCTTTGCCCTGGTGGAGCGGCTGCGCGATTCCGGCGTGGCCATTCTCTACATCTCGCACCGCATGTCCGACATCCGCCGCCTGGCGGACCGCATCATCTCCATGCGTGACGGCGTCATCGCCGGCGTTTTCGAGGAAACACCGCTCGACTACGAAGGCGCCGTCAACGCCATGCTCGGCCATGGTCTGACCAGTATCGAGCTGACCGTCCAGCCCGCAGGCAAGACGGTTCTGGAGCTGCGCGACATGCGCCTGAAGCCCGCCTCCCGGCCCTTTTCCCTTGCCTTGCGGGAGAACGAGATCACCGCGATCACCGGGCTGGTCGGAGCAGGCAAGACCCTGCTGGCCAATATCATCTTCGGGCTGGAGCGCCCCCATGCCGGACGCATGTATCTCGATGGCCGCCCCCATGAACCGGCCTCAGCCGGCCAGGCCGTGCAACGCGGCATATTCATGTGTCCCAAGGACCGCGCCAGCAACGCCGTCTTCGCCGATTTCGACATTACCCGCAACATCACCCTGCCTTTCGTCGGCCGCTATGCGCCCTTCGCCGCTTTCATCAACACCCGCCGCGAGCGCCAGAAGGCCAGACAGATGATCGAGACCCTCTCCATCGTCTGCCAGTCGGAACGCGACAACATCATGACCCTCTCCGGCGGCAACCAGCAAAAGGTCATGGTGGCCCGCTGGCTCAGCGAACCGCCCAGGGTGCTGGTGCTGGACGAGCCCTTTCAGGGCGTCGATATCAAGGCGCGCCGCGACATCGGCGAAAAGATCCGCGCCACGGCGCAGGCACGCGCCACCCTGGTTCTCGTTTCGGAAATGGACGAGGCGCTGGAGGTGGCCGACCGCATCATCGTCATGAGCGATCACACCATTGCCGGGGATCACGTCAATCACCAGCCGGATCTGGATCTCATTCTGGCCCAGGTGGCCGGCAATGCCGCCGCTCCGGCGGCTTGATACGCAAACCCTCAGGGGCAATCACGGGCAAACCACGAACCATGAACGACAAGAAGCAGCAAGACGCCACCGGCATCCCGGCCGCAGGGAGGGCAAAACCGGCCCTTTCCGGCATAGATTTCGCCATCCGCTATGGTTTTCTCATTCTCCTGGCCGGGCTGTTGATCTTCTTCTCCATGGCCACCAGCGGATTCGCCAGTCCGCGCAGCGCGGTGTTCATTTTCCAGTCGGTGGCCATCACCGGCATTCTCGCCCTTGGCGTGACCTTCACCCTGGTGGTGGACGGGTTCGACCTGTCCATCGGCTCCACCGCCACCTCGGCCCTCATGCTGTCGGCCTATGTGCTCGTGGTGTGGGAAATGAACGCCTACGTTGCCGTGGCCGCCTGTCTGGCGATGGGCGCCCTCATCGGCCTGGTCAACGGCCTGCTCATCGTCAAGACCAAGGTGCCCGACCTGCTCGCCACCCTGGGCATGATGTTCCTGCTGGTCGGGTTGCAGCGCATACCCACCCAGGGACGCTCCATCGCCACCGGCATGCATCTGCCTGACGGATCGGTGGCCAGGGGGACCTTTCCGCCGGAGTTCCTGGCCCTGGGCCGTCACCGGCTGGATTTCTTCATTCCCGATCTCATTCCCCTTTCCGTGGTCATCCTGGTGGTCATCGCCATCGCCGTGTGGCTGATCCTGGAGCGCACCCGCCATGGCCGGTTGATGTATGCCATAGGCTCCAACGAGCGCGCCGCCGCCCTGGCGGGGGTCAACGTGGCCAGATACAAGATCGTCGCCTACATGATTTCCGGCGTTCTGGCTTCCATCGGCGGCATTTTGCTGGCCGCCCGTCTGGGACGCGGCGACATTGCCTCGGGCAACAATCTGCTGCTTGATTCGGTGGCCGCGGCATTGATCGGTTTTGCCGTGCTGGGCGCCGCCAAGCCCAATGCCTTCGGCACCGCCATAGGAGCACTCTTCGTCGGCATTTTGCTACAGGGGCTGACCATGATGAATGCCCCGTATTACACCCAGGATTTCGTCAAGGGCGCGGTGCTCGTCGTCGCCCTTGTTTTCACTTTCGCGCTGACTGGGCGGCGCGGAAAGCAATAGGGAGGATACGCCATGAAACTCACACGCAGAACCTTGCTCAAACTGACCGGCGGCATGACAGCCGCGGCCGCCTTCGGCCCTTCGGCCTTTGCCGGCGGCATGCCTGCCCCCTTCGACAAGCCGGGCGTCAAGATCGCGCTTGTGCGCTACCTTTCGACGGGTGATTTCTTCCAGGCTTACCTGTCCGGCGTGGAAGCCCAGGCCAAGGCCTTGAAAGCCGATTTGCATGTTTTCGATTCCCGCCAGGATGCCGCCTTGCAGGCCGACATGATGGACCAGGCCATTGCCCTGGGCGTGAAGGGCATTGTCGTCCAGCATGGCCTGACCGAATCCATGCAGGCAGCCGTCAAGCGCGCTTTGGATGCCGGCATCAAGGTGGTGGCCTTCGATGTCAACGTGAAGAATCCCCAGGTGCCGCAAGTCGAGCAGTCCGACCGCGATCTGGCCCGCCTGGCCCTGGAGCAGGCCATCCGCGACAATGGCGAATCGTTCAAGGCCGGATATGTCTATGTGCCCGGCATCGCCCCGCTCGACCGCCGCGATGAAACCTGGCAGAAGTTCAAGAAGAAATATCCGGGCATCCAGGAAGTGGCCCAGTTCGGCACCCTGGACAATCCCATCGCCAATTCTGTTGCCAACCAGGCGCGTTCGGTGTTGCAGGCCCATCCGGATATCACTGTCATGTTCGCGCCCTATGACGAGTTCGCCAAGGGGGTGAAAATCGCCGTGGACGAAGCCGGTCTGAACAAGCAGATCAAGATCTATTCGGCCGATGTCTCCACCGCCGACATTTCCGCCATGCGCGAAAAGGACAGCGCCTGGGCGGCCACGGCAGCCACCAACCCGGCCGTTGTCGGCGAGGTCTCCGTGCGCGCCCTGGCCATGCTGCTGGCGGGCGAGGATCCGGGCCACAACGTGATCATTCCACCCACCCTGATCACCCGGAAATTCCTCAACGACAACGACATCAGGAACATGGAGGACCTGGCGAAGAAGATGCCGCAGTTCGCCCATGCCGATGTCGCCGTGCCCAAGTGGATGCCCCTGCCGCCGCGCGGCTGAAGCACCAATCCACATCCATGAACAGGTCAAATGGAGGCGGGGGGAAACTCCCGCCTCTTTCATCGAGGAGAAAAGATCATGCTGCACGGAATCGACCCGCGCGTTACCCCCCGGTTGATGGATGTGCTCATGCGCATGGGTCACGGTGATGAACTGGCCGTGGTGGATGCCAATTTCCCTGCCCATGCCCTTGCCGCCAGGACCACCGCCACCTCTCCGGTGGAGCTGCCCGGCCTGGATGCGCCGCAAGCAATCGCCCTGATCCTCCAGCTCATGCCACTGGATGCCTTCAGCGAGACCTGCTTTCTGCGCATGGAAATGGACGATGGGCCCGATGCCTCAGGGCCGGTTCACGAGCAGGCCCTGGCCGCCGCCTTGCCGCACATTCCGCAAGGCTCACAGGCAGGCTCCATCGCCCGGCAGGATTTCTATTCCCGTGCGCGGCGCGCCTTCGCCATCGTCCGCGTTTCGGAAGAGCGCCCCTATGGCTGTTTTCTGTTGCGCAAGGGAGTCATTCTGAAGGACTCCCGGAAAGCTTGAAAGCCATCTTGCCCGGCCGGTTATTCATCCTCCCGCTTAGGCTGGCGCTTTGGTTCCGGGATTCACGAAGGGGCTGTCACAGATGGAACGGTTTGCCGCAAGGATGGCCGAAGCACGTTTTGTGCAAACTTCGTTCATGGGTTCCTGACCTGCCATGGCGCGAGTTTGTCCAGCGCGACGATCTGCTCCGCGTCCAGACGCGGGCGCACCACGGCAAAATCCCCGCCGCGCACCAGCACTTCCGGAACCAGCGGCCGGGTGTTGTAGGTGCCCGATTGCACCGCCCCATAGGCCCCGGCTGTCATCACCGCGACGAGATCGCCGCGCGCCAGCGGCGGCAGCATGCGCGCCCGGGCCATGTAATCGCCCGTCTCGCACACCGGGCCCACCACGTCGGCCTGTGCCAGTGGCGCATCCGGGGCCGGTTCCTTCACCGGCCGGATATGGTGAAAGGCCTCGTAAAGGGTCGGCCGGATGAGATCGTTCATGCCCAGATCGGTGATGATGAAGGTGTGCCCCTCCTCGCGCTTGACATAGATCACCCGCCCCACCAGCACCCCGGCATTGCCCGCGATCAGCCGTCCCGGCTCAATGACATATTCCACATCCAAAGACCCCAGAACCCGCTCCACCATGGCCGCATATTCCTCCGGTGGCGGCGGGATGTCGTTGTCTCCGTGATAGGGCACGCCCAGCCCCCCGCCCAGATCCACGTGGCGGATGGCAATGCCGGCCTTGCGCAGATCCTCCACCAGCGCCGCCATGCGGCCAAAGGCGGCCTCGAAGGGCGCCAGGGTGGTGATCTGGCTGCCGATGTGCATGTCCACCCCGCGCACCGCGATCCCCGGCAGGGCAGCAGCTTCGGCATAGACCTGGCGTGCCCTGGCATAGCTTATGCCGAACTTGTCGGCCTTGCGCCCGGTGTTGATTTTTTCATGGGTGCCCGCGTCCACGTCGGGATTGACGCGGATGGAGACCGGGGCCGTCTTGCCCATCTCCTGCGCCACTTCGGAAAGGCGGTGCAACTCGGGAACCGATTCGACGTTGAAACAGCGGATGCCATGATCCAGGGCGGCGCGCATTTCCTCGTCCGTCTTGCCCACGCCGGAAAAGACGATGCGCCCGCCCGGCACCTCCAGCGCCTTTGCCCTGGCCAGCTCGCCACCGGAGACGATGTCCAGCCCCGCGCCCAGATCCGTCAGCAGCTTGAGCACCGCCTGGTTGGAATTGGCCTTCATGGCATAGCACACCAGATGCGGCCATTTGGAAAAGGCGGCATCGAAGACCTGAAAATGCCGCGTCAGGGTGGCCGCCGAATAGGCATAGAAAGGCGTGCCCACCTCATCGGCAATGCGCGCCAGCGAAACATCCTCGGCGTGCAGCACGCCATCCTTGTAATCGAAAAAATCCATGAATCCTCAAGGAAGCCTGCGCAAAGAACGCTATCTGGACTTGATCAGCGGATCGAGCACGATGTCCCGGTCAGGCGGCGATTGTGGCGCGCCCGGCGGCGGCTGAAGCGCCCCGCGCGCCCCGCAGGCGGCCAGCAGGCAGGCCAATCCCAGCACTATGACGATGCGGCGCACCATGACGTCAACTCCATATGTCCAAGACAGTGAACCTTGTAGGACATGGACATGAACTTGCCAAGTGCCGCACGCATTTCCCAAGCACACTGGCAACCGGTCACATTTGCGTGAACTTGCCGAAATCCGCTCCTCGATGCAATTTAAAGTTAGACCTGTTCTAAACTCTATGCTATTGGAACCTTGCCGTAACGGATTCAGCAACCGGGGGCAGGGATCCATGAAAAGGCAGGGCAGATGCATGAATTCGGACACGAAACCGGCGGTCTCACGCTCCGGAATGATACCTGGAGATGACCTTCTGGAAGAAAGGACGTTGCATTGCGCCCGAATCTTGCACGTGCCGTGCAAATTCATGGGTTCTGACCGCTGGAGACAAAACTCTCGAGCTTGCAAGAAGAGGAAAAAAGCATGAGGAAAATCACCACCATCGCCATCTTCACCGGCATGACCTTGTTCGCCACCGGCGCCATGGCTGCAGATGATGCAGTCAAGATGCGCAAGGAGGCCATGAAGGAAGCCAAGATGAACTTCAAGCCTCTTGTCGGCATGGTCAAGGGCAAGGTGCCTTTTGATCTGGCAACGGTGAAGAAGAACGCCGCTCAGATCGCCGCCGATCTGGAAAGGGCCCGCAAGCTCTTTCCCGAAGGCACGGGCGATGGAGAAGCCAAGGTGGAGACCCGCGCCAAGCCGGAAATCTGGCTCATGAAGGATGAGTTCCAGGCTGCCTTCGACAACGCCATCAAGCGCGCCAAGGCCCTGGCCGCCATCGACAGCGAGGCCGCCTTCAAGCCTGCCGTCATGGGCCTGGGCGGTGATGGCTGCAAGGCCTGCCACAAGAAGTTCCGCCTGCCCAAGAAGAAGAAGTAACCCCGCGAACGACCATGGAAAACGCCGCATTCCACCGGATGCGGCGTTTTTCGTCTCCCTTGCTTTTTGTCCGTCCATTGCTCCACAATGGCAGCCATGCACAGGCACATGACGAAACATCCCATCCTCTGGTCGCTGGTCTCGGCATTGCTGCTTTTCATGCTCATCACTGCCGGGCTTTATGCCAAACTCTCCGAGCCGCTGCCGCCATCGGCCCTGCCGAAAGGCCATGCGCCGGACATCGCCAATGGCAAGATCCTCTACACCGCCGGCGGCTGCATTTCGTGCCATCGCGGCATCGGCCCGGACGTGGACAAGCCCGCGGGAGGGCGCAAGCTGAAGGTGCCCGGAGACACCCTCATCCCGCCCAACATCACACCCGATCGGGACACCGGCATAGGCAATTGGACGCCCTTGCAGTTCCTCACCGCCATGAAGCGCGGCCTGGCCCCCGATGGCGCGCATTACATCCCGGCCTTTCCCTATACCTCCTATGCCTGGATGACGGCCTCCGACATTCTCGATCTCTTCGCCTACCTGCAGACCCTGCCCGCGGTGCGCAACAAGGTGGAGCGCAAGCCCTTCCGGCTGGGCCGCTTCGCCCTGGCCTTCTGGCAATGGCTGGCCTTGCCGCGCGGCGAATTCAGACCCGTGCCGGGCAAGTCCGCGCAATGGAACCGCGGCGCCTATCTGGTGCTCGGCCCCGGCCATTGCGGCGAATGCCACACTCCGCGCAACGCCATCATGCTGCTCAACCGTGCCCGCTGGCTGGCCGGTGGCCCCCATCCAGTGGAGAAAGGCTCCGTGCCCTCCCTGCGCGGTCTCATCCGCCGCAAGCGCTTCAAGGACGCCGAAGACATCTACAATGCCCTGAAATACGGCGAGGCCCTGGGCTATGAGGACATCAGTTCCGGCGGCATGGGCGAGGTTCAGGAAAACATCTCCAAACTCCCCGATGCCGACATCCGGGCCATCGCCACCTACCTGGCCAGCCTTGAATGATCCGCACATCCCGGATGCCCAGCAACACAACCGGCGCTCCATGATTCCCTGTTGATTGGACTTGCGCCGCCTGAGCGGCTATGTCACGGAGCATGATTCGCAAAGCCTATGAATGGATGATGCGTCTGGCCGCCCACCACAACGCCACCTGGGCGCTGGCCATCGTTGCCTTCATCGAAAGTTCGGTTTTTCCCTTGCCGCCCGATGCCCTGCTCATCCCCATGGGGCTGGCCCGCCGCGAGCGCATCTGGTGGTATGCCGCCCTGTGCACCCTTGCATCGGTTGCAGGCGGCATGCTGGGTTATGTCATCGGCTATTTTCTCTTCGACACCATCGGCCAGGCCATTCTCGATTTCTATGGCATGGGAGAAAAGTTCCACACCTTCACCCGCTGGTATAACGAAAACGGCGCCGCCATCGTGCTGTTTGCCGGCATAACCCCCTTTCCCTACAAGGTCATCACCATAGCCAGCGGCGTCACGGGACTGAACTTCGCCATCTTCATGGCCGCCTCCGCCGTTGCCCGGGGCCTGCGCTTTTTCCTTCTCGCCGGCCTGCTTTACTGGTTCGGCCCGGCGGCCAGAAACATCCTGGAAAAATATCTCGGCTGGATCACTCTCGCCCTGGGGATTTTGCTGGTTGGCGGTTTCATCGCCATTCGCTATCTTGTCTGAAATGGAGACTGCCATGCTGAAGGACATCCTTTCCAACCGCCCCCTGACCGCCACCCTCATGGTGCTGGCCATAGGCGTCGTCTCCATCTGCTCGGCGCTGGTTTTCGAGCATGTTCTGGGCTTTACTCCCTGCGAGCTGTGCTATTTGCAGCGCAAGCCATGGTATTTCATCATTTCCTTCACCCTTCTGCTGGCGCTCTTCGGCTCCAAGGGCCAGGTGCGCATCGTCAAATGGGGCCTGATTCTGGCCGGTATCGTCCTGCTGGGCGAGGCCGCCCTGGCCTTCTGGCATGCCGGGATCGAGTGGAAGTGGTGGCCCGGGCCTTCTTCGTGCACCGGCGCGGTCAACATGACCGGTGCCCTGCCGGACTTGAGCAAACGCGTCGTTCTGTGCGACGAGGCGGCCGTGCGCTTCCTTGGCCTGTCCTTTGCCGGCTGGAACGCCATTGTCTCGCTCATTACCGCGGCCATCGCCTTCTGGGGCGCGGCCGGCAAAAAGGGCTGACGAATCCACCTCCGCGCCATTGGCAACGCCCTTGCAAGACCTCCCGGCAAAGACGTCTGGCGGGGCAAGCCGTGTCATTTTGAAACAATCCAGCCGGATTGGATCCCCCGCTCCGCCGGACTTCACAAGCCCGTGGAGCAAAGAGGGTCATGGATCATCTGCCCAATCCGGCGGCGCGCGATGCCGCCATCAAGCGTTATCCCTATGCCCTGAGCGACACAGCCTTCGCCACCCTCGGCGCCCTGGCGGATTTTCTCGTCATCATCGCCGCCTCCGTGCTCTCCAGCGCCGCCTATCACTGGGCCTTCTATGGCAGCTATGGCCTGCTCTACGATTATCTGACCACCGGCCTGCTGGCGGCGCTGATCTACGTGCCCTTGCAGATCATGCGCAAGAGCTATCTGGTCAACACCCTGCTGACCGAGGGCCGCCGCGTCGAGACCATGTTCTATGGCTGGAACTATGTCTTTCTCGCCCTGCTCATCATCGGCTTTCTGACCAAGGAAACCGCCATCTATTCGCGCGGCGCCATGGCCTTTTTCTACATCACCGGCTTTGCCGCCCTGCTGCCTGTCCGCGAGGCTTTTCATCATCTGGCGCGCAACGGTTTCCGTAAAGGGCTGTTGCTCGGCAAGCCTGCCATGCTGCTCGGCAGTCCCGCCGGTCTGAAAAAGTTTCATGACCGTTACAATCCGAACGAGTTCGGGTTGCGTATCGTGGATGAAATTGTCATAACAAGACACGGCGGCCTATCCAGAGGCGCAGCAAGGATAGATCATCAGCTCAAGGCCTGTGCGCGCCGCGCCCGCGCCCTCGGCGTGGAGGACATCTTCATCCTCTCCTCCTGGTCCCATGGCGAGTTCATCCGCAAGGCACTGGAGCGCTTCCTGGAAATTCCCGTCTCCGTTCATCTGGGCCCCGATGAGGTTCTGGATCACTTCCGCGACGCGCGGCTGCAAAGGCTGGGCCCCATCACCTCCCTGGAGCTGGCCCGCCCGCCCCTGTCCGTCTGGGCCCGGCTGGCCAAGCGCACCCTCGACATCACCGGGGCCGGCATCGGACTTGTCGTGACCTCGCCCATCTTGCTCTTTGCCGCCATCGCCATCAAGCTGGACAGCCCCGGCCCCGTCTTTTTCATGCAGACCCGCCGCGGCTTCAACCACGAGCCCTTCCGTATCTTCAAGTTCCGCACCATGCACGTGCTGGAAGAGAATGCGGCAGTCCGCCAGGCCACCCGTGACGATCCGCGCATCACCCGCGTCGGCCGCCTCCTGCGCCGTTGGAGCATAGACGAGCTGCCACAATTGCTCAATGTGCTGAAGGGCGACATGTCGCTCGTCGGCCCACGGCCTCACGCCATGAATCACGACACCATTTTCGAGAAGAAGGTGCGCCTTTATGCCCGCCGCCACAATGTCCTGCCCGGCATCACCGGCTGGGCCCAGGTCAATGGCTACAGGGGCGAAACGGATACCGATGAAAAGATCATCAAACGGGTGGAATACGATCTGGAATATATCGACAGATGGTCCATCTGGTTCGATCTCTACATCATCGCCCTGACCATCTTCTCCCCCCGCACCTGGCGCAATGCCTATTAGG
>Ga0256833_1002839_pt1 | contig 12010 bp, 8 predicted proteins | sample 356284metaG_FD_190535 | JGI IMG/M metagenome (GOLD analysis project Ga0256833, IMG submission 190535) | Hydrothermal vent microbial communities from Mid Atlantic Ridge, Atlantic Ocean - 356-284 | ecosystem: Environmental > Aquatic > Marine > Hydrothermal vents | place: Atlantic Ocean: Mid...
GTAGTCGGGTAAATCCTGGAGTGTTTGTGTATTATATCAAGTACAAAAACCGCAAAGGGGAGATAGTGATATTGAAGGGAGATGTGACGATACCGTGATAGTAGGTTGAAGTTTAAAGTTTAAGAATCAAAGTATAAAAGTTTCTTCAGGTTTTAGGTTTTGAAAAAGCAAAAATAAAAGGATTTAATGGAGAATTGAAAATTAAAAATTACGAATTACGGATTGGATAGAAGAGATTGATTTAATTAATTTTTAGGGATGTGCGGGATGGAGCTACTCCGGTTTCGGAGCTTGCGGAGAAACAGGAGGCTGGGAGGTAGCTTGGAAAAAAAGCAATACCGAAGCAGAAATTTGTGGAATGTGGTTCTCCAGATTTCGGAGCGCAGTGGAGAAATGGAGCCTGTCCAGCTTTAGCGGGAGAGTCAGAGGGTAGTTTGGCAGGAAAAGTTCAAAGGTCAAAGTTTGGAAGACAAAGGACAAAGTTGCAAAAGACGCAGGATTTTGCGAATGAAGTGAAGCAATCCTAAGCCGGCTTTGAAGTCATGCTATCGCATGCTTTCAAGTCCTACGTGACGTTTCAAATTTATTTGAAACAAAAGAAAGTGCCGTAGGCGCTTGCCTCGATATCGTCTTTTGGATGAGGTATTGATTGTTGGGCATTATAAAAGAATGTTTTTTTAAACCTTAAATTTCTTTTTCCATCTATTTGTTCGATAATAACTGAATGAAAGAGTGATACCTACTGCCCATCCGATTGGAGCAGCCCACCATACAGCAGTAATTCCCCAAACATCCGACATGAAATATGCAAATGGAACTCTTACTATCCAAAGAGCGATTAGAGTGATAAACATTGGGATAATGACATCTCCTGCTCCTCGCATTACAGCATTGATAGAAAATAGTGCTGAAAATAGTATGTAGAATGAGCTGATTATTGTAAGATATTGCACACCATATTTTATTACTTCTTCGTCTTCTGTAAACAGTCGCATCAGTTGAGATCCGAAGAGATGAAATATTATTGTGATAAATAGAGAAATAGACACGGACATAAGTATTGTAGTATACAGTCCTTTTTTTACCCTGTCAATTTTTCCTGCTCCCAGATTTTGTCCTACAAATGTAGAAAGTGCACTTGCTATGTTTATAGATGGCATTATAGCTAGAGAATCCAATCTTAATGCAGCTGAGTAAGCCGCAATTACTTTTACTCCAAATCTATTGACTATGCTGAAAAGAGCCATCATCCCCAATGAGAATAGGATATGCTGCATACCTGAAGGCAATCCGATTTTAATAGATTTTTTAAAGATATTTTTATCAAAAACAATCCCTCTAACATGAAAATTAAGCAATTTGTTAGGTCTTAAATATATTATTGCTGCAATAAATGCTGCACCCTGAGATATGATGGTCGCCCATGCAACAGATGATATACCGTATTTTAAATATCCTACAAAAAATATGTCTAAAATAATATTTAATATTGAGGAGAAAATAAGAAGATACAATGGGGTTTTTGAATCACCAACTCCTCTCAATGTGGCACTAATATTGCCAAAACCAAAGAAAAAAGGTAGACCAATCAAATATACATTAAGATATGAAGTAGCTAATGGGATTACTTCCATCGGGAGTTTCATAAGAATAAATATTTTATCGCTATACTCAATTCCTATAATTGAAAATAGTATTGAGAAAAACAAAATAAATATATTCATAGTATCTACTGTTCTACGAACCTGCTCATATTGTTTGGCACCAAAAAAATGAGAAATGGTAATAGTGCCTCCCATAGTAACTCCGAAGCCAAGAGAAATCAAAAGGAAAATAATAGGGAACGAAGCCCCTACAGCAGCCAAGGCATTATCTCCAAGGTATTTTCCTACTACCATACTATCAACAACATTGTACAGTTGTTGAAATACATTGCCAAGTAGCATAGGCAGTGCAAAGAAAAATATTCTTGAACTAACCTTACCTTGTGATAAATCTTTTAACATAAAATAACAACACTAATTCAGTAAATAAGTTTTATGAATAAAAAAAGCACTTACTTTTTATATAGTGTTTGTCTATAAAGTGCTTGATTTTTAAATTTTAATGACTTTATGGACAGACACTATATAAGTAAGTGCTTTTTAAAATAATCAATTATTTGTTAAGCATTTGCCTTTCTATCCATTCTTTTAACGTATACTTTGTCATAAAATACCAGAGCTAAGAAAGTTAATACTCCAATACCGACAAATATCCAAAGAATTTCATTTGGGTGGTAAGTATTCCACAAATGGTCAGTAAAATCAGAAACACTCATATTTGATTTTTTTGCTACTTGTGCGATATAGTCATTTTTTGTTATATCAGCTGCTACGCCTTTCAAAATATTTCCGCTATCATCTACCGCCTTAAACCCTGTTTTGGTATATGTTACCAGATGGTTACTTTTATCAAGAATACTAAGGCCTTTTGCGATAGCTTCTTTCTGTGCGAGAGCAATTTTAGCAGACATCTTTCCGTATATACTTCCTGAAATCCAACCTGCGATAGTATTACCGGCAAAGACGGGTAGAAAGTAGGTCCCCATATAAAGAGCTTCTTTCCCCTTTGGAGATATCTCGGCTATATATGCTGAAAATTTGGGATTGGCGGTCATCTCTCCAATAGCAAAAATGATAATTCCCGATATAATAAAAATACCATCATTGAAATAAAATGTCAATCCTATTCCTACTGAAACTATGATAAAACCAATGATCATAGCGTTAATAGGTTTCCATTTCAAAATTATATATGATATAAGTATTTGAAAAAATATAATCGCAAATGCATCTAGATTTACTAATAATTCAGGTTTGGCTATATTACCATCACCGATAATAGAGGCTAAAAAGGGTGAAAAATTATTAATATCTGTAAACAAAGTGTCTAAATGAACCCAGTCCTGAATAAATTTGGGTAGAGTGTAAAACAATTGATTGAATAATGTCCAAAAACCAATCATTATGATTAATAATATTGTTAATCTCATATCTTTTAGAGCTTCCCATATATTTCTAAATGATTTTGCTATAGTTTCACCAAGGCTTTGTACTACTTTTTGTTCATCGTCTTTACTATCTTTATATACAAATAGGGCTAACAAAATATTTACAGTTATTACTGCCACCGCAATGTGAAAAGCAATTTGCCAGTTTGATTCACCCCGCAATTTTCCAACGACTAAAGGCCCAATCCATCCACCGATATTTACCATCATATAAAAAATACCAAATCCCATTGAAGAGTTGTGTGATCCTGTATTTTTTGTGACAATGGCAGATGCTACGGGTTTGAACATTGCTGCTCCAACGCCTAATAACATAAATACCGCAAAAAACGCCCAATAATTGGATACGTATCCCAATGAAAAATAACCGATAACCATAATGACATAAGCTATTAGTAGGCTTTTCTTGTATCCAATTCTATCAGCAATAGCTCCTGTGATAATTGGAAGAAAATATAGCGTCCCTGTTACTACACCAATAATTGTACCGCCCTGTTCATCTGTAAATCCCAAACCATTTGTGTCTTTAGATGCAACCAAATAAATAGCCAAAATCGCAAACATTCCATACCAGGCAAACCTTTCGAAAAGCTCCATTGCACTTGCAATCCAAAACGGTCTTGGAAATGAACCCATCAGTTGTCCAAAACTTAAATCTTTTTTATCTTTATTCATAATCTCTTTTTGTTTTTTATAATCTATTTGAACTTCAAACTTTTTAATGTATTCCCTTCATTGCTTTATTTAATAAAGGCGATAAAAGAACAATAATTAACCCGGAAATAAGCATTACCCACATAATAAAAGGATATAGTGGGAAGTCATAAGTTTTTAAGATGCTTTTTAGCATACCTGCCATGAAATTACCTGCGGCAAAACTCGCCATCCATAATCCCATTACGACAGAACCTAATTTTGGATTTGCCAATTTTGTTATCATAGATAAACCAATGGGAGAAAGCATTAATTCTCCGAGTGTCAATATTACATAAACAACAAACAACCAAAGCGGAGAAACTTTTGCTGTTCCTCCATTAATCAAGTGTTGAGCCTGCGTCATAATCAGGAATGCTAAAGCTCCAAAAAATAATCCTAAAGCAAATTTGATTGATGTCCTTGGGTTTAGTTTCATTTTATCCAGTTTTAACCATACTACAGAAAAGATAGGTGCTAAAATTAAAATAGCAATTGGATTTATATTTTGAAACCAAGATGCAGGCATTTCCCATCCAAAAAATGTACGGTCAGTAAACTTTTTAGCGAATATATTAAATGTACCTCCTGCTTGTTCAAATCCTGCCCAAAAAGCCACATTAAAAAATGCAAGCACCAATATTACTCCCATACGACTCCAGTCTGCGTTTTTGGTACGCAACAGCATTATTACTAAAACTAATGCAATGATAGCTACTCCAATTAGCGTATAATTTTTCATTTGTTCAGATAAGCTATCCCAGATACCCCCATATTTTACAATTAGAAATGCAGCGACCACCCCCGCAACGATATAAAACTTAGTTTTCCACGAATCTCCTTCCTCTATCCCTCGGATAATTACATAGGCTAAGCCCAATACAATAGCTGAAAATCCTGCAATAGTAATGACATTTGTACCTTGTTCAGGCAAATAATGCCAAATTCTCATAAAGGCAAATGTTAGAACAATAATCCCAATTGTGTAAATAATTATATCACGCCAATCCTTACTATCTAATATTAATTTTTCTTTTGGGGTATTTGGAGGTAATCCTTTGTCGTTTAGAGTATTTTCTCTCATGTTTAGCCAAATAACACTTAGGATCATTCCAATACCTGCTGCTAAAAATCCATAACCCCATGCGACTTTCTCTCCCAATGCTCCAGCTATAAAAGGACCTAATATTGCTCCAAGGTTAATCCCCATATAAAAGATATTGAATGCAGAATCTTTTCTCGGGTCATTGTCATCATAATAATCTCCGACAATAGTAGAAATATTCGGTTTGAAAAAACCATTACCTATAATTAAAACTCCCAGTCCGAAATTAAACAATACTAACCGAGTTTGAGCATCCAGCGATTGAGCTAAAAACGCACTCGATGCTAACAAAAATTGCCCAACTGCCATTACAAGCCCTCCGATATATACAGTTTTTCGTTTCCCCAAAAATTTATCAGCTACCCAACCACCTAAGATTGGGGTCAAATAAACCAAACCGGTAAATACAGCGTATAATTTTAGAGAATCATCGTCAGATAAACCAAAGCCACCATTTATTAACTCTGCGGTTAAATATAGGGTGAATAATGCACGCATTCCATAATAACTGAACCGTTCCCACATTTCAGTTGCAAATAATGTATAGAGAGCCTTAGGATGTCCTGTTTTTTGTGAACTCATAATAATATTTTTAATTTTTAGTTAATTACAAAACAAAAGTACTTAATCTTCTTGTATTTGTATCTTATCAAAGTGTTAAGGAATACTTAATTATTGTTAAAACACAAAAAAAGACTGCGCAATGTACTATAAAAAATTAACATATCAAGAAAATGGGTATATTAATTTATTATTTATTTAAAAATAAAATGTAAAAATTTAATCCTTTATTGGTAATCTTAAGTCTAATAAAAAACTGATACGATTGAAAAAACTACCACTCTCTTTGTAAATGTTCTCAATTTCATTAGAATTTAAAATAGGTAAATATACCTCCATTTTGTCTTTGATTATCTGAAAAACTAGTCCACTACTATACAATATTTTATTTTTATATCCATCTGAGAGAGTCGGTAAATCACCGTAAATACCAATGTCAAAGTAGGGTTTAATAAACATTTTTATAGGTAGGTCAAATCTAAAATTTGCACTTGCAACAAACTTGTTACTTTGTCCAATACTATAACTGCTGCTGAGAGCAGTTTTAAATCCACCGGAATTCATACTCAATTGTCTTGAATAAAAACCATTTTGTGCTGCTCTATTAATAAAAAAATGATTATATGAATAATCATTGGCTCCATATCCTATAAGGCTTAGAGTGCCATATTGAGTTCCTGTACTATATGTGTTTGTGTTGAAAAGGTAACCGGTACCGTAAAGTCTTATATAGATAGATCTATTTTTTTTATACATATATGATGCATTTATTTCTCCGGATACTTTCAAGTATTGTCTCGTTGAATAATTTAGGTAATACTGGTGTTCCAATCCAAGTTTTATCTTATATGGAGTTATTGAGTTTCCTCCTGTCTTTACTAACTCCGCTGAATTGATGTATCTGAATAATGACTTGATTCCTTGGCGCGTATAGTTTTCATCTTTTATTACGGAGAAACTATAGTTAAAATATCCTTTAGATTTATTACAATCAGAATTAAAATATGATGTAGTGTACAGAGATATTCTTGAATATTTGAGATTGAAATTCTTTTCAGTATTTCTTAAACGATGGAAGCGCCTTCCATTAATCCCAACAATTATATTTCTAAATCTATCATTAGGTTTCAACTTAGTGCTAAAATTAAAATAACCATTTATGCTTCTTGATCTAAAACCATAAACCGGAGCAATATTATAGCTGAATTCCTTGCCTTTGCTGTTTAGTAGTAATCCTACCATAAACCCATCATTTTCATTAAATGCAATAAGAGGGAAAATTTCATTTGATGGTTGATAGAGTTTGAATAAAGAAAATGATTTTGGTAAAATTATTTTTTTGGATGTTTTAACCTTTGTTTTTAAGTTGTCTTTGTGGTAAAATATATGAAATGGGTCAATTGAGACATAGTCTTCATCTGTAGCGTTAATAGTTACATCTTCTTTACCGATGAAACCTTCAATAAATTTAACGTTTTTTATCGATTTGCCTTTAATTGAGCCTACTTGAAATGGGATTTTGTGACTTCCCAAGTTTTCAATTGTAATAATAGTATTGTCTTTTCCGGTACGAACACTTTTAATTGAATAGGAAAAAGGATCTGAAGAGCCGATTAGGCCTTCAAAAAACCATGATAAATCTTTTTTTGTATATTGCTCAAAATGAATTTTTAGTTCATCTGGCGATGGAGACTTTAGTTTCCATTTTTCAAAGAAATTATGCATCATATTATTAAACTCATCCTTTCCCAAATAGTTTTTTAAATAATTAAAAGCCAAGGCCGGTTTTAGTTTTGTGAAATCACTTATTTCACACTTAGGAGAGTATTTTGATATTGTAAGGTTCGAAACTTTCTTTTTGTACCGTGAGTTTTCAAACTTATAAGGAACAATATTCAAAGGTGTCAGCTTGTTAATTGTTGTATCTTCAATTTGATGAGTCTCTCTGTACAATTGATCATAATAGTAATAACTTAATCCGTTCTGTAGCCAAGGAAACTGATATTGGTCAATAGACAGAATAGTTTTAAGCCAAAGATTAGATAAAGATTCTTTGAGTTTTTCGTCATAATCACAAATCAAAAAATCACTGATTTCTATAGGTATTAAAAGAATATTTGGGGTGTTGTGATCAAGAATAACACCATCTGATAAAACAATAGAAAATTGATTGATTGGTAAATCAAAAATATTATTGAAGTAAAAATCAACAGCCCTTTCTGTAGTATTGAAAATACGATCTATGTTAAAATTGTTTATTTTAGATTCATCATAGAATAAATTGACAGTGATACTTTTGTCATTGATATTGATAGTGTCTTTTTTTATAGAGAATTGATCGCTCGCTAGCAAAGTGAAATCTTTTATGTTTTTCCCAATATAATTAATAGTACTGTATTTACCAACTTGATGAAAGGGATGAGGCCTGTTGTGTCTATCAGGAATTATTATTATTTCATTTATCGTTGATTCATATTTTGATAGTAAAATTCCTGAAGATGCTACATTGAAATCATAAGGTATTTTGATTGTGACATTATAGTTTCCATAATCAGAACGCAGTAACGAATAAGTTGAGTTGGCTTTTTTATTCCATCCATTCTTATCATATATTAATGGTTTAGGATACCAGTTAATCAAACTGTATTGTGTATTGCTGTATCCAAAACCTTCAATATTTTTTGGCAGTTTAAGTGAGTATTTTATTTTTATAATAGTACTTTCATTCGGCATTAGTTTTGAGTCAAGATTTATTTTTACTATCGTTTTATCTTTGTTTGTGTAAGACCAATCTATTTCTTCCCCTTCAATAGAGAATTTTAATTCGTTGTATCCTCCTAGTTCTTCTTGTTTTGAAAAATATAAATCAATATTTCCTTTTTTTAACAGTTCTTTTGCCAATAAACTGTTCCTTGATTTGAATTCATTAGGATATAGATAAATGTAAATCTCATCCAATTTATCGTTTGAATTATTGTGATACGTTATTTCTACAAAACCATCAAGAGTATTTATCAATGGTCTCAAATTAGCATAAATCTTATAATCTACTTTCTGTTGTGCCGGATTCTGCTGTGAATATGTAAGGGTGATTGTAAATATAGAGAGTAAAATTAAAAGAAATAAGTTTTTCATAAGTGTGCGGTTTGGCTTATCTTAATTGATTGCAATTCACAAAAATAAGAAAAGCTCAACTAAAAGTTGAGCTTTTTAATAAAAATTTATTTTTTAATTTCAATGGCTTTATGGGTGAACCCTATATTTATTTGCAAACATCTATTTCTTCTATTGTTCCGTCTGGATAAGTCAATGTTCCAACTTTGTCACAATCTCCATTTCCATAATCTAATTCAAAAGTGTCTTCAGAATTATAAGTTATTTCCAATTTTCCGCTAACTATACAGCCACAAGATACAGGTAAAATCAACTCGATTTTAATAATACCATTATATGTATCTCCAGAGGCTGTAACACCATTGAAATTGCCAGTAAATCCAAATTTGTCATCGTTAAAATTGAAAGGAGTGCCATTTCTGTAGTACTTTGAATATTTTAACGAATTAAATGAAGTCGTTTCTCCATTTTCTTTAGTCACCTTTGCATTTGTTATTTGCTTAGAGAAAGTTCTGTTACCATTTGTATCTTTACCTAGATTCTTCTTGATACATACGCCTTCCAAGTGAGTCCCGTTAACATAAAAATTATTATACTCAAACACAATAGAATCTCCCGAATGATTGAAAAATCCTGAGAATGTGATAAGTATTTTGCCTGAAAAATTCAAGCTGTCATTTACGTCACAACCTGTACCGAAATCCAAAGTAAAGGTATTAGGGAATTGACCAAATGAATTTGATTTTGATATTTCTGCACAATCTAAACCTCTAAATCCAATTGTTCCTTTAAGAATTTTGTCATACGATTCTTCAATTATACTATTTGAAATATCAAATGTGTTTTGAGCATTTATGATTTCCTCTGTTATTTTCGGATTAAAAATCACTTTTTGGTGCCCATCTTTAATCTCTATTTCTTTTTTTGTACAGGAGAATATTATGAACAAAAACAAAACAGGAATAATAACTTTTAAATTTCTCATGGTTAAATATTTTTTTTACAATAATTTGATAACTATATGGCAATTTGTTGGCTACCAATCCATCACCCTGTTATTGTTATTGACAAGGAAATAGATTTGATATACCTAACAAAGGTAAATAGAAATAGTTTAAATTGCAAATATTATTTTTGTTTTCTGTACAAACATCCTGAGCTACTGCAATATTTGCATGTATTATGTCTGAATGTGACTTTTTCCCCGATTCCTATTATTCCATTAAGTGATTTTACAGGTGTCATCATTTGAGCATCATTTATGCTTACTCCTGAATTGATGTTTTGGAATAATGAAAAGAAAGCTTTTTGATTTAACTTATCCCAACCACAATTGCCGGGACTATAGCGATTAGTTACATTATTATGTTCTTTCTTGATGATATCAAATACAAAATCTGCAATTCTTTCTACTATCAAATTTCCAATAATATCGTTGGCATAAGCTTCGAGCATTAAGCCGGTGCTTATCAATTCCCTGTTTCTAATAGAAATTGTTTCGCCGGCAGTACAGATGAATAAAGCCATTCTATCCGAGAATCGTAAAAGAGAAGTTAGTTCCGTACCGATAAAAAACTTAGCATTATTTATGTATAAATATTGGTCTAACTCAAAATTTTGTGTGATAAAATAGTCATATTTAGCTTCAAAATTGGTTTTTGCGTATAACAACTCTTCTTCGATAGCCTTGATGAAAGGTTTTGGTACTGACCTTGACGTGTATTTTGCATGTTTGTATATTGTTTTTACCTGAATAGAAAGCTCTTCAAAGGTAATGTTCGGATTATGTATTGTTATCTCACTATACATAATTGTCAAATATTAATTTCTTTAACTTTAAGTATTCTATTAAATACTTCGGGATTGAATTTTTCCCTATTTAGTATAATTGCAGCGCCTAATGCAGAACCTCCTGCCAATTCTGTGATTTTTATTCTGTAATCAGGTAGTTTAATGGCAATCATCTTATAGAACAATTCGTTTTTTGAAAATCCTCCATCAATAAAGATAGTATTTATTTTATCTGATTTACCAATTACTAGTTTTAGTGACTTTACTTGACTGTGAACTAGCTCCAAAATCAATTGATGGTAAGCTTCCTTAAAAGATTTGAAATGATTGATTTTAATGTTTCTCTTGTCATGTGATTCCCAACTTTCAAAATAAAAAGCTTTGAGATTTTCCCTCAGTAAAGTATAGTACAATTTCTCATCAAATTTTATTTTTAAGAAGTAACCGGAGTTTTTATCAAAATAGTTATTTATTTCTATTAATTGCTTCTCATGTTCATGGCCTAAAAATAAACGGGAAGCTTTTACGGGATTCCCATTTGGTTGCATGAAGCTCAGACAATCGTTTTCCAATTCGCGTTTTGTTAGTTTTTCCTTATTAAACGGATTTAAGCAGATAGACCATGTTCCGGTTGATATTAATATGAATCTTTCTATTGATCCATACAAGTAGGGTAGTAGGGCAGCTGAACTATCATGGATGCCTACTCCAATTCTGATACCTTTGATGGTATAATAATGATTTGAATTTACAACTGGTGATAATTTATGTTGAATTCCATATTTTTTAACCCAAGTGTGATATTTTCTTTTTGAAAAGGCCCATAAGCCTGTATGACATCCAATGCTCGTATATTCACTCACAAATTGTTTTGTGAAAATAAAACTGCAATACTGTGGTAAATGCAATGATATTTTTATTTTTGAATAAGTAGGCTTTTTATCATTCATTAACCAAAATAGTTGAACTCCGGAATTTAGCATTCCCAGATAGGGAGATGAAGTTTCAATAGAAAAACTCTCTTTATCCTTGAAATATGAAAAAAAATGATCGGCTACATGATTCGGCAATGGCTTTAGATAGTTATATAATGGTGTGACAGGTAGTCCACTCTTGTCAAGATGGACAAATGAAGCTCCGTAAGTTGAAAAATTAATAAATGATATTTTGAATTTACTAGCGACAAAATTGTAAGAGTCGATTAGCCATTGAGTGATTAAATCTATGTTGTCGCATGGGTAACCATCATCGTCACATGTTTCCGGAAATACGCTTTCATGATGATTTATCAGATTAAAATTTTCATCAAAGATAAAATACTTTTTATTTGTTTTACCAATATCAAATACTATTGTTAACATTTGTTCAGGGTTTCAGTACTATAATCCGGTAGCTGTAGTGTTTAGCCCCCTTTCTTTAATTAATTGTTTCCTTATTCCTAATTTCCTAAATGCATCTATTGGATTTAGTGCTGCATTATTCAATAATCTCGCTCGTGCAAGAATAGAGCTTACATTTGTATTAAATGCATCTTGTAATATGTTTTGGCATAGCACAACATCATTTTTTAGTTGAGCTTGTTCTAGTGCTTTTTGATCTACTATCAGCGCTTTTGCGTATGCTGTTTCTATTGCATTTATAGATTGCATTATATCTTCCAATGGGTCTTTTACATTATGGCTTGCATCAATCAT
>Ga0256833_1002840_pt1 | contig 12008 bp, 12 predicted proteins | sample 356284metaG_FD_190535 | JGI IMG/M metagenome (GOLD analysis project Ga0256833, IMG submission 190535) | Hydrothermal vent microbial communities from Mid Atlantic Ridge, Atlantic Ocean - 356-284 | ecosystem: Environmental > Aquatic > Marine > Hydrothermal vents | place: Atlantic Ocean: Mid...
ACTGGGGTTGTTAAACTGTTGCAAAACATAACCATCTATCTCTTTTGCTAACTCTTCTGCTTTTGAGATAGCTCCGTCCATACCCTTTGCTGCAGATGTTAGAACAATTTTTGCACCTAAATGGGTAAGAAGTTTACGACGCTCAATGCTCATAGACTCAGGCATGGTTAAAATAAGTTTTAGTGACTTAGCAGCACAGATAGCAGCTAAACCTATCCCTGTATTTCCTGAAGTAGGTTCAATAATAGTAGAGTTTTCATTAATAACTCCAGATGCAAGGGCTTGGTTTATCATATTCATTGCAATCCTATCTTTGACTGATGAGGTAGGATTCATAAATTCACATTTTCCTAAAATAGTAGCTCCTGAACGTTCAGAGAGTTGGTTTAGTTTTACTAAAGGGGTATTGCCTATTAAATCTTCGATGCTATTTGCTATCATTATCTATCTCCTATTTTTTCAATCTTAATGATATTATAATTAATGGTTTTGGTTGCAAATATTGGTACTACATTATCGTATTTTGTAGGGACAATAAACGGTTCTTTTTCTAAGGTAACACGTTTAGTCGGAACTTTAATATGGTTATATATCCTCCTTGCATTATCTGAGACAAATGCTTGGAGCTTTTCAACTGTAGAGTGTTCTACAAACAACTCAGTTAGCAGTTGCAGTGCAATTGGTGCAGTAAATACACCTGCAGCACAGCCACAAGACTCTTTTGCATGTTGGGGGTGTGGGGCAGAGTCTGAACCAAACATCACTTTAGGATTACCCTCTAGTGCCACTTTTCGTAAAGCTTCTCTATCTTCTGGTCGTTTTGCAATAGGCTTACAGAAGAGATGAGGTTGTAACATACCACCTGCCACATCATCAAGTGTAATAAGAAGATGATGAAGAGTTATGGTCGCATATAGGTTTTCAAATCTATCTAAAGCCTCTACACTCTCTTTGGTGGTAATATGCTCCATAATAATTTTTAATTTTGGAAAGTTGGTAGCCAACATTTCGTAGATTGATACAAATTCTGCTTCTCTGTCCATTACAAAACCATTGGTCTCTCCATGAATACAGAGTGGAATGTTTAGTTCACTCATTGCTGTAAGGGTTGGGCGTAACTCCTCTACATCAAAACCACTTAATCCCCCTTCTGAATTAGTTGTAATCCCTGCAGGATAGAGTTTAATGGCTACTAGGTCATCTTTTATAGATTCTAAAAACTCTTTGGTGTAAGTAGGTTTGAAAAATAGGGTCATATAAGGGGTAAAGTTCTCCTTGCCACACGCTTTTAAAATACGCTCTTTGTAGGAGAGTAACGCCTCTTTTGTTGAGATAGGTGGAACTAAATTAGGCATAATAATTGCACCTGAAAAACTTTTTGCACTTAAAGGAGCAACGGTGGAAAGCATCTCTTCATCACGTAGATGAAGATGCATATCAAGAGGTGAGGTGAGGATAATGGACATTTTTCTACCTAGTAAATAATTTACACGATTATTGCACAATTATGGTTAAAATTACGTTTTAATAATTGAAATTTTTTATAATATAAAATAACTTTTTTCTATAAGGAATAATCCAATACTTAATATGACAATTTTGGACTAAATTGATAAGTTTAGGTTTGTGGTATATTACGATAGGATAGTCAATACCCCCCTCAAAAAGTTGATTGCAACGTAAAATTCTAAGAGTAGTTTGAAATAGTGCTTTGTCGGCTCTATTTAACTCAAATTGCCACTTTGCATACTCTGAACAGGTAGGGTAGTAACGACAAGAGGCAGGTAACATCTTTGATATATATTGATAGCCCTTTAGAGGGGTTAAAAAAAACTTTTTTATTCTCATTTTTCTACTCTTATTAGATTTCCATTTTGAATAATATAGGAGTCAGACATATTAATTGAGTGATAGATGGTTGTACCATACTTTTTGCTATAGTATTGTAGTAGTATCTTCTGTTCAGTTGGTTCAATAGAGGGGACAACCCAACCATTATTAGAGATGACAATCATATTTTTAGGCTCTCCAACATATAGGGGTTCAGAACACGCCTCATAACATATAGCATTTCGGTAGCTTTTCCCATCTATCTCATAATCTATAGGCTTTTTTGCTCCAACATAGTCAGGAGCTCCATCAAAAAATAGTCTATTTATCCAACTTCCCATCCATTTTGGAAGAGGATTTGCTTCGCCAAAGGGAACAAGAATGACCTTATTTGCTATGCTATAGTTCCCATCTTTAAATATATAGGTAGAGTTTCTAGGTATATTCTTATCTATATATAATGCTCCTAAAACAATGGTTATCTCTTTAGAACGAATATATAGAGCTTTCATCAATTGAGGTTGTCTGTTTAGGAAAAGAGCAAAGATAGATTCAGGAAGAATAACGATTGACTTTCCATCTTGAATGGCTTTATCAATTTTTAGAAAAACATTATTGATATGTTGCTGTTGAAGCTCTGGTTTCCATTTATCAATAACATTGATATGGAAGTTAGTTAGTGCAATATTTTGAGTTAGAGGCTCTATCTTTTTAAAATGTGAAATGTATGGGTATGCACCTATAGCTAAGATTAAAAAGAGAGGGTTTCTCTTATATATACTCAAGGAGATAGCAAAAAGAGTGAGTGCAAATTGCCACTTCTCAATTCCAATATAGGAGTTTACAAAAACCATCTCTGGTTTGTACCAGTCAAATCCTAAAGGGTGAATATAGGAGAAGAGAAGTAAAAAGAGTGCTTTTATTGCTAAAGGCATATACTCTTTGTTACTTTTTTTACCTATATATTCAGCTATAGAGGCAAAAAAGAGAAAGATAGAGGCAAAAATAGTAGAGGTAATAATCACACCAATAGGAATAGCCCATGCAAAGCCATAGTTTGCAAAGCTCATTGAAATCCACCAAAACCAAAGGGTTGCCATGAAAAAACCAAACCAAAACCATACTCTTCTATCGGCTTGAAGTAGATAATAGAGGGTTAGTATTCCTAAAATGGTATTTAATAGATAGTTGACCAACCCAAACCAATCTAGGTATATCGCTCCAGCACTCAATAGGGAGATTAAAAAGCCTCGTATTATATTGTTAGTGTTAAAATACGCTTTAATTTTTTTATATAAACTCAAAAGGATTCCTTTATGCAATCACTAGGACAATTTCTGCCACTTATTTTTCTATTTGGTATTTTTTACTTTTTAATCATTAGACCTCAACAAAAACAGCAAAAAGAGCATGCTGAAATGTTAAACGCACTAACAAAAGGTGACAAAATCATTACAACAGGTGGATTACACGCTGAAGTAGTAAAAGTTGAAGAGGATTTTATCAAAATCAAACTGAACGATACATCAATTGTTAAGCTTGACAAAGCTTTTGTTAATAGAAAGGTAGATATATAATTTATGGGAACATTAAACTATAGAGTTGTCATTTTTCTCTTTGCATTCATTTTTGGAGTGGTTTTCTCTATTCCAACTTTAATTCAGAGTGAAGAGGGCAAAAAAATTACCTTGGGGCTTGACCTACAAGGTGGACTACATATGCTACTCTCTGTTAAAACAGAAGTAGCACTTGAATCAAAACTGAAATCTACAGCTACAAGTATTAAATATGTACTTGAAGATGAAGATATTGTTTTTGATGATTTAAAAATTGATAGCGATAGAGTCTCATTTGAACTTTTAGATGAAGATGATGTCACAAAGGTTGATAAGCTTTTAAAAGATGACTTTAAAGGTATTGTCATTAATAAATCTGGAATGTCATACACTATGACATTGAGTTCAAAATTGGCTGAAGAGACTAAGAAAAATGCTATTGACCAAGCTGTAGATACCATTCGTAACCGTCTTAATATGTTTGGACTTGCAGAACCAACTGTTGCAAAACAGGGTGCAGATAAGATTTTAGTAGAAGTTCCAGGTGTCAAAACGGCTGAGGAGGAGCAACGTATTAGAGCCTTAATCGCTAAAGCTGCTCATCTTCAGATGATGGCTGTTGATGAAGAGAGAGCAAATAGAGTTTACTCTATGAGTGGTGAAGAGGCAAAACAGTATGGAGATATTATCTTAAATGATGTTACCAATAAAGATAAGCGTTATCTTTTATACTCTGTACCAATCTTAGATGGTTCAATGCTAACTGATGCAAAGGTAGGGTATGAGCGAAAAACAAATCGACCTCTTATTAACTTCTCATTAGATGGGCAGGGGTCTAAAATTTTTGCTGACTTTACAGATAAATCGGTAGGGAAGAGAATGGCTGTTGTGTTAGACAATGAGGTATATACTGCACCAAATATTGTTCAGCGTATTGGTGGAGGTCATGTTCAGATTACAGGTAACTTTACCCCACAAGAGGCAAATGATATTGCTATTGCCTTACGTTCGGGTTCACTTCTAGCCCCTGTTCAAGTAGAAGAGAAGCGAAGTGTAGGACCTAGTCTTGGTAAAGATAATATTGTTGCCTCCTCTATTGCTCTAGCTGTTGGTTTTATCTTAGTGGTACTTTTTATGGTACTCTACTATGGAGTAGCTGGAGTTATTGCCAATACAGCACTTATTGCAAACCTCTTTTTAATCTTAGCTATTATGTCCATGTTTGAGGCAACCTTGACTCTTCCTGGTATGGCAGGTATTGTTCTTACTGTGGGTATGGCTGTTGATGCCAATGTTATTATTAATGAGCGTATTCGTGAACTTTTACACTCTGGAAGCTCCATTACAAAAGCTATAGAGCAGGGGTACAACAATGCATTTACTGCTATTTGGGATGCAAATGTTACAACACTTATCGCAGCAGTGGTACTCTTTGCTTATGGTACAGGACCAATTAAAGGGTTCTCTTTGACTATTAGTATTGGTATTTTAGCCTCAATGTTAACAGCTATTTTAGGAACACATGGTATATATCAATATCTACTTCCTAAAATTGACAAAAACAGATTAGGCTTCTGGTTTGGAATTAAAAAAGAGAAAGGGGCTAAATAATGGAAGTATTTAAACATAATCAAGCCATTATAGGCTTTATGAAGAGTGCTAAAAAAGTGGGTGCTTTTTCAGCATTTATGATTATTGCATCATTGGCTCTTCTTATGACAAAGGGTCTAAACTATGGTATTGACTTTGCAGGAGGAACTATTGTTCAAGTTCAATATGAGGGTAAAGCTCCTATTGACAAAGTAAGAGATGTTCTATCTAAAAATAAAACATATTCAACTGCATCGGTAACTTTTTTTGGTTCAGATAGTGAGATTGCTATTCGTACAAAAAGCACCTCTAAAGATGTTGATGTTGACCTATCCGATGAGGTTCGTAATCTTTTAAATGGAACAGGTTCATTTAAAATAAGAGGTGTAGATATGGTAGGTCCAGCAGTTGGAGATGAACTCCGTACTCAAGGTCTTATGGCAATGCTACTCTCTATTATTGGTATTTTAGCCTACATCTCATTTAGATTTGAGTGGCGTTTTGCTTTGGCTTCAGTTATGGCACTTATACACGATGTTACTATTGCTCTTGGAGCATTAGCCCTTTTCCAAATAGATGTAAATCTACCTATTTTAGCAGCTATTTTAACTATTTTAGGGTACTCCCTAAACGATACGGTTATTGTCTTTGACCGTATTCGTGAGGGGATTAGGAGCATTAAAACAACTAATTTAGATGAGATTATTGATGAGTCGGTAACACGAACACTCTCTCGAACTACACTTACCTCATTAACTACATTTTTTGTTGTATTGACACTCTATCTTTTTGGTGGTGAGGCACTTAAAGGGTTCTCATTTACACTTTTAGTAGGTGTTGTTGTTGGTACGTACTCATCTATTTTTGTTGCATCACCAATTTTAATGTGGTTGAACTTTTCTGTAACAGGTTTTAGAGAACAAGAGGCTAAAAAAGCAAAACGTGAGAAAGAGAAAGAGAAGATGCGTGCAATGTACGAACAAGGTAGCATGTAGTAATGGATTGGGGAAAAGTTTTTTATATATTCTTTACTCTAATGAGTCTGACAACGTCAGTCTCATTTCTTTTTGAAGACTCATCTATTGCCCTTTTTACAGCTGCAAGTATTAATTTTATCTCAACTATTTTAAAGTTAGGAGTACGTAAGCTACTTGCTGCTGAGCTTTTAGCAGGTTCTTTAGTCGCCGATTTACATCTCTTACCAGCATTTTTTATTTATGAATTTGGTAAAACAGATGCTCATACTGGACTTATTATAGGTTTGGTTATTGGTGCAATTATTGCTAATATCTATACTCTTATTATCTCTATGATAGAGAGTGCAAAGATTAAAGAGGAGTTTTAGTCTCTCTTACTATATTCCATATCTTCTATTTTTAACAGCTTGACCAAGTTGGAAAACAGTCATTGCATAAAAACTACTATGGTTATAGGTGGTAATGACTCTAAAGTTATGTGTACCCATCCAGAGTTCATCATAGCTATATTTTGGAAGTTTAATCAACGATACAGGACCTCTATAGCTAAGATGTGTTCTTGGTACTATATGATACTTTTTTCGTAACTTATATTGAGAATATTTAGTTTTATAGCCTGTTTTAAGTCTATTAAATCTATAGCCTCTATATTTAGCTCTAACAGCAACTTCTCTAATACTACTATCCCAACCATTTTTAGCAAAATAGTTCGCAATAGAGCCAATAGCATCTTCTGGATTCCATAAGTCTGTTACTCCATCTTCATTGAAATCTACAGCAAATGTTAAGTAGGAACTAGCAATAAATTGACCATACCCCATTGCACCTGCATTTGAACCTTTTAGTGCAAGTGGGTCTAAATTTGCTTCTCTAGTCATGATTAAAAATTTTTCAAGTTGTTTGGTATAAAAATCTTCTCGTCTATCTCCCAACATTGCTTTAGAGGTTAAGATATCAATGACTCTTTTTTCCCCAAAATATTTTCCATAACCTGTCTCTATTCCTAAAATACCAATAATAAATTCAGGTAGAACACCATAAACTTGATAAGCTTTATTTAGTGCATTCTCATGCTCATTCCAAAAAGCAACACCACGGTTAATATTTGCTTCATAAATCACACCATTTCGGTATCTATCCCATTTACCTTGAGGTTTAACAGTTGTGATACAATCATTTTTACCATTTTTAGTGATACAAGGCTCAACTATCTGGTTTAAATCTTTTGCATCAGAGAAGATGCTGTAGAGATACTTTTTGTCAAAGTTGTGTTGAGTATGCATCTGCTCTATAAACTCTAAAAGTTTGTAGTTACCTGCAAAATGACCAGTTAAATCTATACTCTCTGTAGTTTGTGGTTCAAGAGGTATGGTAGTACTATTATCTTCATCTACCGAAGGAGGAGAAATCTGTTGTTGGCTACAAGCTGTAAACAGAAGTAGCGAGATGGCTAAAGAGGGTATCGTTTTTATTTTCATAGTTATATATTCCAAAGTTCCAATTTTGAGCTTATTATAATAAGTAGATGATGAAATGGTTATTAAATTCTCTTCAAAAGATTATTAATTTAAATGAATAGAGAGTTTTAAGTTGAGATATTACAAATAGTGTTTTTTTTTATGATAAATTAGTAGAGTGTGATGTGAAAAAATACAATATTTTTTCTATATAAATACGATATAATTCTCACAATTTTAGTTAATGGAGCAGTCAATGGGTTACAATCCAAGTAAAATAGAAAAAAAGTGGCAGATAAAATGGAGTGAGCAACAAGCATTTGAGCCAAAAGATGATAAAAGTTTAGAGAAAAAATATATTTTAAGTATGTTCCCTTTCCCAAGTGGACGGCTACATATGGGTCATGTAAGAAATTATAGTATTGGTGATGCAATGGCACGATACTACCGAAAACAGGGCTACAATGTACTGCACCCAATTGGTTGGGATGCTTTTGGAATGCCTGCTGAAAATGCAGCGATAAAGCATGGCAGACACCCTAAAGATTGGACATACTCCAACATTGATTACATGAGAAAAGAGCTAAACTCTTTGGGGCTTTCATTCTCTAAAACACGAGAGTTTGCAACTTGTGATGAGCTTTACACTAAGTGGGAGCAAGAGTTTATTATTAAGATGTTTGAGCAGAAGCTTCTCTATCGTGAGTCAACAACAGTTAACTGGTGTGAAGAGTGCCACACTGTTCTAGCAAATGAGCAGGTAGAAGAGGGTTGTTGTTGGCGTTGTGACAATGAGGTTGAACTCAAAGAGATGCCAGGGTACTACCTTGACATTAAAAAATATGCCGATGAGTTGTTAGAAGATTTAAAACTTCTTGAGGGGAAATGGCCTTCACAAGTCTTGTCAATGCAGAGTAATTGGATTGGTAAGTCACAAGGTTTAGAGTTCTCTTTTAATCTATCAGATAGTTCAAAAACAAAATTAGATAATAAATTTGAGGGGTTTGAAGTATTTACAACAAGACCAGATACTATATATGGTGTAACCTACACTGCTTTAGCTCCTGAACATGCTATTGTAAAAGCCTTAATAAAAAATGAGTTGTTAGATTCTAATGTAATTGAAGAGATTAAAAATATTAGTAATATGAGTGAAGTTGAAAGAGCCAAAGCTGGTAAAGTTGGATTTGACCTTGGTATTACGGTTATTCACCCTTTAACAGGAGAGGAGATTCCAGTTTGGACTGCAAACTTTGTTCTTGCCTCTTATGGAGGTGGAGCTGTTATGTCTGTACCCACACATGATGAACGAGATTTTGAGTTTGCAACACAATATAATTTACCTTTAAAATATGTAATAGATGGTGGAAAAGAGGGCGAAGTTTACACAGGTGATGGAGCTCTTATTAACTCTGAAACACTTAATGGAGTTAAAAACAGCAAAGCAAAAGCAGAAGTAATTAAACTCTTTGAAGCCAAAAAGTTAGGAAAAGGGACAACTAACTATAAGCTACGAAATTGGGGAGTAAGTCGTCAGCGTTATTGGGGTGCCCCTATTCCGTTTGTCCATTGTAAAGAGTGTGGTTTAGTACCTGAAAAGGTTGAAAATTTACCTATTGCACTACCTGAAGATGTAGAGATAACAGGAGAGGGAAACCCTCTTGAAAATCACCCAACTTGGTCAAAGTGTACTTGTCCAAAGTGTGGAGCAGAGGCAAAACGAGAAACAGATACACTAGATACATTTATAGAGTCAAGCTGGTATCAATTCCGTTATGCCACCGACCCTAAAAGATGGAACTCTTGTGGAATTGATAAAGAAGATGTTAGCTATTGGCTAGGAGTTGACCAATATATAGGTGGAATTGAACATGCAATCTTACACCTTTTATATGCAAGGTTTTTTACTAAAGCTTTAAGAGATTTAGGATTTATAGAGAGTATTAAAGAGCCATTTGAGAACTTATTAACACAAGGAATGGTTCTTATGGACGGTTCTAAAATGTCAAAGTCAAAAGGAAATACTGTTGACCCTGACTCTATCATAGAGAAATATGGAGCAGATACAGCTAGACTCTTTATTCTCTTTGCAGCCCCACCACAAAAAGAGTTAGAGTGGAATGACTCAGCTGTTGAGGGTGCATTTAGATTTATTAAAAAGCTCTATGATAGAAGAACCAAAGTATCAACAGACTCTATGCCAACAATTGACCATAGCTCTTTAAATAAAGAGGAGAAGTTAGCAAGATTAAAACTCTATGAAGCTCTAAAAAAATCGGTAGATGTATATGAAAAGACATTTGCTTTCAACACCTTGATTGCAAGTTGTATGGAGGCACTTAATGCACTAGACAAACAGAGTAATGCAGATGTGTGGAGTGAGGGGTTATATATTATTACTCATCTATTAGAACCAATTATACCTCATGTTTGTGCAGAGCTTTCAGAAGAGCTTTTTGACTCTAAAAACCTACAAGGTAAAATAGAGATTTTAGAAGAGGTTTTTGTGCAAGACACCATTACTCTTGGTGTAGCTGTAAATGGAAAAAGAAGAGCAGAGATAGAGGTAGATGCTGGAGCTTCCAAAGAAGATATTATTACTATGGCTAAAGAGAGTATTCCTAAATGGTTAGAGGGTAAAAATGTAGTTAAAGAGATTTTAGTACCTAATAAGATGGTTAATTTGGTTGTGAAGTAGCTTTTTTAAATTATGAAACAGGCAATAGAGTTAAAAATCTCAACCTCTCTATGGAATAGATATCTTAAAGATGAGTTCTCAAAAAGTTATATGAGAGAGCTTTATGCTTTTTTAGAAGAGGAGATGGCGATTGGAAAAACTATTTTACCTAAACGTTCTCTTTGGTTTAATGCTCTAAACTCTACTCCATTAGAGAGAGTAAAAGTAGTAATATTAGGTCAAGACCCATACCCAACAGTAGGTCATGCTCATGGAATATGTTTCTCTGCAATGCCAAATGTTAAACCAATTCCTAAATCGTTGCTAAATATCTATAGAGAGTTAAAAGATGATGTTGGGGTAGATAATTTTCATACCCCATATTTACAACCTTGGGCAGAGCAGGGGGTATTACTTCTAAATGCTGTATTAACAGTTGAAGCAGGGAAAACAAACTCTCATATAGGTAGAGGTTGGGAGGAGTTTACCTCTAAAGTTATAGAGGTAGTAAACAAAGAGTGTCAAAATGTAGTCTTTGTATTATGGGGTGCGTATGCTCAAAAGAGAGGTAGCTCTATCGATGTCACAAAACATCTTGTTATAAAAGCACCACACCCATCACCTCTTTCAGCCTATAGGGGTTTTTTCGGAAGCAGACCATTCTCTCAAATAAATAACTATCTATTAACTCATGGAAAAGAGGAAATTGATTGGAGAGTTTAATTATTTAGACCATTATATATCTTATCAAACTGCTCTAAAGACAAAGCTCCACTATGGGCTAATTTTGGCTCTCCACTCTTATCAAATACCAATAGAAACGGTAGTGTACCTCTCCATTTAGTTTTTACTTTAATATAGTTAATAAACTCTCTATTGTCACCTCGTGTAAGAAGAGGGTAGTTGATTTTATGCTCTTTTTTAAACTTTTTTAGAGCCTCTTTGTTATAGCCATGAATATCAAAAGCTAAAATCTTTAGATGTTTATACTTCTCTTTATTTACCAATTTTTTTAGAGTTGGTATCTCTTTTAGACACGCTTTACAGTTGTGTCCAAAAAAAACAATAAAGAGAACATCATCTCTATATTTATCAAAAATAATAGACTCTTTTGGTTGAGCTGTTATATTTTTATCTAAAATAGTTTGAAGTTTAAACATCTTCTCTTGAGCGTTAGAGAAGAGGGTTAATAGGAGTAGTAAGCTAAATACTATTTTCATAATGATAAACCTTTTTATTTTTGTAGATTATAATAAATATAATATTAAGTTATGATTTAATAGAGAGTATATTTTAACATTTAATCGGTTATAATTCGCAATGGACATTTATAAATTACTCTTTTCTATATCTATAGTTTTACTCGTAACAGCATGTGGTTATCGCCCCTCTGCACAATTTGCCAAAAAAGTTATTGGTGAACGGGTCTATACTAATGTTGATGTCTCTCTTGCTGACCCTGAGAATGCTGTACTTACAAAAGATGGACTTAATCGTGCATTACAGACACGTTTAAAGAGTATTGTAACACGAAAAAGAGATGCTGACTCTATGATAGGAGTTCAATATGCAGGAGTTAAATTTGTTCCTTTACAATATAATAAAAATGGTTATGTTGTTCAGTATCAAGTTGTAATGAGACTAAAATTTACATTTATTAAAGGGAAACATCGTGAAGAGCATTTTACTACTGGTCGCTATGAGTTCCCTATTGCCCCTACTGCCATTATTGCCAATGATTTAAGAGTAAAAGCTATTGAAAAGAGTTCAGAAAAAGCACTCGACCAATTTATTGCCTATCTATCAGCTAAGGGATATTTTGTTGATAAGAAGTAGCTTCTCTTCGTTTATAGAGGATAAACCTCTCTACTATAAAGAGATAGACCATAATCGAGTCTATAGAGCCTATAGAGTTTTAAAA
>Ga0256833_1002841_pt1 | contig 12006 bp, 10 predicted proteins | sample 356284metaG_FD_190535 | JGI IMG/M metagenome (GOLD analysis project Ga0256833, IMG submission 190535) | Hydrothermal vent microbial communities from Mid Atlantic Ridge, Atlantic Ocean - 356-284 | ecosystem: Environmental > Aquatic > Marine > Hydrothermal vents | place: Atlantic Ocean: Mid...
ACTTTGAACTTTGAACTTTATACTTTGAACTTTATACTTTGAACTTTATACTTTGAACTTTATACTTTAAACCTTGAACTTTGAACTTTGAACTTTATACTTTGAACTTTATACTTTGAACTTTATACTTTAAACTTTATACTTTAAACCTTGAACTTTGAACTTTGAACTTTATACTTTGAACTTTATACTTTGAACTTTATACTTTGAACTTTGAACTTTATACTTTCACTCCTCCAAAATAGATTTAAGATCCGGAGCAGAATAATTGACAGACTTCAAAACTTTACCATCCCCCACCCTGTACACTAGATATTCTTCCCCTCTTTTCTCAATAAACGACTCCATTCCTCTATTATTTTTATAATATTCTTGTGTTTGTTTCGCCTCTTCAAGAGTTTTACAAGGTTTACTCATATTGGATCTTTGTACTTCATCAAAAAGTTCCTTGAATTTTCCCCCTAAACCGAATTCCAAAATGGCTCCGGAAAGAACATATTGTAGATCGGCAAAAGCATCTGCGACTTCTACCAAGTCATTTTCTTCTATAGCCTTTTGTAATTCTTTAAGCTCCTCTTCCAAAAGAGAAATTCTTAAACCAATTCTTTCCCGTGATGGTATTGCTGGATGATCCACTACCGGCAAATTAAACAAATTGTGGAATTTTGCAACTCCATTTAAAGCTTCCGGTTCTTTAAATTTCATAATTATTTTATTTTATCTCTTCAAAAAATCCTGTTTTTGTATTTTTGACTACATTGTCCCAATTAAAATATCTACCGTTCATGCTCACATAAACCCCAGGCTGAAGAACCTGGGCAAATGCCAAAGAAGCTCCCAAATTAAAAAGCCCGTCCGACGAACTACCAAATGCTATAGGTACCATTGCCCCCGTCAATACAATTGTTTTATCAGGAATATTGGCCTTTGCAAGGACCTTAGCCGTTTCGACCATTGTATCGGTACCATGCGTAATCACAATGTCATCGATTAAAGACCTTTTGCAATTATGTAAAATAATATCTCTGTCTTCATCTGTCATATTTATACTATCTATCATCATCAATGTTTTTATATCCACAGGGACATTGTTTCTACCTTGTTGTAAAAGCTGTTTCATGTGCGTATCTTTAAAAAACAAGTTTCCTGTGATATAATTATACTCTTTATCAAAAGTACCTCCCGTGATGAATATTTGTATCATTGCTTCTGTTATTATCTTTGTTGTTATTATAACAATTTGTAAAGTATTCAATAAATGATTGCAAAAATACTTTTTTTTAACTTATAATTTAAAAAATATCTATTAATTTGCATCGTTTTTTTCAATACTTGCATCATAAACATTGCAAACAAATATTTTATTTAATAAATAATTCATATATTAGAACATTAAAATTTAGTCTTATGTTATCAGCAAAAAAAACAATTTATTTTCTTTCTTTTTATTTAATTTTCATTTTTAGTACAAATTTATACTCCCAATGCGGTATTTCAGGACTTGAATTATCAAATGCTACTTGTATAGAAAATGCTGCTTATGAATTTGATTTGAATTTTGTAGTTGCACAATCTACCCTTGATTCGTTTAATGTATATATAAACGATGATTTTGAAGGCAGATATAGTCCGCTTCAACTGCCACTTCATATTATTAGCGATAAATACTATGATAAAGAAGAAGATATCATTAAAGTTGAAGACAGCAATAATGCAGAATGCTATGAAGAAACAAATATTATTAATCCTTGCGACTGTGCCCAATTTGATTTTGAATATACTAAAGTAGACTGTACAGATTCTACTTTTAATTTAATGATAGATTTCAATTATCTATATACCGGAGACAGTTTTGATATTGGTATGATTCGTTCACCTTTCGGTTCGCATGCATATAGAGATCTACCTTTAAAAATCGGTCCTTTTACTTCTGCAGATACCACTTATTTGCTTTTTATTGCAGATAAATCCGATTTCTTCTGTTTCAAGGAAACATCTGTAGATGGACATTCATGTCCTCCTTGCAATATCTATAATTTGGATATGATAACGTATGAATGCGATAATAATTTTAAAAAATATATAACATTCACATTTAACTATACAAATCCGGCTAGTGATTCATATAATATTTTTGTAAACAATGAATTTTACGATTCAAGAAATTACAAATTTGAAACTATTATTGATAGTGTTACCATGCAAGATACTTTCCGCATTGGCCCTGTGGATATAGATTGTGATTCCATATTATTGGTAAAAATTGAAGATCATGACAACCAGGATTGTAGTACAATAGAGGATTATCATTCCCTGTGTTGTGAATTTTGTGAAATCGGGGATTTACAATTCCGGGATATAGAATGTAATAGCGATAGTTCATTCAATTTTATTTTGGATTTCAATTATGCCAATAATACTCTGGATTCATTTAAAATGACTTCTTCAAATGGATTAGTGAAAAAATACAGTACAGAGGAGCTTCCTTTACATTTCATTAATTACCCGATAACTTCACAAGGATTTGACACTATCAGTATTTGCATGGACAATGGTAGATGCTGTAGTTCAGATATTTTAGAATTCCCATCATGTGAGTATTTCGGATGCAATATAGAAAATATCAAATACGAAATCACCTTTGACACTATTGAAAGTTATTGGGTTACTCTAAATTTTAATAGCAATAATACATCCGATAGTTTTTCCGTACAAGGCAATGGTATCCACTATGGCAATTTCAATTATAATGAATTGCCTATAACACTGGGACCATACAATTGCAAGGATAGTCTTATACTTGAATATATCATTAAAGATTTGGAAGTTGAAGATTGCGATATAGTACTTGAACCTGATATGGTCATATGTCCACCTAACTACACACAGGATTTAGATATACTTGAAAATTGGATTATTAAATATTCCATTGATTCGCGAATAGTTAATATATATTCTACTAATTCCGTTTTCAATAATGCAAAAATAGATCTTTTTGATATTAAAGGCTTAAAAGTGAATAGCTATAAATTATCAAACGGGCTACACAGTTCAAAATTAAGACTTGATGATTTAAAGCCGGGAATCTATATGGTCAGATTATTAAATGACGGGAAAATAAAAACCAAAAAGATTTTTATCAGGTAGATTTCACATCCTCCAGTAATTTATTAATTAAAGCCGTATTTGAAAAAAATGCGGCTTTTTTCCACATACATTAAAAAAAGACCGGCTCGAGGTTCTATTTCAAGCCGATCAGGTTGGTTAAGACTGAGAACTGTCTTAGGTCTATTATCAATTCATCCTCAGGTCTTCAACAGAAACACCTGGGTGTTTCTTGCTGTCAAAAATAAAAACGTTATCATTTATTTTTTGGTTCATTTTGATTGAATTTATTTTCAATATATTTTGACTTCCATCTCGCATTATCATTTTGATTTGATAAAGTAAAAATGTATTTTTATCAATTAAAACATCAACTTTAACATAATCCGAATATTTATCAACAGGTTTAAAAATAATATTATAATATTTTTTATTTTTCACTTTTTTATCGGCTGCCAAAACATATATATAAGAATCCGTGTCGAAAGTATTTAAAACAGCACCCGGAGTTAATTGTCCTGCACTATCATCAATATCATTAATTTGTGCTTCGTTTTTAATACTAAAATATATCACTAAATTATTCCCGTCACAATATATAGTTTTGTCTCCCATTTCTATATAGTATTTGTTTGACTTTTGTTTTCCAATACCGTTTATTATTACGGGAGCATCCCCTTTTGTTTTGCCGGTATATGTATAATCAAACTCCAAAGAAGAAGCTTCTTTCAATATTCTTTGAGACTCTGTTATAATATCAATTGCCTCTTTATCGGAATCTTTTGTTGTTAGGTATTTATTTTGAGAAAAAGATATCGTAGTAAATCCTGTCATTAAAATTAAAATAAATATTAAATTTTTTATTTTCATCTTTTAAGTATTATATTTTTTTGCAATTATTTACGTAAAATTATTTTAACTATACATTTCTAATATTGTAATCATTTTATTTCATTATTAATGACGCACAAACTATAAAAAAAGTTTCCGTAACTATTCAGGAAGAATCATTTTAGATGAAAAAATCTCTCTAACGTCAAATTAATATTTTTCTACTGTTGATAGTAAGGAATGTCTTTAATTCCAACAATTCCCAATTTCCCTTTATTTCCAATAATTCGTCTAGCTTGCTTTAAAGATTTGAGTCTATATTCTACAAAATCAGGATCAGATCGCTTTAAACTTTGTATTTTGACCTCCCCTGTTTCGTGGATTATTTTTCCTTTACCCATATAAATAGCAACATGGGTTATTCGTTCGGAACCATCCTTTCTGTTTTTACCAAAAAATAATAAATCCCCGGGTTTAAGTTCTGAAAAGTTTTCATCAATATTTATTTTTTCCCCGATATTGACTTGCTGCGAGGCATCTCTTGGTAATATCACCCCATTCATAAAAAAGACTGTTTTGGTAAAACCACTGCAGTCAAGCATTTTTGCAGATGTACCTCCCCATAAATATGGAATTCCCATCAACGCTCTGGCTGTATTAAGAATATCCTGTGAATTATATTTTGCTGTATTTTTTATAAAACTATCAAATTTTTCCGCTTCATTCTTACTTATATACCCTACTCTACTATCCGGATATGCAACGATCCAAAATCTCTTATCCAATGATTCTCCTATCAATTTCAAAATACCACCCTCGACTATATCTGAAATATGACGGGATTTCGTATCGGGTGTACCATAAACAAATCCGAAAATATCAGTATAAATAATTTTAACGGAATTAATCCATTCATGTTTTTTAACCTCATCCATAGTGGTTATACTTGCATTATCCACCCAACCGAGATAACCATCTGGCGTCTGTATGTAAAACCAACCGTGCTTTTCTTTTAAGATGTCAACCGGCGTACCTAAAATAGCTTGAGAAGCCAATTCTGCTGAATGTTTGGGTACAGTCCTCATATTACATACGGATAATCTCACTACACCAAAAACATTTATTCCTGAATTTTTATCCGGAAGAATAGTAATACTATCAACAACATCTTTTTTTTGCAATGAAAATTCTTTTAAGAGTGCTTTTTTTGCTTCAGCTAAATTTGTTTCACCTTTTAGAATCAAGTTACCGTCTTTTTTCTTAAGATTAATATTAAAAACAGCAACTCTTGAATCGGGAGCATATTCTTTCTTTATTTTAAGAATAATATTGTTATTTTTAGAAGGAGTACCTTTCGTAATATGGCAAGAAGACAAGCTAAATATTAGTAGAACTATTAGCCCCAACAACCATTTATTTCTTTTCATTTTCGTTTTGTTTTTCATTTTCTTTAATAAATTTATCTATCACTTCCCCCAACTTATCTGCAGGAATTTGCTTTATCAATATTTTTTTGTTTTTATCAAGTATAAAAATAGTAGGCGTTGCTCTTATGTTATATTCCAAATGAAAACCGGACAAATTTTTAGGATCAGCAAGATTATAATCAAGATTTTCCATGTTTAAATCTTTAACCCCTTCCCAGCAACTTTTGGTTTTTTTACCTAATTTGGTACAAATCGTAACAACTTTCACTCCTTTGTCCTTATAATTTTCCGCAAACTTCACAATATCGGGCATTGCATGTTTACAATGACCGCAATCCGGTTTCCAAAAGATAAGCACTGTATAATCCGCCTCAATATCCCCAATTTTCACAGGTATACTATCTTGAGTATATAATGTTATATTGGGAGCTGTTTTACCGATTAATACCCTCTCCATACGCATAGCATTATCCAAAATTCGCACAAGGGTATTTTGTTCTACCCAAGGAGTTAACCCTTTACCATAATACTCTTTGGCAATATGAACATATACAGCATCCATTCCTATATAATTGGATCTGGCATATTTATTTAGAAAATAAGACACAAAATATCTCCAGACTTCACTCTGAACCGGCATTTTTTTTAATATAGTATCTATAGAATTAATTATACTATCAGGAACCGGAACAGTCAGTTTATCAATATAAGTTTCCACTTTATTATTGATAAACGGTGTATATAAAACCGCTGTATTATTGAAATCCACAACATCGAAATAATGCTTTTTATAATAATAATATCGTTTCAACTGGATTTCTTCTTCAGTTCCTTCAAAATCCGGTATTTCAATATCCGTATTTGCTTTAATAAGCAAAGCGGTAAGTGACGAAGGATTATTATCTATTATTTTACGCTGATAAGCTTTCACTTCCTCATCAAGTTTTTTTATCTTTTCTTCCACTACTGTCAAATCCGATTTCGCCTCTTCTTTCTCTTTTTTCTCTTTGGCCAACTGTTGTGCTTCTTTATTTTTCTCCGATATGAATTTTAAATAATTAATAAAAAGTTGATTATCTTTACTTCCGGACACAGAAATATTTTGTGGATTTTCATAATCTGTTTTTAATTCAAATTCCTGATCTTCGTTATTTATTAGAAACTGAAAATATTCTTTACTAGGATATACAAGTCCTATGTACACTCCCGGATGTATCAAAGTATCTCCCTTCAATTCAAAGATACCTGGTTCACTTGAATATATAGTATCATAGACCAATTGTCTATCACCATAAAAATACGCTAACAACAAAGTATCATTATTATAATTTTCAATATCAAACTTTATATCGTGCCCATTTTGTGCATTTAATGATACTGAGAACAAAACCGAAATTAAAAATAAAATGTTTTTCATCTGTTTAATTTTTTACAACATACAATAATTGTAACTAAAATATCAATAATATTGTTTGCAAATATATGATTTTAATAAATCATTAACACAACAAAAATGTGCTTTATTATTATAATTATAATCCTATATAGTATCTTTTTATAAAATCATTAAAATTTAAAAACAATTTTTATTATATTTTTATTCTTTAAAAAATATAATTAAAATTTATAATACATTAAAGAATTCGCATTAATTTTTTTAATCATTTTCAACAAATTTATGATCAATAAAATTAATACTCATTTTATCAAAAATCTTTGTTTTATAAAATTAAGCACTTTATAGACAGACACTAAATAATTTAAATAGCCGATGAAAACTACTTTCATCGGCTATTTTATTATGTGTCTATAAAGTGTTTAAAATTTACTTTAAATTCTTAAGCCAATTATTTTGCCGGTACCAAACTAAATTCAACTCTTCTATTCAATGCTCTTCCTCGCAATGTATTATTATTAGCTATTGGCCTGGATTCCCCATACCCGACAAAGCTCATTCTTCTTTCCGAAATACCTTGAGCTACCAGGTAATCATAACATGATTTAGCTCTGTTTGCCGATAATTTCTGATTTTTAGATGCTGAACCGGTATTATCCGTATGACCACTTATAATCAAATTGTAATCAGGATATCTTTTCATGATATCTGCTACTTGATTCAATATTTTATACGAAACCGGTTTAAGTGTTGCTTTACCCACATCAAACTGAACAGCTCGCATAGCGACATCCAAGGTTTTTTTATCTTTTCTTGATATTTTCGGACATCCTTTATTTTCAACAGGTCCAGCCATAGTAGGACATCTGTCATTAAAATCATCCAAACCATCACCGTCAGTATCAGGGCAACCGTTGTATATAGCCAAACCGGGTTTATCGGGACAATTATCATCACTATCATTAACCCCGTCACCATCTCTATCCGGACAACCATTATTAGCACTGCTACCTGATAAGGTAGGACATTTATCTACAAAATCAGGTACACCATCACCGTCTGTATCAGGGCATCCCCCGGCATTAGCAGGTCCAGCTTGATCAGGACATCTGTCATCCTTATCTTGTACTCCATCATTGTCTTTATCCATAAATTTTTCTTTTTCAGGACAACCATGATTTAATTTACTTCCTTGCAAATTGGGGCATTCATCTTCATTATCAGGAACACCGTCTCCATCTGTATCAGGGCAACCATTTAATTCTTTAACTCCTTTCACATCCGGACATGCATCTTTATAATCTGCAACACCATCCCCATCTGTATCCGGACAACCATTCAATTCCGGGACTCCTTTTACCTGCGGACATAAATCTATATCATCATTTACTCCATCACCATCACTATCTTTAAACATGACTTCATTTTCTTTTTTCTCTTTTGCCCCACCAAACATATAAACAATTCCAATTCCATGATGCAAAACATTCTTTTTAAGATTCATACTTATCCTATATTCGGATTGTACATTTATAAAAGCCCTATCCGAAACTTTGAAATTGATTCCGGCACCTACCGGGATCATAACATCTTTATCGCCTTTATATTCACGCATCATTCCTACTCCCCCCATAATATAGGGAACAAATTTAGACTCTTTATTATAGAAAAAATACTGCAATACAGCATCTACTCCCAAAATAGTCTTAGTTGTCTTATCTATCGAATCTTGGACAACTCCAAATTTACCGGGTATATATAAGCTCAATTTATCGGTAAGTCTATTTTCCAATCCAAATTCAAAACCGTGTCTATATGTTTTAAAAGCTGTCAGATCGCCTCCGTTTTGAGATTGGAAATCCAAAAACAATTTTTTAATTGCAATTCCTCTCGCATACTTTGGATTTTGTGCTAAAAGAGCTCCGGATACAAAAAACACTAAAAATAAAATCAATAATTTCTTCATTTTTCTTATCTTAAAATTAATAATTAATAAATCTGAAATTAATAAAGAAGACTTATTTTCTTATAAAAATAATTCAACCTGAATAATTACAGTCTTTTAATATTTTTGCAAAAATATAACTTATATTTAAAATCACAATAGATTTATTAACAAGTTAAAAATTTAAAGCGGTTTTAAAACTAACCATAATAATTTTTTGGTAAAAAAACATTTTTTCTTATCAAAAACATATAAATTGGATAGATTTTTCATTTTTTAATAATATCTTGATGCATAAAAAGATAAAAACGCTCCAAAAAAAGTTCAATTTTATTAATTTAGCAACAATTTATATTAAAAATCAAATTAAAATACAAATTTAATACAAATTTCTAAAATGAAAAAAATATATATCATTATTTTTATTAATATATTTATAATTGTTTATCAAATTAATGCTCAAATCAATACAATTGAGATATATGGCGCTAAATCCAATGGCTTAGGGCAGGTAACTTCTGTATATAATGACATAAATTCTTCTTATGGTAATCAGGCGGGATTGGCATATTTAAACGGTATGAGTATTAATCTCGGATATGAAAACAGATATCAGATTTTTGAACTAAGTGCATTAAATTTTGCTATCGCCAAAAGATTTAATAAATATGGAACTTTCGGTATGGTAATGAAAAGATTTGGTTTTTCTCAATTTAATGATTTCATGACAGGAATAGCTTATGCAAAGAAATTAAGTAATTCTTTTTCAATAGGTATTCAATTTGATTATTTTAATACTACAATAACCGGTTATGGTAACAAATCTACTTTCAGTTTTGAGACTGGCTTAATGTATATATTATCAAATAAAATAACAATAGGAGTTCATGCAACAAATCCATTTCCTATAAGTTTTATTGATAACCAGGATATACCGACTATAATAAATGCAGGAATAAAATATAAAATTTCAAGATACTTAAATATTTACGGTGAATTTGAAAAACATATTAATTTTAATTTTTACTTAAAAACAGGCATAGAATATTCACCAATTAATGTTTTTACTCTTTATTTTGGATTTAGGAATGATTTTCAAAATTCATCGGATTACAGCTTAGGATTTAAATATAAATTCAACGATAAAATAAATATAGAACTGAGCACATTATATAATTTAACTTTGGGTCTAAGTCCAACTATAGGATTTAACTATAATTTATGAGACTTCAAAGCCAATGCACCACTTAGCCCTGCTCTTTTCTCCATTAAACCCGGCCAGTTTTCCGTTCCATACCACAACATTTTCTTTATTTCCAAAATTGCCTGAGGAGAATATGAAGATAAAGACTTTATATATTTCACAACTGCATCATCCAATAATTCCGTTGACTCGTAAACTTCTGAATACAGACCTTTATTCTTAGCCCATAAAGCATCCTTCCAGTTATGAGGATTTAGGGTTAACTCTGAAAATCCGGAAATACCGATTTTTCTTGTTACCGCCGGTTCGATTACAAAGGGACCAATACCGATAGATAATTCACTGAGTCGTATTGAAGCGTATTTTGTAGCATATGCCATATCACATGCTGCTATGATACCTACACCCCCACCTACTGCTTTACCTTGAATTCTTCCGACGATAATTTTGGAACTTTCTTTCATTGACCGGATAACCTTTCCAAATCCCGAAAAGAATTTTTCCCCTTCTTCAAAATTTGAAATGGATTTCATTTCATCAAAATTAGCACCTGCACAAAATGTTCTATTTCCACCGCTTTTTAATAGAATACAAGTAATTGCTTCTTCATTTTCCATATCATCAATAGCTTTACTTAGCCTTGACAAAAGTCCTGAATGCAAAGAATTATGAGATGGGTGAAAAAATTCAATCACTGCATAATTTGTATACAGTTCAATATTTATATACTCTTCCATAATAGCATTTATTAATATTTGAAATGCAAGATACTTTAAACAATCAAATATTCAAAGAGTAATATGGAATTTTTCATGATTCTTTATCTCCAATGACCCGGTGTCCATTTCCAACCACGAGTTGTTTTAACCCAATGACCGGCAATCCAAACTTTATTTCTCTTTTTTCTTTCACAATGTCCTTTTTTCCAAACATATTTCCTACCTGTCCATTTCCAATGTCCGGATATCCAAACTTTCTTTGGTCCACATCGTTTAACAACCGCTGTTTTAGGTGGTGGAGGGGCTTTTTGCACAAAAACGACATCTCTTTGTACGACAGGAGCAGGTTCTGTAACCACTACAGTCTTTTTTGCAGTACAAGAAAATACTATCAGTACAAATATTAATGATAAAGTTAATAACAAAATTTTTCTCATAATTATTTTTTTTAAAATTTAATGATTATATATTCAGGTTTTAATTTTGACTTCATACTTTTTCAAAGGTTTAATTCAATAGTAAATTATTTATAATCTTATTCAAATTCTCTCTTTTTGTAAAAATTTAACAGTTTTCAAAAAGACACTGTTTACAATAAAAAAATAAGAAAATTTGAACTTTTAAATTAACTTTCGGGTTATATAATACGAATATTGCCAGCGGCAATTCAAAATAATATAAAATAACTACTCATTTTATAAAGATAATATGGGGCTGAATGGAATCGACAGGAAAGATAATCGATAAGTAAGCATGCCGGAGCATGATAATTTATCTCCGTTAACAAATAATTATCAACCTATATTTTAAATGGCGAATATAATTATGCCATGGCTGCCTAATTCAAGGAATTAGAAAGCCTTTGTGCCTTATGCTTGATGTCTGATACACAGCATAACGCATATCATAAAAATTCAGACTGGGTACCGGTAGTTGTCCTGATGCCGGACCGAGAAACAAGGGCTAAGATTTGATTCGGTTTGTGTTGTAACCAAAATCAAATTCGAAAAATCAATATGACACTAAGCATGTAGAAAGCTTATGGGTGCTTTCTCTGGACCCGGGTTCGAAACCCGGCAGCTCCACTAAATAGTGTCTGTAAGTAAAATCATTAAAATTTAGAACCAAGCGCTTTATAGACAGACACTAAATCGTAACTACATCAAACCCTTTCTCCTTCATGTGTTTTGAAAGTATTTTGCTTTTAACACCTTCATCGCATACTATTTTATATAATTTGGTTTTGTCCCATTTCTCAAATTCCAATAAAGCTTTATCCAAGTCAATAGCAATTTCTTGTTTGGTTTTTGACAGTTTTGAACCTAAATTAACCAATATTCTATCTGCATTATCAATACTACTGACCTCGTTATTATCAT
>Ga0256833_1002842_pt1 | contig 12004 bp, 5 predicted proteins | sample 356284metaG_FD_190535 | JGI IMG/M metagenome (GOLD analysis project Ga0256833, IMG submission 190535) | Hydrothermal vent microbial communities from Mid Atlantic Ridge, Atlantic Ocean - 356-284 | ecosystem: Environmental > Aquatic > Marine > Hydrothermal vents | place: Atlantic Ocean: Mid...
TAATTTTTATAAAGATAAAATTAGAACAATAGAAGTATTGGCAAGACAAAGAAAAAATAAGAAACATTTTATATAAATAAATTTAAAATATGTCATTGCGGGACTTCTGTTTTTTAGTAGTCGTGGCAATCTCAAGAATTTCAATTATGAGATTTTCACATCGTTCCGATAAAAAGCTATTGAGACTCCTAAGAATGACATACTTTTTGTTTCTTTTATTTTAATAATTCATAATTATCCCGTCCAAAAAGTGCGGACAAACAATAATAAATCTGCGTTCCTATTTATTAAATGAGAAAACAAATTTTTATAACAGACAAAGAACTGCAAAATTACGGAAGTATTGCTACACTTAGCGATAAAGCTAATTCACTTTTATTACAGCAAAAAGAAAAGTGGGATTTAGTTAGAAATAATTTTAAGAATCTTGAAAAAATTAAAGTTAAATACTTTACTATAGATGGTTACGAATTAAAAATACAATTTAACCCTACCAGAATAGCTTCATCATCGGCAAAAGTTGATAAAAAAAGTCTGGAAAAGAGAGCTTGTTTTTTATGTGCGGAAAATCTTCCGGTAGAGCAAAAAGGAATAAAATATAATAATGATTATATAATTTTAGTAAATCCTTTCCCGATATTTACACAACATTTAACTATTCCAAAACTACAGCATGTTCCTCAAAACATTGAGAATTCTTTTGAAGATTTATTAAAACTAAGCTTTGATTTAAAAGACAACTTTTTTGTTTTTTACAACGGACCGAAATGCGGAGCTTCGGCACCGGATCATTTTCATTTTCAAGCGGCAATTAAGAATTATACACCGTTGGAAAAATTTTATAAAAAATTAATTATGAATAACGGAAAATTAATTTTTAATGATAATTCCACAGAAATTTTTACTATTAAAAACACTGTACAAAATTTTATTTACATTTCAACATCATCAATAGATAGTGCAAATAATCATTTTGCAAAAATTTTATCATCGCTAAAATCTTTTGATGTAAATGAAGCGGAGCCAAAATTAAACATAGTTAGTTTTTATGAAAATAATAAATGGAATGTGTTTATTTTCCCACGTTCAAAACACAGACCCGAACAATATTTTTATGAAGACGAAAGGAAAATACTTTTTAGTCCGGCTGCTGCAGAAATGACCGGAGTTTGTATTTTGCCGCGAGAAGAAGATTTTAATAAAATCACAAAAGCGGATTTGTTAGATATGTTTAACCAAGTTAAAATATCAAATTCCGTATTGGATAAAATAATAGTTTAGTTATTTTTTATAAAAAATATTCTTTTAAAAATTTACTAACAGCTTTCCAATAGTCCTTGCTGTCATCAAATTTTTTCCATAAAGCTCTGGAGCCATGGTTTCCATTTGTTTGCGGTACAAAATATTGTTTTTTTTCACTTGGTAAGGATTTGTAGATGTTTATCCAATTTTCTTTTTCATTATGAGCAGATGTAATAAAAACCGGCAAAGTAATTGTTTTTGCAAAATCGGCAATAAATGTTTTGCTTTTACCGAAACGGACAAAATATTCGCCCGGTGAAAATGCAAGAACACCGTTTATCAAATTCTGATGCTCGGCAGCTAATTTAAATACTAATGCTGCAGAATATGAACTTCCCCAAATAATTATTTTCCCTTTTGCAAATTTATCTTTTACAAATTTTAGTGATGCAATCATATCTTTATAAGCATCTAAATATGCTGTGCTTTTATTTTTAATAACCGCTCTTTTGTGTGTTTGATTAAGAACATTGTTTATTTTATCGCCTGAACGTTGGTCAATTGCTATACAATTAAAACCCATTGAATTAAGAATTGGTGCTATTTCTTTATATTCACCACGACTCCAACCTGCTTGATGAAAAAGAATAATAAAAGGAGCAGTTAAATTATGTGCTATATAAGAATCGGCGGTAATCGCTAAAGAATCTTCCGAGGGGAATGTAATTGTTTTTTTTACGTTGTAAATATCCTGTCCTTGTACAGTAACATTATGTGGTAATAGTAAAAATAAAATTATAATAATTATGGTGCGGATTTTCATTTTATACGAAGATATTTGTTTTAAGTTTGTAAAATTTAAATATAATTAAATTTTACTAAAAAAGAAATAATGAATATTTGATAATTTTATGGGATATAAGGTTGATAAAATTATTCGGCTTTTATACCAATAATACTTATATCGTCTTCAAATTTATTTTTTGTTGCATCCGAAAACTCTGATATTATTTTTTCTAATAAATCATCGTTTTTGTTTTTTTGTTCAATAATTTGTTTAAGCCTTGCCTCTCCAAAAAATTCACCGTTAGTACATCTTGTTTCCGGAATTCCATCGGTAATAACAAAAAACTCATCTCCTGAATTAATTGGAATTTCAATATCTTCGTAATCACCAACTTCTTTGAATCCTATTAGAATACCGTTGGATTTTATGTTATTAGTAGAATTAGATTTGTGAATTAACGGAAGGTCGCCGGCACCGCTGTATTTTAATATTTTCTTCTTTTTATTAATTGTTAATATTGAAAGAGTAATAAACACATCGGAAATTCTTTCGTCTCTATAAACAGCATTGTTAACTTTATTAAGAATATCTCCGGGAGAAAGTTCTTTGTCTTCGGAAAGCACCATTCTTATTGCACTTCTTACATAACCGGCATAAGCAACAGCAAAATACCAAGCGCCCCATTTTTTACCCATTATATCTCCAAGTACAATAATTAGATTATCTTCGTCAGCCTTAAAATAATCTATAAAATCTCCACCAGGTATGTTTTGGAACGGAACATGCCAATGTTTGATTGTAAAACCTTCAAATGTGGGAGCAAAATCCGGAACAACTTTAGTCCCCATATTATCTGCAGCTTTATGGACTTCTTCAACAGCTTTTTCTCTCTCTTTTTGGGAAGCTTTAAGAAGAGCATTTATTTTTGCAAGAACAATTTTAGAACCGGAAGTTTTAACTATATAATCTTCTATATTTAAATCATATCCGCTTAAGATATCACTTTCGTCTCCTTTGGCCGATAAAAAAACAAACGGAACCATTTTAAGGTTTTCGTCTTCCAAAAGCATTTTACGAAATTCATATCCGTCAACCTCGGGCATCATTATATCGCTAACTATTATATCCGGTTGAAAGGATTTTGCTAATAAATAGCCTTCTAAGCCATTTTCTGCCCATTCATAAGCAAATCCGGCTTTTTTAAAATTATATAAAAATAGTTTAGCAACCGACTCTTCATCTTCTACAAGAAGAATTTTGTACGTATTATTTTTAGTTTCTGTCAATGTATTCACAAATTAATCCTTTTTGTCCATAATCGAATTATTTTTTGAAGGATTTAATTTCGTTTCGATTTAATTTCATATTTTTCCATTAGACGATATAACGTTGCTCTTCCAACATTTAATTTTTTAGAAGCATCAACAATATTGCCATTCGTTACTTTTAATGCATGTTTTATTGCTTCCGCTTTAAGTTTTTCAAATGGAATAATAGGAGAATCTTCAGTAAATAAAGGACCGTGCATATCAATACCCGAATCTCCTTCCGCTGATTGAATTTGCGGGGGTAAAACTTCCACATCAATTTTATCCTCGTCAGTTAGAATAATACACCTTTCAATAGTATTTTCAAGTTCTCTAACATTGCCCGGCCAATCATAATCATATAATAACTTTAGTGCAGCTTTTGTTATGTGCTTAATTTCTTTATCATTTTTTTTATTAAATTCTGCAAGGAAATGATTAATAAGAACAACAATGTCGCCCCTTCTTTCTCTAAGCGGTGGAATGGTTATAGGAAAAGTGCTTAGACGATAAAAAAGATCTTCCCTAAATAATCTGTTTGCTACAGCTTCTTTTAAGTTAACATTTGTTGCCGAAATTATTCTGACATCACTTTTAATAGTTTCGATTCCACCAACGCGTTCAAATTCTTTTTGTTGTATAACTCTTAGAATTTTGGCTTGTAAAGACATTTCCATATCACCAATTTCATCTAGGAAAATAGTGCCGCCGTTAGCAAGTTCAAATTTCCCTATTTTTCTTTGATGTGCACCGGTAAAAGCTCCTCGCTCGTGTCCAAATAATTCACTTTCCAATAGTTCTCTTGGTATGGAGGCTGAATTAACAACAACAAACGGCTCGTTTTTTCTTGTTCCGTTATAATGAATTGCACGGGCAATTAATTCTTTACCTGTTCCGCTTTCGCCGTTTATTAAAACTGTGATATCGTTATTTAGAACCTTGGTAACCATTTTGAAAACATCTTGCATTTTTTTATCCGCAGAAACAATATTGTCAAAATTATACTCATTTTGAAGATTTGTATTTAATTCATCTACGCGTCTTTCAAGATCGTAACTTCTAATAGCATTTTTTATTGCGGGTTGTAATCGGTTTTTATCAACAGGTTTTGGAAAGTAGTCATAAGCTCCTTCTCTAATACATTCCAGAGCTACGTCAATATTACCTTGTGCAGAAAGCATGATAATGGGTAAATGCTTATTACGCTTTTTTATTCGTTTAAGAATATCTGTACCGCTAATATCAGGCAACATAATATCAAGTAAAATTAAATCCGGATTATCGTAAATATTTTCTAATAGTTCTGTTCCATTTGTAAATGTACGAACGTTATATTCCCATTCGTTTTTTACCCAGTGTGTAATAAGCTTTAAAATAGCCGGTTCATCATCAACAATAAAAATTGTTTTTTCCAATGTTTTTCTCCGTCATTATTTATTCAAATTTATACTTAGGAAGCTTAATTATAAAGCTCGTTCCTTTGTTTAATTCGCTTTTAACTCTTATCAGTCCTTTATGCAAGTCTATAATCTGTTTTACTGTAATCAATCCAAAACCTGCCCCCGGAAGCTTGTGCCCTTTCTTATTGATTTTAGAAAATTTATCAAACAGAAACGGAATATCTTCTTCGGGTATTCCAACACCTGTATCGCTGATTATAATTTCAACTTCCTTCAGGAATTCTTTAACACGAACCGTAATTCTTCCGTTTATTCCGGTAAATTTAATTGCATTAGAAAGTAAATAGTTAATTGCTTTATAAATCCTATTTTCATCAGCAAAAATTATTATTTCGGATTCGGGAAGTTTGCCGGTTAATATTATATTTTTTGCTTCATATTTAGGTTTAAGTGTTTCAATATTTTTATTTAATAATTGAATGATATCAACGGAATTTTTATTTAATTGCTTGGACTCATTTTCTAATTCCGAAAAATCCAAAACATCATTAATAAGCTTAGCTAATCTCTTACTTTCCGTTAATATAATTTCATTAAACTCTTTAACTTTTTCAATTGTTAATTTTTTATCATCTGCAATTGTTTCGGAAAAACCTATAATTGATGCTAAAGGCGTTCTTAATTCATGTGAAACATTTGAAATAAATTCATTTTTTAATGTATTTAATTCACTCAAAATACTTATTTGCTGTTTAGCTCTATCTTTTTCTATTGCGTTAATACGATAAGCTTCAGTTAATTTTGCATTTAATTCATCTAACTTTTTTTTATTGTAATTATTTTTTGTAATATTTGATCCAACACCAATTATACCCTGTAAGGTTTCAGTTTCAATAATAGGCTGAATTCTAAAAGCAAATAATTGTTCTGTTCCAAACTTTGGTTGAATTTCCAGATTTAGTTCTATATTTTTTTTTTCTGATAATAATTTTTGAAATCCGGATATTATTTGTTGTTTTGAATTTGTACTAACTATATCAAAAAAATGTTTGTTTTGTATTTCGTCTATAGAATATTTGGTAATATCGCAACCGGTTTTATTAATAAACCGTATAATTCCCTGTTCATTTAAAATAAAAATAAACTCAGTTGAAATTTCGGCAAAAATTGTAAAATAATTTTTGTCTGTTAATAGATTATTTAATTCAATCTCTCCAATAATAGTTTAATTCCTTTTTTGAATTTATGAACAAATAATATTGCTTTTCCAGTATTAAACATTTACAACATGAAAAGTATCAAATTAATACAACAACAATGTCTAATATTTATACAATCGACAAAAAACCTTAAAAATTAAATAGAATTACTAGAAAAAATTTTGAGAAGTCAATAAAAAAATGAGAAATGTAAAATTTTGTTACACTTTAGAATTGTAGATTTCGTTTTTTAAGGGTTTATTAACTTAATTTTTATTGAAATGAAAAAGAGTTGCTCTATAAATATTTCTAATTTGAAGAAATTATTAAAGAGCAACTCTGTAATGCTTTAATCAATATAACTTTGTATTGCATCTTGCAGCGTATCAAAAAGTTTAAATACTTTATCCATACGTGTAATATAAAACATTGATGATTCTGTGTTATCTCCCCAAACAATTCTCAAATCGCCATTCTTGGCAATTGATTTTTTTAGCGCACTAACCATTACGCCGAGAACTGTTGAATCAACAAATTCACAATCGGTTAAATCCACAACCAGTTGGGGAGAATTTTCCGCATTAATTAGTTCTTCGAGATAACTCTTAAACTTTGCTGCAATTTCCATTGTTGCTCTGGGTAAATTTAATGTTACAACATTAACCGAACCATATTGCAAGAGTGAAAATTCCGAATGCTCTAACTTTCCGATAGCTTCCGGTTGTTCTTCATTAGGAGTAAAATCCAACTCGGTTTTGGATACTATTTTGTCCTCGTTTTCAAAATTATTTTCTGCCTGTGTAATGTCAATGTCGTCTATTTCGCGTATTGTTTGACTAGATTCGTTTACATCATAAAATTGATTTTCATCAGCTTCATTCTCGTTTGGATTTTCTTTAAATATATCGTCTGTAATTAAATCATTATCAAATTTAATATTAACATAATTATCATCGTTTTTAATTTCATTAAATATTGAACTTTCGTTTGTAAGATTAGAATTGATATTGGAATTGTTATCTTTAGTATTTTTACTAAGTTCTTCTAGGTTAAGATTAAACTCGGTAATTCTAACTGCTTGATTTTCTATAATTTCATTAAGTTTTTCTTCATTATAAACTTTTTCTTCAAGCTTATTGTTAAGCGATTCAAGTTTCTTACTTAAAATATCAATCTTGGATTCCTTATCAATTATCTCTGTTTTAAATGATTCTTTTATTTCATTTAGTTTTCTTATTTCATTTTTATAATCTTCTAATAGCTCTTTTGTTTTAATATATTCTATTTCTTTTTCAGTCTTTTGCAGTTTTAGACTAGCTAAACTTTCACCTTGTTTTTCTATTATATTATTTTTCTCATCTATTATTGATTCATAATTTTCTAACTCTTCCACTTTATTTTCTAAAGTGGCAATTTTTTCTAAATATTCGTTAACTACTTCTTCAGGAACATTTTCTTGATTAGTGGCTAGGTTGTTTAGTTTTTCTTCGTAGTTGTTTATTTCTTGATTCTTACTATCCAGCTCAGCACTATATTCTGCTTTTATTTTTTCTGTTTCCAGTAACTGTTCTTCAAGATTTTTTAACTTGTTCTCTAATTCATTATAATTTTCTTTAACTTCATCTCTCTCGGAATCAATTGTAAATAACTCTTTCCTAAGCTCTTCTATTGTTGTTCTGTTTTCGTCAAGTTGTTTTTTATAATTTTCTATTTCCACTTGCAATTCGTTAATTTGTTCTTCCATGTTTTCAGAAATAACCGGATTTTCTAATTGACTAATTGCTTCCGAGAGTTTTTGTTCATTCTCTGATATTTTTTCCTTTAGCCCTTTGTTCTCATCAGTTAAATACTTATTCTCTTCAGTTTTTAAGGAAATTTCTAATGAAAGGTTTTGAAGTTGAGTTTCAATTTCTTTCATTTTTTGAGCATCTACTGTTTTATTAGTATTACTAGAGTCATATTCTTCCGTTAAGTTTCCAAATTGCTTGGTTTTTTCTTCTATTACTCTATCCTTTTCTTCAATCTCTTTTGCAAATATTTCTAACTGATTTGAATTTTCCGAAATCTGTTCTTGAAGTTGAGCAATTGTATTATTTAACTCCTCTTCTGTTTTTAATAATTCTTCTTCACGAGATTGTAAATATTTTGTTTGTTCTTTTTGTTCATTCAGCTCTTTGCTAGCACTCTCTGTAAGTTCTTCTATTTGATTACTTAGAAGTTCAATATTCTTAGCTTTGGTTTCCAGCTCTTCATTTAATTCATTCAACTTTATATTTAATTCGGAAATCTCACCGGCTTTTTCTTCTATTTCAATATCTTTTTCTTGTGTTGTTTTATTAAAGTTTTCTAATTTTAAAACAGTTTCGTTCAATTCATTATTCAATCTTTCGAATGCATTAGTTTTGCGTTCCAGGTCTAAAACAATTTTTTCTTTTTCCTCTTCTAATTGCGTAATATACGTAAGTTTATTGTTTAATTCCTCTTTTAATGAGTTAGTGTGTGAGTTTATGTCTTTTTGTAATTCCTCTATTCTCTTCTCATAATCAAAAACTGTTCTTTGCAAGTCTTCGATTAACATTGATTTTTCTGCTAAAGTTTGTTCATTAATTTGTTTATTTGTTTCCAGTTCTCGGTTCAAATTTTGAATTGTCGTTTCCTTTTCAGAAAGTTCTTGTTCTAACTTTTCAAATTTGCTTAAAAGCTCATTATAATCTGCTTGATTTTCTGTTAGAAATTGAGCTAAATTAGCTTTTTCTTTATTTAACTCGGATATTTTTACACTTAAATTATTAACTATTTCTTGTTGCTTTCCTGTATTTTTTTGATATTCGTATAAAATTTCTTTTGTAGAAACAATTTCTTCAGTTAGATTTGAAATTTTTAATTCCTTTTCATCAAAAGTTCTTTTTATTTCATCAAGTAATTTATTTAATTCCGCTATTTCATTTTTTGCTTTATTGTAATTTTCTGTAGTTTCCTCAAGTTCACGTTTATAATTATCTTTAACATTTTGTATTTCTGTAATTTCTGAAATTAATTCATTTTGTTTGCTTTCATAACTACTTTTTAATTCATTAAACTCTTCTATTTTATTTAAAAGATTTTGTTCTCTTTTGGTAACATTAAGTAAATCATTTCTTAAAATTTCAGATTCTTCAACTTTTTGTTTATTTTCTATTTGAAGGCTTTCAACTTTTCCATTAAGACTTACAATCTGTTCGTTTAGATTCTTGATTTCTTCATTATTATTTGAAATTTGTTCGTTTAATTCGGCTTCTTTTGAACGCAATTCAGCAATTAATATTTCCTGTTCGTTAAATCTATTTTCTCTTTGTGCAAGCTCTGTATTAAGTTCTTCTAATTGAGTTTTGGTTCCGGCTAGTTCTTCATTTAATTTGTTTTTCTCTTCTATATTTTGCGATATTGTATTTTCTTTTTGTGTTAGTATTTCTTCTAATTCGTATATTTTATTAGAAAGATTTATTTGTTCTTGTTTTTCGTTCTCTAGAGTTTTATTTAGACTATTATTTTGTTCTTTTAGTTCTAAGTATTGTGTGTTTAATATTCTATAATCCTCAATTTTTCCTTCTATTATTTCTTGTTTTTCTTTAATTATATTTTCAAGCTCAACATTTTTACCCTCTAGCTCTTTAACTGATTCCTCATATTTTCCAACTTTTTCATCTGCTTCAGAAAGTTGGTCATATATATCATCGAGCTTGTTATTTAAAGCAGATATTGTATTCTCTTTGTTTTCTATTTCTATTTCAAATTGAGATTGTGCTTTCTTATATTGTTCTATCTCAGCTTGATAATGCTCAATTTCATCAATCTGATTATCTAATTTTGTGTTTAAATGCTGTATTGAATTATTTAACTCTTTTTCTTTTTCCTCTTTTTCAAGTATTTCTGATTCAAACTCAGAAATCTTATGCTCCATTTCTGTTACTTTAAGACTTTGAGCCACAATAATTTCACTTTTTTCAGCTTCTGCTTTTATATGTTCTTCTTTTTCCTCAGCTAATTTATTTATTGTATTACCTTGACTTTCAATAATCTCATTTTTTTGAACTATAGAATAATTTAGTTCTTCATTTTTCTTTTCAAGTTCCAAATTTTTACTTGACAATTCATCAGATAAATTCTTGGTGTTTTTTAGCTCATCTTTTAGTGTCTCAATATGAGAATTAGACTTCGTCAAAGCAACTTGTATTTGTGCTAAATCTGAAAAAAGATTATTATTTTCTTGTTTAGCCAATACAAGCTCTTTCTTACTGTTTGAAATTTCATTTTCGTAATTATCTACTAAACCTTTTATCTTAGAAATTTCTTTGGTTTGTTGAGTAATTATTTCATTTTTCTTTATTTCATTACTTCTAAGTTCGTTTTCTTTTTCTTTTAGTACTTCAATTTCGGCTTTTTGTGATTCAATAATTTTGTTTTTATTTTCTTCCGATTTTATAAAATCCTTTTGTTTTTCTTTTAACTCTTCAACTGCTTCTTTTAATACTTCTATCTGCGCTAGATTTTGATTGTTTTTCGACTCAAATTCTTTTGCTTTTTCCTCAGAAGCTTCCATTGCTTCTTTATATTCAGATAGCTTTTTATTCAATGAATAAACTTGGTTACCCAAATCATTATTTTTTATTACATAATTAGCTTCATTTTCTTCAAATTTAGCAATTTTATATTGTTGTTCACCTATCAATTCCGATTTTAATTTATCTGCTGCAATTAAAGCTTCTTCGGATTCTTTTAATGCCTCTAATTGAAGAGAGAGCTCATGTATTTTTTTCTCTTGTCTTTCTTTTATTTCCGAATATTCCTTAAAACTCTTTTCAAGTTCTGTGATTTTTTCATTTAAGACCCTGATAACTTCATTTTTTTCGCTTTCCAAACGTTCGTATTTTTGTTCAATTTGTTTTAGTCTATTTATCTCACTTTCCTGTTGTGTAATAATATTACGGTTTTTACGTAAAACCGCTTCATATTCGTTAAGTCTTGTATTTATCTTACTTTCATTCTCTTCAAAAAATTTAATTTTTTCAATTTGTTGAGAATACAAAGCTTCATTTTCTTTTATTTTTTGTATGTTTTCATTTAACTCTGTTTGTAATTTTGATATTTTTTCTTTTGATTCAATTTGTAAATTTGAATATTCACTTTCAATTGCTTTATACTTAGCCTCCAAATCCTTATAAGACGCCAACTGACCGGATAGTTGTTTTATAGTATCCTCTTTCTCGTTTAAAATTGCTTTGGAATCTACTTCTAAAGTATATTCTAAACTTTTAATTTTCTCTTTAAGTAAATTTATTTCATCTTTTGATTTATTTAATTCATTTGAATAATCAGCATTAGATTCATTAAGATTTTTTTGTTTATTTTCTAATTCTTGAACGGTTTTTTGTAAATTCTTTAATTCATTTTCTTTTTCTTCAAGCTTTTTATCTAAATTGGGTTTTTCATTTGAAATCAATTCAAGATTTTCTTCCAGATTTTTAATTTTTAGCTTTTGCTGTTCAACTTTTTCTTTGTAATCACTTTCTAAATTTAACAAGCGGGAAAGTTGTTCTTGTTGACTTTCCATCATATTACTTAGTCTGTTGTTGGATTTTTTATATTCTTCTATTCTATTATATAGATCGGTTATTTGTTGTTCTTTGTTTTTCACAAAAGTAGAATATTTTGTTATTTTTTCCTTTAGTTTTGAAATAACAGCTTCTTTTTTTCTTAATTCGTTTAATGTTTTTAATTCATCCTTCTGATTTTCCTTATTTAACTCATAAATTGGCGCATTTGATTTTTTATTTTGATGTGCTTCTTTTAGAATTTTATCCAAAGCACTTTTTTCTTCACTATCATTTAGTGAATTTTTTATATTATTAATAATTGGCGAATATTGAGCGAGTAAAAAATCAATGTTTTCTTTAGAAAGTTCTATTAATACAGCATCTTTAAGAGCAATAGCTGTTGAATTCCTTTCTGAATTAGCAAAAAATTCTTCGTGACCAAAGAAATCATCTTTAGCATAAACCTTAGTTGTTGTTTTAGAAAAGCTATGTTTTT
>Ga0256833_1002843_pt1 | contig 12002 bp, 15 predicted proteins | sample 356284metaG_FD_190535 | JGI IMG/M metagenome (GOLD analysis project Ga0256833, IMG submission 190535) | Hydrothermal vent microbial communities from Mid Atlantic Ridge, Atlantic Ocean - 356-284 | ecosystem: Environmental > Aquatic > Marine > Hydrothermal vents | place: Atlantic Ocean: Mid...
TTCAATTCAATATATTGATATGTAAATAAACAATTAAATTGCATTTTCACCACGTATATTTGTTCTGATTTTAACAACATCAGTAACATCAATTATAAATATTTTACCGTCGCCCGGATTTCCGGTAAAAGCATTTTCCCGGATTGTATTAACTATCTCTTCAACCATCGAGTCTTTTACAACAATTTCAATTTTTACTTTATTAACATAATTATAAAATCCGTTTTCTTCTTTAGATTTTGAATCCCGACCTTTAGTCTTTCCGAATCCTTTTATTTCGGAAATTGTAAGACCCGGGATATCCTCAATTTTAATAAGTGCTGTAATTACATCATCGAGCTTAAAGGAACGAATTATGGCTTTTATTTCTTTCATATCTTTTTACCTTTTATTTATTAAATTTCACTATCTTCAATTTTTATTGAGAACCACTTGTAAAATGCGGGTAATACCAATAATGTTAAAATTGTGGATGTAAACAAACCACCTACCACTACAGTTGCCAAAGGTCTTTGTACTTCACTACCCGTACCGGTAGATAACAATAAAGGGATCAAACCGAGAGCTGTTGTTACCGCCGTCATCAGTACCGGACGAAGTCTCAATTTAGCACCTTCAATCGAAGCTTCGTCAATAGTTTTTCCTTCTCTCAACAATTGATTAAAATAAGTTACCAGTACCATACCATTTTCAAGCGCTATGCCGAAAAGAGCTATGAATCCGACTGATGACGGAACGGATAAATTTTGATTAGTTAACCAAAGTGCAATAATTCCGCCAACTAGCGCCAGAGGTATGTTCAATAAAATCAACAGGGAGTTTTTCAATGAGTTGAAACTGGAAAACAAGAGGAAAAATATGAGTAAAAGCGTTACGGGTATAACGATTGCAAATCTTTTATTTGCTTCTTGTTGCAACCTGAATTGTCCACCCCAAACAGTATAATAACCAACCGGCAAATCAATATTTTCGTCAATGGCTTTTTGACTTTCATCAACAAATGAACCTATATCGCGGTTTAAAACATTACATTGTATTGTGATAAACCGTTGGTTTTGTTCACGGGTAATTTGGCGGGGTCCTTCTATTTCCTCTATAGTTGCTATTTGACTCAAGGGTACTTTCAAGCCGTTTTTATTTGCAATAAGCAAACCGGCAATAGCCATTTTGTTGTTTCTGAATTCGGGTGCAAACCTTACAAATATATCGAACCGGCGAATGCCTTCGAATATTTGACCGGCTGTTTCGCCACCAATTGCAGTTCTGATGACATTTTGTACATCCGACAAATTCAGGCTGTATCTTGCAATTGCATGCCTGTTCACGGTAATTTTCAATTGCGGTTTGCCACTTACTTGATCAACTTGGATATCCGCTGCACCAGGTATTGTTTTCAATAAGTTCGAAATTTCTTCGGCTTTGTTTTTAAGTATATCCAAATCATCACCGAAGAGTTTCACCGCAAGCTCTGCTCTAACACCTTCAAGTAATTCGTCTACAGTCATACGAATCGGTTGTGTGAAGTTGGTTAATATACCGGGAATATTTTCTAGATTTTTACGAATTTCGGATTCTATTTTTTTCTGGTTAATTCCTTCCCTCCATTCATCTTCAGGTTTTAATAAAACATACATCTCGGCACTGTTGATAGGATCGGTATGCGCTCCAACCTCGCCTCTTCCAATTCGAGTAACTGTTCCTTTTATTTCCGGGACCTTCAATACCCGTTTTTCCACAAGCATGGTTAATCTTTTGCTTTCTTCCAGAGAAATGGAAGGTGCCATAGATAATCTGACTATTAACGTGCCTTCCTGTAATGTCGGGGTAAATTCGGAACCCAGTTTGGGATAAATTATAATTCCAATTAATAGTAATATTAATGATAAAATGACCGCATAAATTCTTCTTTTTACAAAGAACATAACGAATGGTTCATAGAATTTAATCAAATTTCTAACTATCCAGATTTCCTTTTTATCGGTGTCTTTATCCTTGTTTTTCTTTCTTTTAAGTATTAATGATGATAACACCGGAGCTATGAAAACCGCAAACAATAAAGAACCGAACATAGCTAGAGCAATTGTATATGCAAGGGGTTTAAATGTTTTTCCTTCCACACCTTGAAGGGTAAATAAAGGAATAAAAACAGTTATGATTATTATAATTGCAAAGATAATAGGTTTAATTACTTCCTTACTGGCACGTGCAACAACATGGAGAAAGTTTTCAGCCGGATTTTCCCGTTTTAATCTATCGATATTTTCAACTAATACGATGCTGGCATCCACCATCATCCCAATTGCAATTGCCAATCCTCCGAATGACATAAGATTAACCGATATGTCAAGAAAATTCATTCCTATAAAAGCTACCATTATAGAAAACGGGATAGAAAGAGCCACGACCAGACTTGGACGCAAAGAGCCCATAAATAACATAAGTATGATTGCAACAAGAATTATTCCTTGAATCAATGCATCGGTAACAGTTTTAACCGCTGCTTCCACTAATGTTTTCTGTTCATAATATGGAACAAGTTTAATTCCTTCGGGTAAAGTTTTGTTAATTTCTTTCATTTTTTGTTCAACTACACCGATAACTGTGGATGAATTTGTTCCGTACAATTTTACCACCATGCCGGCAACAACTTCCTCAATACCATTATGAGTTTGTATTCCCCTTCTGACTGCGCCTCCAATTTTTATGTCGGCAATTTCTTTTAAATAAACGGGAGTACCATCTTCCGACTTTACAACAATATTTTCGAGGTCCTGAATTTTTGTTGCCAATCCGATTGATCTAACCAAAAACTCTTCTGCATCCCTTTCAATAAATGAGGCTCCTACGTTAAGATTATTTTTCTTGATTATTTCTGTTATCTCGTTTACGGAAAGATTGTATCTAAGCAAGTCATCCGGATTAAGAACAACATGAAATTGTTTTTCCCATCCTCCGATGCCCAAAACCTCAGTTACACCGGGCACGGTTTGAAGTTGGAATTTTATTAACCAGTCTTGAATTGTTCTTAATTCTTCCAGCGAGTAGTTGCCGGTTTCATCTTCCAAGTAATAGAATAATATCAAACCCATTCCGGTAGAAATCGGTCCCATTTGCGGATCACCGAATCCTTCGGGAATTTGTTCCCTTGCTTCATTTAGCCGCTCATTAACTATTTGTCTTGCAAAATAAATATCGGTACCATCTTCGAAATAAATATTTACAACGGAGAGACCGAAATTTGAAACCGAACGAATTGACTTCAAGTTTGGCAATCCGTTCATTGCCACTTCTACGGGAAAGGTAACATATTTTTCCACTTCTTCCGGAGCCAAACCTTCGGTCTGGGTAAACACTTGAACCAAAACAGGTGAAACGTCGGGAAAGGCATCGATAGGTAACTTCTTATAGCTAAAGTATCCGCCCGCAATTATAAAAATTGCAATGACTATTATAAGTAATCGGTTTTTTAATATAAAATCTATAGTTCCGTTCATTTTACCTCCTCACTAATGTTCGTCTCCGCCGAACGATTCTTTTAAAATTTCCGATTTGAATGTAAATGCTCCACTGGCAACGTATGACTCGCCGGTATGCAAACCATCCAGGATTTCAACCAATCTATCATTTTCAATTCCAAGTGATACTACACGGGGTTGGAACCCTTTGCCTGTTTTAACAAAAACAACGGTTTGACCTTCAAGAATTTGAACAGCATTTTTCGGAATGGCAACTCTTACCTTCTTTTTGGTTGTATATACTTTGCCCGATACGAACATTCCGGGTTTCCAAACTCCGTTGGAATTATTCAACATTACTCGAGCTATTGCCGTTCTGGTAGCTTCATCAACTGTCGGGCTTATATAAAACAGTTTATTACGAAAAACATTTTCCGTATGCGGTGAACGAACTTCAACTAATTGCCCCACTTTAACATCTCCCAAATCTTTTTGATAAACATTGAGTTCTGCCCAAACATTGTTTAAATTGGCTATAGTTACCACATGTTTTTCGTCGCCTATTAATTCTCCCGGCGTCATATGCAATTCCAAAATAACTCCATCGATTGATGAAGTAACTTCATATTGTACCAATGATTCGTTACTCTTAATTAATGCTATCTTGTCACCTTTTTTAACTCTGTCACCAATCTTTCTATACACGGCTTTTACTATTCCTTTAAATCTGGGAACAATATGTGCCAAGTTATATGGATTAGGAATTATTTCCCCAGTCAGATCTTTGTGAATTGTAATTTCACCGGATTCCGCAACTGCTATTTTAACACCGAATTCATTCAAGACCGAATCCGGAAGATTTATAACCGTTGAATGCTCTTCTTCGTGTTGTTCTTTTTTCTCTTTGGTCAAATTTGGTTCCGATTTAAGTGAACCGGAAAAGAAGTAACCGGCAATTATTCCGGTTATTAATCCCAAGCTTATGCATATAATCTTATTTTTAATGTCCATTTGCAATATTCCCCTTTATATTTTGCTATTGATTAAAGTTTCAATTTCTACTATTATTTTATTTGCATTACGAACAATATTTAAATATTGATTTTCTATTTCTATTAAAGTACGTTGTGCATCAAGTACGTCAAGGATTGTAAATCTGCCAACTTCATTACCTTTTTTAATAATCTCGTACGCTTTTTCCGCACTCGGCAATGATTTCGTTTTCAGCTTCTTAGCAGAATCAAATAATATTTTAAGATTGTTAGACAGGCTTTTTAATTTTTGTTTTAAATTATTTTCCAATGCTTCATATTCTTTTTCAAGGCTTTCCAATTCCATAAGTGATGCATTAATACCACCTTGATTTCTGTCAAAAACAGGCAAAGGAATTGAAGTTCCCAATACAAATGTATTAGCTGACAATTCATTCAATCTTTTTATACCTACAAACAAATTAATTGGGGGTATTGATAAAGATTTTTCCAAATCAATTACGGCTTTTTGTTTCAATAATTCGATTTTTAACTTTTGCAATTCAAGGTTAAAATCTAAACTCAAATTTTTCAAGCGTTGGTAAGGAATGAATTCCACAACTTCATGATCTCCAACAATAATTAACTTCTCCGTATTATTCAGATTCAACAAAGTTCCCAGTTCGTTTAATGTATTTATATATTTTGATTTTATATTCTGTATATTTAAATCTATAGAATTTAAAATTAATTCCGCTCTTGCCACTTCGGCGGGGGATATTTTACCTGCTTGAACTCTTAGCTGAAGATTTTCTACAAATTCTCCGGTTAAAGTTAATAACTCAGTGTTTCGGGAAATTAATTTTGACAGAAAAGTCAAATCGACAAACTTCGATCGTACCGCCGATTTTATTTCCAAACGTTTTCTCATATATTCATGCTTCATTAACTCAACATTTATTTCCGATACCTTAACCCGGTTGCTTATTTTTGAACTAAGAGCTATATCTTGACTTATCCCCATTGTTATTTCACTTCCACGAAAGCCTGAAAATTCGTTACTGCCCAAAATGTTTTCGGCATCCACACTTAATTGGGGATTAGGTATCAAGCCGCTTTGTAATAACCTGGCTTCGGCAACTTCTATTTTCTTTTTCATTGACGCAATTTCTGGATTGGAATCCAATGCCCTTTTTATTGCCATATCGAGCGTTAAGGTGTCTTTGCTAAATACTTGTGCTACCGAATAGTTTATCGAGAGACAGAATATGGATATGGCAATTACGAGAATACGTACTATTCTTCGCATAAATGCTCCTTCTATTATGTTATTTAGTTATAAAATACTGTGGGTAAGGCAAACTGCTAAATAAGAAGCAAGACGGAAGTATAATTTGAAAGAGTAAAATTCTTTATGGTAGTATTTAAAGGTATTAAATATATGTCTGGATCGGAATTATTTAACTGAGGGAGAATTGATGAAACCGACAACTTCCAAAGAAAAATATCGGTTTTTGTGATAAGTTGATTCTCTTCGAAACAAAATTTTTCCAATGGTATATCTTCGCAACTGATGTCGGATAAATTTTGCCCTCCGTTTTCAACACCAAACACATCCGTAAGAAACGGAGCACACGATTCACAATCGTTAATCTTCTCAATTTTCACATTTCCATTGTCATTTATGCACAAAACCAAATCTTTTACGAAAGTGTGAATCACAGTAACATGGCTTAAAAGCGTAATAATTAAGACTGCGCTTATCGTTATGTTATTTCTGAATATTTTCATCATGATTCTTTTACATGCACTTTGGTAATATTTATTATTTGGGCGATATGTTCATCATCAATAGAATAATAAACCATTTTTCCATCTTTGCGATATTTAACCAACCTGGCATTCCGTAACAATCTCAATTGATGTGATACGGCAGAAACAGTTGAATCTATAACAGCCGCTAAATCACATACGCAAAGTTCACGATGCAGTAATGCAAGAACTATTTTTAATCTGTTCGGATCGCCAAGAAGTTTAAATATTTCCGCAATATCAATTATTTCATCCGAATTGCTAATTAATTTTCTCGCTTTTTTTACTTTGGCTTCGTCAACTATTTCAATTTTACAAACCGGTGCACTTTTTATTTTTGACATACTGAAATATAATAACATTTGAACATTTGTGCAAATGTTAATTTGTATATTTTTTCTTTATTTTTTACTTGACTCCGTACCATACTACGGTGCTTATATTTATAATATCAAATTCCGGAGATTAAAATGAACAGCTTGACTGTAGGTAAACTTGCTAAAATTGTCGGTATCAATTTGGAAACCGTCAGATACTACGAAAGAATAGGTCTGTTACCCAAACCGGAGCGTACAGAATCCGGGTATCGACTTTATGGCAACAAAGATGTTAAAAGATTATTGTTCATAGCTAAAGCAAAAGAACTTGGCTTCACATTAAAAGAAATTAAAGAATTGCTCAATTTAAAAATTGAATCGAAAGGCACATGTGGTGACGTTAAAAAAATTGCCATGAATAAAATCAGCGATATTGAAAATAAAATCAAGGATTTGACAAGAATAAAAAATGTGTTGCAAAAACTTATAGCGCACTGCATAAATGAAGAAATAACTACCGACGATTGTCCGATTTTGGAAGCAATCGAAATGGAATTCAATAAAGAATAGTTTAATAAGGAATATTTAAAATGAAAACAAACAATAAATTGATTGGAACCACAATAATAGCGGCAATACTCGGTTCACTTTGCTGTGTCGTTCCCTTTCTTGCAATATTGGCAGGTTTGAGCGGTTTTGCTTCCGCTTTTACTTGGCTGGAACCCTTAAGACCTTATCTTATAATTTTTTCAATTACCGTTCTCTCCTTCGGATTTTATACCGTTTATAAAAAGAATACAAAAAATGAAATTGAGTGCGATTGCGAAAATAATCAATCTAATTCAAATATTTTAACTTCTAAAAATATTTTGTGGGTGGCAGCTATTTTAAATTTGTTGATTTTCACGTTTCCCTTCTATTCTTCAGTTTTCGTGGAAAACAGATACATAAAAAGTCCGAACAATTATACACATATTGTGATTGATTCTTTTAGGGTAAGCGGGATGACCTGCGAAGGATGTGAAAATACAATTAATCTGACTTTACAAAATGAAAATGGAGTACTTAATACCGTTTCTTCCGCAAAAACCGTAATCGTTAAAGTCAAATATGATTCTGCAAAAATTTCTCTCGGCAAATTAAAGAAAACTATCGAAAAGAAAACAGCATATAAGATTATGAATTAATGAGGAGACAAAAATGAAAAAAATAAAAATAGAAGTTCAATATTTCAGAGGTTGCCCTAATTCCGAAGCAATAAATAATATGGTTAAGGAATTCGTTGATAAAAACAGAGAAAAGTTACCGCTCGAATTTGAAGAAGTACTAGTTGAAACACCGGAAGAAGCAAAGAAATATAAATTCAGAGGCTCCCCTACGATTTTAATTAACGGGAAAGATATTGAAGGCATGGAAGAAAATGAAAATCCTTCCCTTTCATGCAGATATTACCCTAACGGCTTGCCGTCAGAAAAAGATTTGGAAAATTTCATATCCGCGTTGGTATAATAAAGAAGGAATGAAAAGTGGAAAAACGTTGTCCATCTTGTAAAATAAACTCTACGAAAACCGGATACAAAACAGTATTAATGAACCTCAGATATGAGAAATTAAAGGATCTGAATGATGCAGGATACTTGTTTTGTCCCAATCCCAAATGCGACATGGTTTACTTTTCCGAAGACTATACACACGTTTTCCGCAAAGATGATTTGAGAGTAGAAGTGGGAATAAAGGAATCGGGAGTTACCAGAACACTGTGTTACTGCTTTGACATTAAAGAAAAAGATTTGATTAATAATTTAAAGTTAAATAAACATAATGATATTATTGATTTTATATCACTAAAAATCCGTGACAAATTGTGTGCATGCAGTATAAAAAATCCATCGGGAAGATGTTGCCTTGGAACGGTCAAAAATGTGGTAAATAACTTGGACCAGGCGAATTATGATTAAATCATTTTTTAGTTTGTTCACTTTATTTATCCTGTTTTCAACGGTTGAAGCTCAAGGACAGCCTATTTCATTGGATACCCCGGTTTTATTGGGTTTGAATGGCGGGGGTATCAGAACTTTTGTAAAATATAACGCTTTTGAAAACAGTGAATCTTTAATTCAACCGGTAGCCATTCCATATAATATAACAACGGAATTACAATTCGGTTTAGTTCAGCCTGTAATTCTTTACAACAATTCAGGTAAAGAAATTCATAGCGGATTGGGTAGTCTGATTCTTTTCGGAAAGTATTCCTTACTTGAAATAAATGGTGTTGCGAAGACTTTCCGTACTTTGCTGAAAGTCAAGCAATCGTTCCGTACCGGCACAAAATCGTTAAATCCGGGTTTTACCGAAACCCAAATAAGTATAGTTTCGGGATACATTACAATCGATTACGGACTGTACACAAATTTGGGTTATTCCTTCCTTTCAAATAATTTTAATAATTTTTTAAGCTATGACTTCGGTGTGGGATTACCATTGCTGCAACAATCGTACCCGCCCTATCAATTTAATGTTTATTTTGAGTTGAATGGTAAATATTACATGGATTCAGGTAAAAATATACTGTTGTTTTCTCCCGGTTTCCAATTCATTACATCTCAAGTATTTTTATTCGAGACGAATATACAAATTCCCCTAATTAATGAATTTAATAAGTTGAAATACTCTGCATCATTCGGAATTAGATATCTTATTTTTTAATTTAATTACATAAATTATAACAAATGTTAACTAAAATATTAAAATATTTCTATTCTTTATTGCTCTTGGAAATTTTATTTGGCAATAATCTAATTGCACATGAACCGATTTTCGGCAATGGTCCGCACGTGCTTTTCAAAGGCGGATTTGCGCCAGTTGTTACAGTTGAAACCGTTAACGGAATTTTCGAGTCGGAATATGCTTTGGAATACGGCCTCACAAGTAATTTTACAATCGGTACCGATTTAATTTTTAATAATGAAAATAACTCCTATGATTTTGGAGGATTGAAACTAAAAGGTAAATACAGATTTTATACAAAATACAAAAAAGGTTCCATGTTGCAATTTTCCGTGCTGGGCAGTATATCAATTCCCAAAGACAAAGAAGCCAATGCCATTAACTTGGGGCTTACTGCAGGAAACGAATCGACTGATTTTTACTGGTTTTCCAGCATGTTGTATTTCCGGCAAATAACAAACAAAATATTAAATAAATTAAATTACGATTTAACTCTCGGATACAGAGTAACCGAGTTAAATTACTACAAACCGGATTTGGTATTATTCTTGGAGTTTTCCGGAAAACATATATTTGCTGCTAATAATGAAAATTCGGGAAGTGTGTGGAGTATTGCTCCAACGTTTATGCTTACATACAGAAATTATGCTTTAAGGAGCGGAATTCAGTTTGACGTAGGTTCGACGGGTAAACTCACAAAGAGTAACCCGGTTTTTAAAATCGCTTTGGAAATGCACATATAAATTTATATTAAAATGAGGTGAAATTATGAAAATTATATATTTTTTAATTTTAAGTATATTTTTATTGTTTAGTTCGATTATTCCGGCACAAGAAAAGACTACAAAAGCCGGATATGTTAAAATTGAAGTCAAGGGACTTTCCTGCCCGTTTTGTGCATACGGCTTGGAGAAGAAGCTCCGCAATTCAATAGAAAAATTGGATGATCTGCAAATCGACTTCAAAAAAGGGACTGTTACTTTCAAGTTCCCTGATGGTAAAAAACCGGGAGAAAAGTTACTAAAAAACATCGTATCTGAAGCCGGATTTGAAACAAAAAGTATTGCATATCTAAACAAACCGCCTGTAAAAAAGACGGATGAATGAAACAGTAGGTGTTTTTAGGATTAACCATTATTCTATTGCTGCCGTGCTGCACGAAGGATAATAATTCTGAATTTGTCTGGCAAATTGGAATTCCTTGCTTTGTACTTGGTACAATTATTAACGATATTTTTTTAACCGGTACCGGTATCAACAGAGTACCGTTTTATATTTTGGACTTCCGGTTATAAAATTTCTGGCATTCATCTGTTAGATTATCCACCGGATCTTGCTATCGATAAAACAAACTTTTTGTAATATAATTCCATGATGAGTAAAATTCCGACGTAAAATATTAATACAAGTAAATATTGATTTTATCATTTTGTTTCCATAAAATTATTTGACCATTATAAAAAATTTAGGAGGATTCACCTTGAATAAATCACCAATATTAATTGTTTTGTTGAGTGTAATGTTTTTAACGGTTTCTTGTTCAGATAACAAAGATACCGGCATGAATACTAAAACGGATAAGGTACAAAAACAAGTACAAGAAAAAATGGAAGATGCAAAACAAACAACATCCGAATTAATTCGTAAAGGTGAAATTGATGTTGCTTCAATAGATAAAAACGGAGACGGGAAAGTTTTCGAATGCCCCATGGATTGGAATGTTATTTCCGATGAAGCCGGCGATTGCCCTGTTTGCGGTATGCACTTGAAAGAATTTTCCTTATCCGATGTAAAAGCTAACCTTGAAAAATACGGCTACAAGGTTAAACAATAATATCGGTTCAAATTTGTTTCCACCATGAAAATTTATTTTATAAGGGTAAATTTTTTGACTTGCGTAGTTAATTAATTTTCCTCATATTGCAATTAAGATCAAATGTCTGTTTTTCATTCATAAAGGAGTAAAGTATGATTTCCAAAAATAACCTATCGAGTAAATTATTTATTTTCTTTGTTCTGTTTGTTTTCGCCGCCACATTTGTATCGGCACAAGAAAAACCCGGAACTAAAAATACAACAGTAAAACATAAATATGAAAAATGCTCTTCTGATAAAGCGGAAAAATGTGAATCAATGAAAGAATCTTGTGACAGAATGGGTGCCAATGAAATGAAGTCCGGTAAAATGAAAGAATGCAACAAAGAAAATTGTGGAAATTGTGAAAGTAAAGTTTCGAAAGTTAAAGCTACAATGGAAGAATTAAAATCCGCTGCAGCTGATAAACAAAAACATAAATGTACGGACGAATGTAAAGCTAAATGTGAAGCAAAAACTTAAGTCAATTATTTATTATAGAGCAGAAGAAAAAATTAAAGCCCCGCAAGGGGCTTTTTAATTTCATTAATGTGTAACTACCGGATCCAATTTCTTTGCATGCTCTATCCAAGACTGAACTCTTTTAACCGTAGGTAAAGCTCTTACCAGACTTTTCTTTCCGGCCGAATTAACTTCCGCCATTTTCTTTACAAGATTTTCCGCATTGCGGTTTCTTAATTCTTTTACAGTGTCAACACCTGCTTTGTGCAAAAGTTCGGAATACTCACTGCCGATTCCTTTTACTCTGTAAAGATCGGCCATGTTTACCCAAGAAAGAATGGTTTTAGTATCGAATCCGGTAACCTTAGCTATCTCTTCACGACCTTTTTTTGTTGCGCCTTTTT
>Ga0256833_1002844_pt1 | contig 11999 bp, 12 predicted proteins | sample 356284metaG_FD_190535 | JGI IMG/M metagenome (GOLD analysis project Ga0256833, IMG submission 190535) | Hydrothermal vent microbial communities from Mid Atlantic Ridge, Atlantic Ocean - 356-284 | ecosystem: Environmental > Aquatic > Marine > Hydrothermal vents | place: Atlantic Ocean: Mid...
GGTCTTACTGAGTCAGCCTGAGCGTTCAAGAAAACGGGCATTATAAGAGTTAATGCCAGAAGAACTTTATTCATTTTCGACGATTCTTGGGGTTATGAAAAACAGGATCTCTTTTTTCTCCACGGTCTTTGATTTTGATCCGAAGAGACTCCCGATTATGGGGAGATCTTTCAAAAACGGTACGCCTTCTGTACCTGTAGCCTGTCTGCTTTTTAAGACTCCACCGATTACTATGGTTTCTCCGTTTTTAACCCGGAGGATGGTTTTTGCTCTCTGTACGGAGATAATGGGGCCGGGGGCACCAGGTATCAGCCCTGCGATGTCGCCGACCTGAGGTTCAAGCTCGAGTCTGATTTCGTTGTTGGGGCTAATGTGTGGAGTTACCGAAAGTTTTAAAGTTGCGTCGTAGAATTTTATCACCGGATTTCCCGCCTGATCCCTCATGATAACAGGTATGAGTTTACCCGACGATATTACCGCATTTTCGTTGTCCTCGACCATGATCTTGGGCTCAGAGAGGATGTTCGCCTTACTCTCGTTTTCCAGCTGATTCAGGGCGGCGTTTATGTTGTAACTTGGTAGAACCTTTCCGAAGGATATGACGAGTCCCTTGTCACTTTCTCCGCCTGCGAGGAGAGTTGCACCTGCTCTCGTCTTTGCAAGGGTATCGAGTACATTGCCCACTGTCCAGGTGATACCGAGTTCCCTTGCAGCGTCGTAGTCCACCTCCACAATTCTCGCTGAAATCATTACCTGCCTGTTTGGAACATCAAGTTTCCTTATCAGATCCTCAATTCCGTCGAGAACTTCTGGAAGATCAGTGATGATAAGCGAGTTGGTTCTATCATCTGTTTCAATTACCCCCCTTTCAGATAACCTCCTTGCAACGAGTGCTTTCACATCCCTGGCTTTGGAATACTGGAGGTTTATTACCCTCGTCTCCAGCCTGGCAATGGATTTCATGGTTTCAAACTCGTCTTTGGTTGTGACTGTGATTATTCCGTTCTTTTCTCTGAAACTCAGTCCGGCGGATTCCGTTATTATCCCGAGAGCGGTTTTCCAGGGAACTTTGTTCAATCTGATGGTTATCTTACCTGTTACATCCTTGGAAATTACGATGTTTGCACCGGCGATCTGAGCGAGAGCCTGTAAAACATCTCTCACATCAGCGTTCTCCACATTCAGGGTAACAAGGGTATTTTTCTTTGCAGCGTGTAGTAGTGGAGACATAAGTATGAAAGTTATGACTATTGCAAATTTTAATTTCATTTCAAATCTTCCATCGGATTTTTGAGCTTAATTCTAATAGTTCTTGCATAACCACGCAAGCCGATGAGCAGTATTACCTGATTTTCCGTTATCTTCCAGAGTTTACCATTTTTCACCCTCTGCCCCTGTTTAAGGATAAAGGTCTTTCCGTTTTTATCCTTGAAGATCGCCACCTTTCTCTGACCTCTTATTATTATGCCAAGCAGTTTGGCGCCTGCCGGATCCATAAGGGCAGAGTCTCCCTTCGTATTTATGAGACTTTTAAAGATGTCTCTCTTACCGTATGTCCTGTACTTGAGTCTTTTGAGGTTCAGGATCTCCGATATGGTTGAGGGTTTTATTTTTGGTAATGTTTGAACGGTTTCCTGCACGGCCTTTTCTCCGGCGATTTTAGGTGGATAAACCCTGACCGTCATTATATTACCGACCTGTTCAATTTTGTACTCGCTCCTCTTTTTTTCGGCAATTATAACCTTAATTGTGTGCTCTTTTCCAGGCTTTATTTCGATGTAACTTACATTTGCCTTCTTAATGTCGATCTTTCTTATATCCTTGAAGTAATCTGTGTAAGGGAAGAATATCACGATTTTGTTTTTTTCAAGGTTTCCCCGGTAGTCAACTATTTCCTCTCTAAATTTCAGCATAATTTCCGCAAATCCCGGTTGTTCCTCAAAATATATGTCCGTAAGCTCGTTGTAGGCCCCAAGAAATCCTGTAAAGATTAAAAGAATGAAAAACTTCCTCATCCTTCGCCTCCGAGGAGTGTCCTTACACTGGTCCCCTTAAAAACGAATACCTGTAACTGGAAGTGGACCTTAACAGTGAACTCGGGCAGATCTTTGAAATTAAAGGCAAGTATTTCAAGGTTTGAGATCCTGGTTACCTGCGGGGAGTTGGTGAGTTCCTCGACGAATCTGCCGAAGTCGTGGTAACTACCGATGAGGTCTATATCTATGGGATAAACGACATAAAATCCCTTCACCGCTGAAGGCATGGGTTTTACCATTGTAAATTCCAGTCTGTTTCTGATCCCCATAAGAGCAACCTTTTTAATCCACCGGGGAATCTCCTCTTCTGAGGGTAAAATCTCGTTGAGCCTGTTCCACAACTGTTCAACGGAATCTGCCTCTTCTTTTACCTTTTTGAAATTTTTCAGTCTCGACCTGTACTTCTGTAGCATCATCTGTTCCTGACTGATCTGTTCCTCCAGCGCCTTTATTTTGTTTTTTCGTGGTAGATAAACTTTATAGAAGAAACCTCCGAGTATTACAACCTCCAGAACGAGCAGTAATCCCCATATATTTTTCGGTTTTTTCAACGCTTCAAGGTTTACTTCCACCTTGCATCTCTCCAGATTTTTGGTGAGGATAGACCACTATCTCGAAAGACACATACGAACCTGTAGCATCCTCATTCTTTTTTAGATAAACGAGGTCAACCTTTTCCCAGATGCTATTTGACTCAGATAGCCTTTTCATGAAGTTGGATACTTCAATTGAGGTAAAGGCACCTCCGTCGATAAAAAACCTGAGGATCCCGCCTTCACGGTTTTCCTTTATTGCGGTAAGCCATGTGTTTGGAGGAATATTTTTGTTAATGTCGTTTAAGAGTGTCAGGTAAAAAGCCCTGTCCTTTGCAATTTCTTTAATAACATTCACTTTCTGGGCGAGTTCCTTTTTCTTCTTGTCGAGCTCACGCATTATGTTCAGTCTGTCACCGAGGAGTTTCTTCTCTTCCTCTATCTCCTGTTTCTGCGTGAGAAGTATGCGATAGCTCGATCTCTGCTCCTGGTTGAGAATAAAAATAACACCAAAAGACGCAAGCAGAATCACCCCGGGAAGGACGAGATTACCGACTACAGGTGGTATTCTGGGTTTCCTCTCAACTTTTTTGTAAGGGCTCAGGTTTATTGAAGGTACCACCTGAGGGAGTTCAAGACCTCTGAGTCCTGTGCCAAAACTGAGTGTAAAAAGTCGCTGTTCCTTCACGCCCAGGCCAGTTCGTTCCTCAATTTCCTCGTAGTTCGCCACATTTTTAAAGGGATCAACTATAATGAGTTCGGAGTTTTCAAAGGTGTTCCTCAAAGGTTCGTCTATGTTTTTTATATTTACCCCACCACCTGTAAGAAAAATTCCCGATATCTCCATCCCCGAGATGGAGATATATCTCTGCACCTCGTCTGCAAGAGACTGGTTGAGACCGTTGATGATGGTTTCAAAACTCGCTGTTAGCTCTGATGATGTATTCTCGTCAAAAAGGTAACCAAGTGCAGTTTTCTGATCGACATTCATAAACCTAACGAGGGAATCTACATACTTTTTAACGGAAAAATCTCCGTCATGATGATCGTAATACACGCCACCTGAGACAAGTATAAAAGAGGAACCTTCGAAACCAATGTCTATAATCAGGTAGTTTCTTTCTGGATCGAGATTGTGGTTGAATTTCACGGTATTAATGATGGAAAGGGGAGTGGCGTCGAGGACCCCGAGGGTTAAGCCCGAATACTTCAGGGAGTCCTCTATCATGTAAACGGTTTCCTGTCTTGTGGCAACTATGTACACAGGTATTTCCTCGCTACCCGGTCTTGGTGGAAGTATCCAGTAATCCCAGAACAGGGTTTCTATGTCGAAGGGTAGAACCTTCTGTGCCTCCTCGACTATCCTGTTCTCTATTTCTGCCGATTCCGTGGGTAATAGAAGGAGACTTTTGATAATCAGGTTTTTGCCTCCGACCGATGTTACAGCGTAGTTCCGGTTGATCTTGAGGTCTTCGAGAAGTGTTTTTATTGCATCCGCAATTATGTACCTGTCTATTATCTCCTTTGCCACCACACTTTCCGGTGGTGTATCCATGAACCCGATGTTTTTTACAAAAATTTCACCCTTTTTCCTTTCGAGTTCGAGGATTTTTATCAAATTCGAACCGATGTCGATACTTACTACAGCATTTTTACGGCCGTTTTTAAAAAAATTTAGCAGCATTCCTTATCTAAAAGCCGGAAGAAAGGTATTTCTTAATTGCCAGTACGCGCTTTAAAATTCCTTCAAGATCTCTGAAAGTTCGAGGATTTTCGCCCAGGATAGCCTCTATCTCCTGCGTAGTAAGATCGTTCTGGCTGAGATACCGCATAGCCATATCCCTGTCCAGTTCTCCAATTTCTACCTCGATCATGGAACTCAAAAGGGAGATCAGTTTCGCCCTCACGCCCTTGAGTTCAGAAGGTTTCAGAAGAGATGTTGCTGCAATCTGATGACCCTTTTGCATGTATTTTTCAAGTAAAATTTCCACCTCATCCTGGAGGTGAGGCTTGTTCTGGAGGTATTCAATCTCGTCAAGAAGCAGGACCTCGTAAGATGTAAGGTAGTCCCTAAGGTCTGCAATCCCTGAACCTCCCCTGAACCTGTTGATGTGTGTCTCGAGGTCAGGGATGGATAGGGCCATTACCTTTCTCCCTTCCTTCTCAAGGGCCTCCTTTAATGCTCCAAGGGTGAAGGATTTTCCGGTACCAGGGTCACCTACGATCAATAAGTCTTTTATCTCACCTTTTATAAAAGCCATGGCGAGCCTGTAAACCTTCTGATTTCCTTTTCCGACGATATACCTTTCAAAACTGCCTGATAGTTCCTGCTTTTCAAGCTCCTGTATCCTCGTTTTTAGGGGTTTCTCCGGTGCCTCCTTTTTCGCCTCGTAAAATTCATCAATGGCTTCCTCAATTTCTCTCTTTCTCACGAGGAGTGGAATGGGTTTCAGGTCCGTTACCCTTCTGAGTTCTGACAGGAGCGTCTCGTTGAAAGGTTCTGATACTGCGATAACCAGAGAGGAGTTGATCCTTCTTACAGGGATGAGGCCGAGCTTTCTTGCCAGATATGAAGGTATGTGGTATGTTGCCTCCCTGTCAACTTCGATATTCCTCAGAGAAACAAAGGGGATCCTGTATTTTCTGGAGATAAAATTGAGAAGGCTGTCTTCTGAGATGTATCCACCATCGAGAAGGATTTTCTCAATGGGTTCTCCTGTTTCCCACTGCTTTTTAATAATTTCTTCCTTGTCTGTGGATGTTATAAGCCCTGCACCTGCAAGGTCGTTTAAAAGTCTCAACTGACTCATTCTAATTCACTCCTGATTTTTTCAATTCTTTCTTTTGTATCCCGGTAGGCGCCGTAGTATGCGAATAACTTTCTGAAAAAGAATAGCGCCTTTTCTCTGTTCCCGATGTTCTCGTGGGCCCGTGCGATATAGTACAGGGTCTCCGGGTCTTCCACACCGTCAAGTTCATCTATCAGGGGATAAATTCCATCTACTTCTCCCGTTTCCACGAAACACTTGAGAAGTAATTCTTTCCAGGGTTTTCCCATTTTCTTTTCCATGTTCTGGATCAGCCAGATGGCTGGTCTGTAAAGGCCGGAGTCCACGAGGTTTTTTACATCTTCAAAATCAGGGTCATAGGTAATGTAACTGCCTTTTGAGACTTTCTGTAAGATCTGGAGCATGTACTCCGGCTCTGCCTTTCGGGGAGGATGCTCCACTTCTTCACCGGGTACAGAAAGGTCTATTATGGTGTCAGGCCCTATCTTTATAGTGGACTCCTCAAGAAGTGGTGGCATGTCATCCGTTTCAGAAGACTGAAATCCCAGCAGGTCAAATTCGTCAACGGGACCTGCAAGGGTTGCGAGCTTCTCTTTGAACAGATCCAGGAGTCTTGTAAGTTTCAATTTGGTGTCCCTTGCATCGACGGATGAAATTAGAAAGTTCAAAAGGCCTATGATTTCGTCATAATGTGCTTCATCTATTTTCTCCGGATCCAGCAGGCTGACATACTTAACGGCCTCATTGTAGTCCCCGATCTTCGTGTAAAGCTTTGAGAGTTTGAAAATCGTCTCCGGATCCCTTGAAACATACCTGAGAATCTTTTTCCCGATTGCAATTGCATTCTGGTAGCTGGCGTTCTTTTCAAGGATTTCCATGGCCTGTTTGTAGTAATTAAGCGCCTCTTTTTTGTCCCCGGTTTTGACATAAAGATCACCGAGAGTGTTTAGAACAGTAGAATTGTTCGGGTTTTCCACGGCAAGTTTTCTGTAAAAATCTATTGCATCGTTGATCGTGGCAAACTTCATTTTCCAGCTCCTTGCTTTAATGTATTAAGTATTAACCAAACTGTGTCAAGCCACAAGGATTTTTCGTACAAAAAACAGAATGTTTTCCCGGAATAACACCCCGAGGTAGGCTGCAATGGATATAAATGGTCCGAAGGGCAGGCGATTATCCCCTGTCATAAAGTACTTAATCACTCCCAGAATGGCACCTATGAAGCTTCCACCAATAAAGGCAGTTAATAACAGATATGGTCCACCGAATGCTCCCAGCATGGCAAGTAGCTTGACATCTCCAAGCCCCAGAGCTTCCTTTTTCATCAACATATCTGCAAGAAATTTCGTTGCAAGGAGAAGCAAAATGCCTGATGAGGCACCTATAACGGAATTCTTAAATCCCGGAAGCTTTGTAAAATAGCTGAGGATCAGCCCGAGAACGATTCCCGAATGAGTGAAAATCCGGGGTATCCCCTCTGTCAGGAAATCCACATATGCTATTCCCAAAAGGAGAAGCAGGAGTAAAGAGTAGTAATAGAACTCGAATGAGCCATGAAATTTCAGGTACAGAGGATAGGAAAGGAAAACATAAACAAATGAAAACAGAGGAGGGAAATAGGGGTGGAAAGTCCTTTCAGAAAGAAATCCTGAGAGGAGGGCGAAAGCGTTCCCGATCAGGAAAAATATGACGAAAATCCACACAGTTGTCAGACCGGCTCTCCGGTGGAAGCTGAGAACTGGGAGCTCTTGAGCACCTGTTCTGCCTCTCTGGATGCACTTTTAAGCTGATAAAGGGCGAGTCCGAGTTTTACCGAGTTGTCCGCCACTGCAACGAGGGCACCTTCATTGTCGAGGTTGTAGATAAAAACCGTCGCATCCGTCCCCCTTATCATCGTATCACTTAACTTTCCAAGTCCGATTTCATTTGCCGTTTTTTCAAGCGTGGAGAGCGCAAGACTGGAAACTGCGCTTACCTTTTCCTCGTCGAGAGTGGCGTTTGACATGGATGCGAGCGGGAGCCCGTCGATACTCACCACCATCACTGTCTGAAAAGCGGGATTACCGTTTAAAATACTCTGCAGAATGTTCTCAAGTTTTGAAATATCCATACTGAACCTCCCTGAAAATAAAAAGTGCCGGGGCCCAGAATCGAACTGGGGACACCGGGATTTTCAGTCCCGTGCTCTACCAACTGAGCTACCCCGGCAGGCTGGTTTTTATTATTAAATAACAACTCCATCGGTGTCAACCTCAGATACCAGATATGTTCTCTCCACCGTCAACATTTATGACATTCCCGGTCATCCAGTAAAGGTCCGGGTGTGTGAGGACTGCGATTGCCTTCGCAACATCCTCCGGTGTTGTGAGTCTCCCTGAGGGATTAATTCTCAATACAAGTTCTATGATTTTTTCATGACCCGGGATTTTTCTGAGGGCAGGAGTATCTGTAACGCCAGCCCTTATGGCATTGGCAGTGATTCCCAGTGGAGCAAGCTCAAGAGCGAGCTGCCTGATGTGGCTTTCAAGGGCACATTTTGCCGCCGATACCGCCCCGTAATAACTCATGACCTTCTGTGAACCCGAACTCGTCATCGCAAAAATTCTCCCACCCTTCCTCATGAGCCCCCTCTCCACGAGATCCTGGGTCCAGTACACGAGAGTATTGGCCATAACTTCAAGTGTCATCATTAACTGGGTGGAATTTATCCTCTCTTCTCCGGTGAACTTTTTTAGAGTCCCAAATGCGAGGGAATGAAGGAGTACCCTGACCTGAGGATTGTCCTCCTGGGATTTTATTATACCTTCGATCTCCTCAATCACCTTTGCCCTCTTTTTGTCGTCCGCAGCGTTGATATTGAAAAATACAGCCTCCTTACCTGTACTTTTTATGAAATTGACGACTTCCTCAACATTTTTCATGGTGGCCTTACGGTCCAGGTGGACACCAAAAATGTTGAACCCGTTTTTGGCCAGCTCTCTTGCAGTGGCTGCACCAAAACCACTTGATGCTCCAAGTATTAACGCCCAGTCTCCCTCTGCCTTTACTCTTGACTTTTTCATACTTTACATTTTAACCTTCATGCCCGATTCTTTCAATATTGACAACAGCTGTACGGTTAAATAATAATTAAACCGATGTGCCGGAGTGGCGGAACTGGAAGACGCGGCGGATTCAAAATCCGCTGGTACCAAATACCGTGAGGGTTCGAATCCCTCCTCCGGCACCAGATAACTTCCTCAAGGAGGGGAAAATGTGTGGCATAGTCGGTTATATTGGTAACAAAGATGTTGACTCCGTTATCCTCGTCGGGCTTGAAAAGCTCGAATACAGGGGATACGACTCCGCAGGTATCGCAGCCATTGACGAAGGAAAACTTTTTATCAGAAAGAGGAAGGGGAGAATCCTCGACCTCTACTCCCTCGTCAACGGTAAGCCCATAAGAGGCAAGATCGGTATCGGACACACCAGATGGGCAACCCACGGTAAGGTAACTGACGAAAACGCCCATCCTCATGTTGACTGCACCGGATCAGTTGCCGTAGTCCACAATGGAATAATTGAAAACTACATTGAATTGAAAGATGAACTCACCTCGCTCGGTCATAAGTTTGTCTCTGAAACTGACAGCGAGGTTATACCACACCTGATAGAGGAGTATTACGAGGGTAACCTGCTTGAAGCCGTTCTGAAAACGGTGAACAAACTTCAGGGAGCCTTCGCATTTGTCGTAATTTCTGCAAAGGAACCCGACAAAATGATCGGAGTCCGATATGCTTCCCCCCTCATCCTTGGCATTGGTGACGATGAAATGCTCTTTGCCTCTGACATACCCGCCTTACTTTCCCACACCAAAAGAATTATCACCCTTGAAGACGGAGATGTGGTACTTGCCACCCAGAAAGAGTATGAAATCTTTGATTTTGAGGGTAGGAAGAGAAGCCGTGATGTTACGGTGGTTACATGGGAAGCAGACATGGTGGAAAAAGAGGGCTTCCCTCACTACATGCTCAAAGAGATCCACGAACAGCCAAAAGTTTTCGTTAAAAACATAGCAAGTTACATAAAAGAGGGTGAGCCCCAGATCCTGAAAGATTTCAACTTAAGACGCATCCTTCTGAATAAGAATGAGTTTTTCATTCAGGCTTCAGGGACATCTCTCCACGCAGGTATGATAGGAACATACATGCTTCAGAATCTTGCGAGAATTAAAAGTCAGGCAGAGTACTCATCAGAATTCAGGTACAAAAATCCTGTTTTCGATCCCAGGACCCTGGTTGTCGCCATCAGCCAGTCAGGTGAGACAGCAGATACACTTGCAGGTGTGAGGCTTGCAAAGAGTAACGGTCTTGATGTTCTATCCATTGTTAATGTTCAGGAGAGCACCATTGCGAGGGAATCAGATTATGTAATCTACATAAACGCGGGACCTGAGATAGGCGTGGCATCAACGAAGGCCTACACTGCCCAGCTTTTGATCCTCGCACTCCTTTCACTTGAAATCGGCTACCTTAAAGGTTTTATCACGGACAGTCAGCTTGCGGACTATGTTAACGAACTCAAGGCACTACCTGAGAAGATGAGGAGTATTCTGGCAAAGGAGGCGCAGATACAGCATATAGCTGAGAAATTTTACAGCGCCAACAACTTCATGTTCCTCGGACGCGGTATCAATTTCCCAACTGCACTTGAAGGTGCATTAAAACTTAAAGAAATCTCATACATCCACGCAACAGGTTATGCCGCAGGGGAGATGAAACACGGTCCCATTGCACTGGTGGACGAAAACCTCCCCGTTGTGGTCGTTGCTCCCAGAACTTCCGTTTATTCCAAAACCATCTCCAACATTCAGGAGGTTCGTGCCCGTGGCGGCAGAATTATAATAGTGGCCACTGATGGCGATGAAAATGTAAGGGAATTTGGTGAGGAAATTATCTACATTCCGGAGACCTTTGAGATATTTACTCCAATTCTCTCAATTATTCCTTTACAATTACTCGCCTATCACATAGCGGTTCTAAGGAACTGCGATGTTGATAAACCGAGAAATCTTGCCAAGAGCGTGACAGTAGAATGATAAGGAGTATGACAGGTTTCGGGAGGGCTCAGGAGGATGTAGAAAATTTTAAGCTAACTGTTGAAGTTGTCAGCCTCAACAGCAGGTTCCTTGACCTGCACATATATCTTCCTGAGTGCCTCGAACACATGGAAGGTGACATAAGAAGTGTAGTTCAGTCAAGTATATCACGGGGCCTTGTAAAGGTGCGCGTGAAAATCGATAGACCCCCGGATTTTAAAGTCAGAATCAACACCACTTTACTTAAAGGTATCGTTGAAGAGATCCAGAAGAGTGTAAAGGGCAATTACACGATAGATCTTGCAAGCCTGCTTTCGCTTCCAGGGGTTCTGGTGAGGGAAGAAGACATCAAGTTCGATAACAGGGAAAAGGTGATGGAAGTCCTAAAAAGGGCGCTCGAAGAAATGATAAAATCAAGAGAAATAGAGGGCGAAAAGATAAAAAAGGATGTAATAACGAGGCTCAGAAACATTAAGAAGCATCTAAAAAAGGTTGAACAGCTAAAAGAAGTTGAGATAGAAAGGAGAAAGGAAAAAGTCAGAGAATCCTTTGAGAAGTTGAAAGAGGAGGTGGGCGACGATCCACAGTTCGTTAACAGGATTAGCTCTGAACTCGTTTTCTGGGCAAACAAACTTGATGTGAACGAGGAGATTTCAAGAATCAGGGCCCACATAAAAAACATTGAGAATATTTTGAAAAATTCAAGAGAACCTGTGGGACGAAAACTCGATTTTTATGCCCAGGAGTTGCACAGAGAGATCACAACCCTTTCCAATAAGAGTGTTGATGTTAATCTTATAAACCACACAATTTTGATGAGGGAGGAGGTGGAAAGGATAAAAGAACAGGTGAGGAACATTGAATGAAGTTAAAAAGAGAGCCTTTTCTCATCGTTGTTTCTGCGCCCTCGGGATCCGGTAAAACCACTATTGTAAAGATGGTTTTAGGTAAACTTTCTGACCTCTTTTACTCCGTTTCAGCCACCACGAGGGGAAAAAGACCCGGCGAAGTTGATGGGAAAGACTACATCTTTGTGGATAAAGGTACATTTGAAGACTGGATAGAGAAGGGTAGAGTTGTGGAATGGGCAAAAATTTATGGTGAGTACTATGGAACTCCCAGAGATCCTATTGACAGGGCTCTTGGTGAGGGGAGAGATGTAATACTTGATCTGGATATTCACGGGAAAAGGTCCCTTGAGGCACTTTATCCGGGACGGGTTGTCAGCATTTTCCTGATGCCTCCTTCGATTGTGGTTCTACACCAGAGACTCAGGGCCCGGGGTGCTGAAAGTGAGGAAAAGCTTGAACTAAGACTGAAACTCTCGAAAGAAGAGATGAAATGGGCTTATGAGTATGATTACATCGTCATGAACGACATAAAGGAAGAAGCTGTTAAAAGGGTCCTTTGCATTATCGAAGCTGAGAGAATGAAGAGAAAAAGGATTTTGAATCTCAGGGATTTTATCGATGAAAACTAAGGTCGTAAGAATTGGAAGGGTAAAGATTGGAGGCGGTAATCCTGTTGCTGTTCAGTCCATGACCTCCTCTCTCACTCACGATGT
>Ga0256833_1002845_pt1 | contig 11996 bp, 10 predicted proteins | sample 356284metaG_FD_190535 | JGI IMG/M metagenome (GOLD analysis project Ga0256833, IMG submission 190535) | Hydrothermal vent microbial communities from Mid Atlantic Ridge, Atlantic Ocean - 356-284 | ecosystem: Environmental > Aquatic > Marine > Hydrothermal vents | place: Atlantic Ocean: Mid...
ATCAGCTTAAGGGCTTTGTTTTTATCAAGGTCTTTTTTTTGCTCATCAGCAAGTTGCCGCCAGCTGGTACTGCGTTTGTTTAACAATGTTTCGTATCCAAGAGCCTGTTCAAAAGATTCCAGTAGCACCAGATCCAGGCCATCGGTCCTGAAGTCGTGGAATTGATAGTCAATATTATGCTGCTCCAGCCAGTTGCGGGCCTTTTTGACCGTATCACATTGTTTTATGCCGTAAAGTGTATACATGTTTTAGTTGTTGTATGAAGCCTTATAAAGACTTGGGAACCAGAGTAAGCGTAACTTATTGCGGTGTGGGTCTTTTTGAGAACGAGAAAAATTATAATTGACTGGTCAGCAGTTCATCAATATCCGGCAGACTTTTGTCCTGTTTGCGACGGGATTTATACAGACTGACAAATTCCATAAACGCCTGCTCCAGTTCATTTAGAATTTCTTCTTCATTTTCGCGTTCATCCGGATTCAGTTCAGGAGATTCAATATATTCTTTTTGCAGGGTGGCTTCGCTGTTCAATGCCAGAATGGCATAGATCAGGGCATTGCTGGAAATATTTTCGCTCATATTAAGCTCTGAAAAGGGTGGGGTCCACAATCGACCCCACTCAGTGAGAAGGGTTTAATCACGCAGTAATTCATTAATACCGGTTTTACTACGGGTTTTTTCATCGACCTGTTTAATGATAACGGCACAGGACAGGCTGTGAGAACCGTCTTTGGCCGGTAAACTGCCAGGGACGACAACAGAACCTGCTGGAACGCGGCCAAAAATGATTTCACCGGTCATACGGTTATAAATTTTTGTGCTTTGACCGATGAAGACACCCATTGAAATAACAGAGCCTTCTTCTACAACAACGCCTTCAACGATTTCTGAACGGGCACCAATAAAGCAGTTATCTTCGATAATAGTCGGACCGGCCTGCAAAGGTTCCAGTACGCCACCAATACCGACACCGCCGGATAAATGAACGTTTTTCCCGATTTGTGCACATGAGCCGACAGTTACCCAGGTATCAACCATGGTACCGCTGTCGACATAAGCGCCAATATTGACATAAGAGGGCATTAAAACGGCTCCCGGTGCAATATAAGAGCCATGACGGGCATTGGCGTTTGGTACCACCCGAACACCGGCTTTAGCAAAATCATCCGGGGTGTAAGTGGCATATTTGGTTTCCACTTTGTCATAATAACGGTTAACGCCACCGTCCATAACGCGGTTATCATTCACTCTGAATGATAATAACACCGCTTTTTTCAACCATTGGTTAACCACCCACTCGCCATTGATTTTTTCAGCAACCCGGGCTGTACCATTATCCAGCATGTTGATGGCTTCTTCGGTCGCTTCTTTGATTTCAGGCGTAACGCTGGCAGGTGTAATTTCTGCACGGTTTTCAAAAGCTTCGTTAATAATTGTTTCCAGTTGTGACATAGTTTCTCAAGTTTTCAGGTGAAAAAAAATAATTGCTCTGCAACTTGTATAAGCCAAGCTGTCATGAGCCGTATTGAATAAAATCTTTTATCCGAACAGCTGCCTCTATACACTCTTCCAGTGTTGAAACCAGGGCGATACGAACATGGTCTTTTCCCGGATTGATACCATGGGCGTTGCGGGATAAAAAACTGCCGGGCAAAACAGTGATATTTTGCCGGGCAAATAATTGTCTGGCAAATTCGGTATCCGTCTGAGAGGTTTTTAACCAGATATAAAAACTGGCATCGGGTTTTTGAATTGAACAGACGGGGGACAGAATGTCGATAAAGGCTGTAAATTTCTTCCGGTATTGCTGGCGATTGGCGATGACATGGGATTCATCCTGCCAGGCGGCAATACTGGCATATTGACTGGGCAAAGGCATGGCACAGCCCTGATAGGTGCGGTACTGAAAATAAGGTTTGAGTATTTCAGCATCACCGGCCACAAAGCCTGAACGCAGGCCCGGGGCATTGGAGCGTTTGGACAGACTGTGGAAAACAACACAACGTTTGAATGCGGTATTGCCCATCTCCCAGGCGGCCTGTAGCAGACCTGGCGGTGGGTTGTTCTCATCCTGATAAATTTCGCTATAACATTCATCCGAGGCAATTACGAAATCGTATTGTTCAGCCAAGTGGATTAAATGTGTCAGGGTTGACTGACTGATAACCGCGCCGGTGGGGTTGCCCGGGGTGCAGATATACAGTAATTGGCATCGCTGCCAGACAGATTCAGGAATGGCATCAAAATCCGGCAGATATTGGTTTTCTGCCGTGGTGTTTAAATAATAGGGTTCAGCCCCGGCCAGTAGAGCAGCCCCTTCATAAATCTGGTAAAAAGGATTGGGCATTAATACCAGCGGTTTTTGCGAGGAATCAATCAGACATTGGGCAAAGGAAAACAGAGCCTCTCGTGTGCCGGCTACTGGTAAAACCTGGGATTGTGCGTCAATAGCATCTGCGGGTATCTTGAAGCGTTGGCTTAGCCATTGACCTATGCTTTCCCGCAGAGCTGGTATTCCTTTTGTGGTCGGGTATTGGCCGATGCCTGTCAGATTCTCAAGCAGTGTGGCTTTTATGAGTTGAGGAACAGGGTGCTTGGGTTCGCCGATGGATAAGGCGATATGAGCTTTATCTTCGGGCGGCACAATATCTTTTTTAAGCTGATTCAGCTTTTCAAAAGGATAAGGATGCAGTTGATTGATATAAGGATTCATTATTTACGGCAGCGGGGGTGTTTACCGGCGGCAATCGCCTGTTGACGGTAATCCAGTGCGATTGGCATATGTTCGCTCAAGTCTTTGATACGGGTGCTGTGGGAGGGGTGGGTCGATAAAAACTCCGGGGGTGTCCCGCCTTTGCTGGCTGCGTCCATTTTTTGCCAGAGCTTAATGCTTTCTCTGGGGTCAAAACCGGCTTTGGCCATAATATCCAATCCCAGAATATCGGCCTCAGATTCATGGGTGCGGCTGTAAGGGAGAAGAATGCCATATTGTGCGCCAACACCTAATAAACCAATGGCGGTTTGTCCCAGAGCCGACTGCGGTGCCAGCACCGCCTGAGTTAACGACAGCCCCGTGTTAACAGCCATTTTTTGCGATAATCGTTCGTTACTGTGCCGGGCCAGTACATGGGCTATTTCATGGCCGATAACAGCGGCCAGTTGATCCTGATTGTCTACCAGTTCAATCAGGCCGGTATGGATACCTATTTTGTTGCCGGGCAGGGCAAACGCATTCAGGGTTTTATCTTCAAAAACGACAACCTCCCACTGGCCGCCGACCTCACGAGTCAGCGCCCTGGCGACACAATTGGCAAACTGTATGTATCGCTGGTTTTTACTGATAGGCTTTTTCTGTTTAATCTGATCAAAAGCCTGTAGTCCCATTTGGTTGACCTCGGCATCCGGCATAAAGACCAGTTGCGAACGTCCTGTCGGTGAGGTGGCGCAGGAGGAGAGTGTTATCAATAAGATTACATAAAGCCAATAATTTTTCATCGTAGCAAACCGGGTTGCAAAAAACTGCCCGTATTTTAACGTAACTCCCTTAATTTAGGGTAAATGTTGGCGAGATATTTTTTATAAAGACCGGCAAACCATATATATAAAATAGATTTTACATGATGAAAGGGCCATAAGTTCGTATTTAAACTGGAATTTTATCGTTTATGGTATATGATTATATTGAATGGGTTCCGGTTTTGATGATTGTGATGATATTAATCGGTAATTAGAGAAGCGCTGACAAATCATCCCTGATTTGTCAGCGCCCGCAAAATCAATGGCTTGCAGCCATGGATTTTGGTGGTACATTCTTGTACCACAGGAATCGTGATTAAATCAGCGATTCCTTAGTGAAATCATTGATTTATTGGGTGGAACGAGTATGGAAAAAAGACTGTATCCTCGTGTTAAAACGAACTTGCCGGCCATTGTTGCCAATGAAGAAGGTGTGCAACTTAAAGTCAAGGTCAGTGATGCATCCGGTGAAGGCTTATGTATGGAATGTAATACGCTTGAGCGCGACCTGGTCACACCGGGTGGTCGTTTTGTCCGCGATGATGGCAAGCCTGTCGAACTTTACATTTGGTTGGAGGTTCCAGATGAAAACGGTCATTCGACCAAGGTTCAGGCGCGCTGTCATGTGACTTTTTCACGTCGAATAGCCAGGGACCGTTGTAAAATAGGCGTTAAATATATGGACCTGGATAACAGCGCTTATCAAAAACTACTTTATTTTATCGAATCTTCTATTGCGAATATGCAGTCATTCAGGCAAATGCAAATATCCTGAATCCGCAAACTGACGGGGCGAGGGTGGCTTAGTCAGTTTGTTTGTTTTCCAGTGTGTTATAAAGGTAATCCTTCAATTGGTTTAAAGTCTCTTCATCTTTGATTGGCTGTGCTGAATCGTCGGTCAGATAAAACACATCTTCTACGCGGCTGCCGATGGTGGTAATTTTGGCATCATGAATATGAAGATTAAATTTTCTGAATGTCTGACCAATCAATGTTAACAGGCCGGCCTGGTCGGTGGTGATGACTTCAAGAACCGTAAACCTTTCGCTGGTGTCCGGTAAAAAAGACAGTCGGGTTTTAATCGGGAAATAGCGAGCTTGTCTGGACAAACGATGAAAACCGGTTTGTTCGGGAATTTTGTTTTCCAGCAGGTTTTGCCGCAGGATGCTGGCAATTTCAATTTCCCGGGAAATATCTTTAATGGCTTCGCCAGATTGCTCCAGAATTTGAAAACTGTTAAGAATATGCTGGTTTTCTGTGGTGATGATACGAGCATCCAGAATGGTCAGCCCCAGTGAGTCCAATGTTGCGGTGCAAATTGAAAACAGCGATTTTTTATTGGGCCCGTAAATAAAGATTTCTACACTGCCGCGCTGGTTTTGCGGGCGTAACAGAACCAGTGGGAATTCTTCAGGGGATGAGGTGGCAATTGCCATAGTATGCCAGGCGATTTCATCCGGTGAATAGCGAATAAAGTAATCTTCCTCATCCAGATATTGCCAGCATTGATATACTCTTTCTTCAGACAGTCCCAGACAGTGTAATTCATTCAGCGCCTCTTTCTGATTGCGGGTTAAGATTTCAGTTAAGTCGACAGGATTATCCAGTCCCCTGTGTAATGCGCTGTGAGTGGCAATATATAAATCTTTCAACAGTGAATCCTTCCAGGAATTCCACAGGCTGGGATTGGTCGCCCGGATATCGGCAACCGTCAGTAAATACAGGTAATTCAGGTTTTTAATACTGCCTGCACGTCGGGCAAAATCATGGATAACCTGCGGATCACTGATATCTTTTTTTTGTGCGGTTATCGACATCAGCAGGTGGTTTCTGACCAGCCAGGTAATCAGTTTGGCATCCGAATCAGGAATATTGTGCTGTTTGCAAAAGTCAGCGGTTATGATTTCACCCAGTACGGAATGATCGCCGCCTTTGCCCTTGGCAATATCATGAAAAAAACCAGCCAGATAGAGAAGTTCGGGTTTTGCAATCAGCATGAAAATGTTATTGCAAAAAGGCAGTTCATTATTATGTTTGTCCAGCGCGAAGCGGCGCAGATTGCGAATCAGGAACAAGGTATGCTGGTCGACCGTATAAATATGGAATAAATCATATTGCATTCGTGCCACAATATTGGCAAAGCAGGGTAGGTAGGCGGCCAGAATACCGTAACGGTTCATCAGCCTCAATTGATGGGTCAAGCCTTTGGGCTGGCGAAAAAAACTCAAAAACAAGCGGTTGGCTTGTGGATTTTGTCTGAAATCATCGTCAATCAGATGCAGGCTTTTGCGAATCAGGCGAATCGTACTGGCTCGTATGCCTTTAATGGATGGCATTTGCTGTTGCAACAGAAAAATTTCCAGCAGCGTTAACGGGTTATCGTTAAAAACATCATCATGGTTGACCTGAAGATAGCCGTTAATGGCAGAAAATTCGGCGGTAATGGGGATGACTTTACGCACCTGGTTTTGTTTGATAAAACGCTCGCTGAATAACTGCAGCAGCATTTCATTCAGTTGTTCGATTTTTACCACTGTTTTAAAGAAAAACTGCATGAACTGTTCAACATCCGACTGCTGCCGGGCATTGATAAAGCCGAAGCGCTCAGCTAGGTCACGTTGATAATCAAATAACAACCGATCTTCCGGACGGTTGGTCAGGCTGTGCAGGGCAAATCGTAGACGCCATAAAACATCACGGGCATTAATTAGTTCTTGGTATTCTTCATCGGAGATGAATTGATATTTAATCAGTTCCCGAAGGGTTTTAGAGTGATAATGATGTTTAAAAACCCAGGAAATAATTTGCAGATCCCGCAGCCCGCCCGGTCCTTCTTTAATGTTGGGTTCAAGGTTATAGGCAGTATCATGAAACTTGGCATAGCGTTTTTTCTGCTCATCCATTTTGGCCATAAAAAAATCTTCTGAAGGCCAGAGCTGGTCATTTTTAAGCGCCTGCTCGAGTGCTGATGCCAGACTTTCATTCCCACATATCAGTCGCATTTCCATCAGACTGGTCATAATGGTCTGATCTTTTTCAGCCTCGGTAATACACTCTTCAACCGTGCGGACACTGAGCCCGGGTTTAAGGCCAATATCCCATAGAAAATTATTAAAGTTAGAAAGCGCCTGCTGCAGTTGGCTGTTTGGAGCCTGTTTCAGCAATATGGCAATATCAATATCTGAATGGGGAAATAATTCCCGGCGTCCATAGCCGCCAGTTGCAATCAGGCTGTTGACGTCAGGCGAATCTTTAAAGAAATGCTGCCAGCAGCTACGAAGAACCTCATCAATAAAATCAGCCCGTTCAAATAACAGTTTTTTTGGAGACTGCTGAGGATTGAATTTTTCTATCAGCTGTTCATTATGGGTGGTAATAGCCTGGCTGAAGGCCGGTACAGGCTTGTCTTCGGTAAAAAAATCCGCAAATCTCATGTTGCTTACATCTCTTCCTGGCGCAGGGTCAGAATTTCATGGCCGTCGTCGGTAACCAGAATGGTATGTTCCCATTGGGCGGAGAGACTTCTGTCTTTGGTGACCGCGGTCCAGCCGTCTTTCAGGACTTTCATGTGACGCTTACCAATGTTAAGCATCGGTTCAATGGTGAAAATCATGCCGGGCTCAAGTTCCGCACCTTCGCCGGGTTTGCCAAAATGCATGACATGCGGGTCTTCATGAAAGTTTTTGCCGATACCATGCCCACAAAATTCCCGCACGATAGAATAGCGGTTTTTTTCTGCATGTTTTTGAATGGCATGACCAATATCGCCCAGTGTGGCGCCGGGTTTAACTTGTTCAATACCTAAAAACATCGCCTCCCGTGTAACATCGACCAGTCTTTGTGCATGGGGTGCTACTTTACCCACACAAAACATTTTGCTGGTATCGCCATGATAACCGTCTTTGATAACGGTAATATCAATATTGATAATATCGCCGTTTTTCAGTTTCTTCTCGCTGGGGATACCGTGACAAATCTGCTGATTAATGGAGGTGCAGATTGATTTGGGGAAGCCGCGATAATTTAATGGGGCAGGAATAGCCTGTTGTTCATTGACAATATAATCGTGACAGATTCTGTCCAGTTCATTGGTCGTAATACCCGCGACAACATGCGGTTCGATCATTTCCAGAACTTCGGCGGCCAGTTTTCCGGCAACGCGCATTTTTTCGATTTCTTCGGCTGTTTTAATTAAGATGCTCATGGATAAAAACTAGTGGTTGAGTCAATGTTTTTCAGTCTAGGGTGAAATATTCCCATTCAGGTTGCCTTGATTTCAGTCACTGCCATTAAGATAAAATGTAGGTTGGGTTGAGGAACGAAACCCAACATTTACAAATGTTCTTGACTTCATGACGGTGTTGGTTTCGGCGGGAACCCATATCCGTTTCGAAATATTCTGTATGTATACCCGCAGGTACATGGAATAAGAATCTTTTAAATGGGAAGAGTGTTTGCGAAACTCCGCCTGAAAATCTTTAACTATACCAGACTTTCATTCAGGATTTTTGTCCTTTGCTTTCAAGATCTTTTGAATGCAGGTAATCAAGTTTTTGTTTTATTTTGATTTCAAGGCCGCGCTCCACCGGAAAATAATAGCGGCTGTCCTGTAAGGCTTCAGGTAAATAAGTTTCTCCAGCGGCATAGGCGTCTTCTTCATTGTGAGCATAACGGTAATCTTTTCCATGCCCTAATGATTTCATCAGCTTGGTCGGGGCATTTTTCAGATGTACAGGGACATCCAATGAGCCGCTATTTTTGGCATCAGACATCGCTGCCTTGTAAGCCACATACACAGCATTGCTTTTTGGTGCACAAGCCAGATAAACAACCGCCTGAGCCAATGCCAGCTCTCCCTCCGGGCTGCCCAGTCTTTCAAAGGCATTGCAGGCATCCATGCTGATTTGCAAGGCGCGTGGATCAGCATTACCAATATCTTCAGAAGCCATGCGAATCAGCCTGCGGGCAATGTATAACGGGTCACAACCGCCATCAATCATGCGGGTAAACCAGTAAAGAGCGCCATCGGGGTTGGTGCCTCTGACCGATTTATGCAAAGCTGAAATCTGGTCATAAAACATATCCCCTTTGTTATCAAAACGGTTTAGTTGGCCCAGTAAAACCTCATCCAGCACGGCACGGGAAATAACTTGTTTGCCATTCTGTGTTTCGCTTAAATCCGCACAGATTTGTAAAATATTCAGACAACGACGGGCATCGCCATCAGCAGATTTTGCAATCAACTCGATAATATCATCACTGATTTGAAAATCATCTTTACCCAGCCCGCGTTCCTCATCCTGAAGGGTCTTTTTTAACAGACTGATTAAATCACTGTATTCCAGGCTACGTAACACATAGACACGTAACCGGGATAGCAGGGCATTATTAAGTTCAAACGAGGGATTTTCGGTGGTTGCGCCGAATAAGGTGATGGAGCCATCTTCAACCGGGGCCAGTAAGGAATCCTGTTGGCTTTTTGAAAAGCGGTGAATTTCATCGATAAATAAAATGGTTTCAGTGCCCTGGCTGGCTTTCAGGTTTTTCGCATCGTTAACCGCTGCTCTGATTTCCTTTACCCCGGCCAGAACCGCCGATAATTCAATCAAATGAGCTCGGGAAGACTGGGCAATAATTTTGGCCAGCGTGGTTTTTCCCACACCGGGCGGTCCCCAGAAAACCAGCGAATGCAAAGCGCCATTTTCAATTGCCGTGCGCAGTGGCTTCCCCAATTCCAGCAAATGTTGCTGCCCGGTAAATTCATCCAGACTGCGCGGGCGCATACGCGAAGCCAAAGGCTGGAAATCATTATTCGGATCTGAAAACAGCTCCATCATCAAAACCGTGAATCTTAAAAGTGGTTATTGTACCGCAGTCTGCAGAGCTGTTGGTTGATGAAAGAAAGAACGCTTCTTTTCCAATATTTAACTGATGTCAGGCATGCGTAATATAGGGTTAAAATTATCGAAGCGCGTAACATCCGTTGAATAAACGAAATATGTTAGAAAAACCCCGAGTTTTTCTATAGAATTACCGCAATCCCACTAATTTCCTGAAAAAATCATATGGATTTAAAGTTTTTAGATTTTGAACAGCCCATTGCTGAACTGGAAGCGAAGATTGAAGAGCTTCGTAATGTTGAAATTGATAACGATATCAATATTTCCGATACCTTAAAGCAGCTTGAGCAGAAATGTGAAATGCTGACCGAATCTATTTTTTCGGATTTGAGCGATTGGCAGATTTCTCAGTTATCCAGACATCCGGGGCGGCCCTATACGCTGGATTATATTGATCTGATGTTCACTGATTTTCACGAATTGCATGGTGATAGGGCTTATGCAGATGATCCGGCTATTGTCTGTGGCTTGGCGCGACTTGAAGGTCAGCCAATCATGGTGATTGGGCATCAGAAAGGTCGGGATACCAAGGAAAAAATCTACCGGAATTTCGGTATGCCGCGTCCCGAAGGGTATCGCAAAGCTTTGCGCATGATGAAAATGGCCGAGCGATTTAAGTTGCCGGTGATTTGTTTGATTGATACCCCCGGGGCTTATCCGGGGATTGGTGCCGAAGAGCGCGGGCAGAGTGAGGCAATTGCACGGAATCTGTTTGAAATGTCCAAGCTAAAAACTCCGATTATTTGTACGGTGATTGGCGAAGGGGGTTCTGGCGGCGCCTTGGCAATTGGTGTCGGCGATCGATTGATTATGATGGAATACAGTACTTATGCGGTCATTTCGCCAGAAGGCTGTGCCTCAATTTTATGGAAAAGTGCAGACAAATCACAATTGGCGGCCGAAGCGATGGGAATTACTTCTGACCGGGTCAGAGAACAGGGCTTTTTGGATGAGGTGGTGAGAGAACCCATTGGCGGCGGTCACCGCGATTTTCAAAAAACAGCACTGAATTTGCGCGAAGCATTGCTGCGGCATCTGGATGAGCTAAAAGAAGAAGCCAACGATATGGAAGGATTACTGGAAAAACGGTATCAGCGTATTATGCGTTATGGTTCTTATATTGAAGAGCCGGTTAAATAGACTTCATGCTGATTGGAGTTGAAAAAGCCGATTTTATCGGCTTTTTTTATTTCTGTTACTGGTTTGATGGCTAATAAACTCAATTCATCACTAATAGATAATTTATTATCGGATGCAGTCGGTCAGATTTACATTGGCTACAGCGGTGGCATGGATTCGCATGTGTTGTTGCATCTGGCAGCTTTTAGTCAATATCGCGATAAGGTGACGGCGGTCCATGTGCATCATGGCTTGCAGGCGGAAGCGGATGATTGGGCGCGGCATTGTTATAAGGTTGCGACAGAAGCAGGTGTGCATTTTAAGGAAATAAAAGTGGATGCCCGGCCTGAAGCCGGGCAAAGCCCGGAAGAGGCGGCGCGTGAGGTACGCTATGGCGCGTTTAGAACATTATTGCATCAAAGTGATGTGTTGCTGGTTGCTCAGCACCGCGATGATCAGCTGGAGACAGTTTTGTTGCAATTGTGCCGGGGGGCGGGTGTGGAAGGTCTGGCAGCCATGCCGCAAAGTATGTCTTTAGGTGATGGCGTGTTGCTAAGGCCTTTTTTGGATATATCCTTGCAGACACTTCAGCACTATGCCAAACAACATCAATTACGCTGGATTGAAGATCCCAGCAATAGCAGTTTGGATTTTGACCGGAATTTTCTACGACATCAGGTTATTCCTATATTAAAAAAGCGCTGGCCGGGATTGGATAAAACTGTAGCCAGAACAGCACGACATTGTGGTTCGGTTTCTGGCTGGATTAAACAGCAGACTGAGCAAAATCTTGCAAAAATTATTCAGCCGGATGATTCAATTGATTTGCAGTTGTTTCAACAGTTTTCTTCGGAAGAGCAGGTCCAGTTGATTCGCCGTTGGTTTCAGGCAGTCGGTTTAAAATATCCCAGTACCGCAGTCGTTGAAGCTGTTTTAACAGAAATGATTGCCGCTCGCAGCGATGCCAATCCTTTGATATGTACTCAGAATCATCAGATACGGCGTTATCAGAATCGACTTTTTCTGATTCCTGATAGTCGTGGCAACAGCCGCTCTGAATATGTCTGGCCGGATGAGTCGCTGAAGCTCACGCTGGAAAATGGCGATTGTCTGATACTGTTAAAAGACACACAGGGGATTCCAGTGGCGAAATGGCAAGCGGCATCGGTGACGGTGCGTTTTCGTCAGGGCGGGGAAAAAATAGCATTACCCGGCAGAAAAGGTCATCATAGTCTGAAAAAACTGTTTCAGGAATGGGGGGTGCCGCCGTGGTTGCGTGATTCGGTGCCATTGTTGTATTTGGATGGACAGTTGGCGGCGGTGGCCGGCTTTTGCATCAGCAGTGAAGTTTATTGTGAGTCGGGTGAGGACTGTTATCAGTTGGAAGTGCGGGAATTTTCCAGAAAAAAATCCAGATAAATGGTAAAATATACGGTTTATTTAACCTGTCTTGGATACAGT
>Ga0256833_1002846_pt1 | contig 11993 bp, 15 predicted proteins | sample 356284metaG_FD_190535 | JGI IMG/M metagenome (GOLD analysis project Ga0256833, IMG submission 190535) | Hydrothermal vent microbial communities from Mid Atlantic Ridge, Atlantic Ocean - 356-284 | ecosystem: Environmental > Aquatic > Marine > Hydrothermal vents | place: Atlantic Ocean: Mid...
GCGTTAACTCACCGAGCCCAGGCTCGATTTACCCGCTACTCAAGGTCATGCGCGAGGAGGGGCTGATTAAGGTAATTGAGGAGTCCCGAGGGAGGGGTAGGAAGGGGGCACGGGTCTACAGCCTCACGGAGAGGGGTAGGGAGTACCTCAAAAAGCACATGGATGAGTTAAGGAACGTCCTCCTCAAGGCTTCAGCCATCCGTCAATTCACTGAGTTAGGCGGTATGGAGTTGATGAGGTGTTTGGGCACCATAATGAGGTCCCTCAGCACGCTGAGCGAGGAGCAGAGGAAGGTGCTGAGCAAGGCCTTAGAGGAGTGCTCGAGAATATTGAAGGAAGCGATGAAGGAGAGCGGGCTTAAGTGCGATTAAGGGGTGCGCCCCACGCCCGAAGCCTACGTCGGCACTAGCGGGTGGATGTATGATTGGAACCCGGACGGGTTCGACTGGTACGTCAGGTACTCCAACCTAAACGCGGTTGAGCTCAACGCAAGCTTCTACAGATTCCCCTTCCCCAATCAGGTTAAGTCTTGGGCGAGTAGGACAGAGCGCCTCGCTAAGGGCAGGGTGCGGTGGGCGGTGAAGGTGACTAGGCTAGTGACTCACGTCCACCTACTTAATGAAAGGGCGGTGAAGCCCTGGAGAGCGTTCCTAAGGACAATGAAGCCCCTGGACAAGTACGTGGACTTCTACCTCCTCCAGCTACCGCCTAGAGCGAGGCCCACGGAGGCATTCGTTACTAGACTTACGTCCTTCCTTAAGGAGGCGGTCAAGGACGTTGGGGAGTGGCGCGTGGCCGTCGAGTTCAGGGATGAGTCGTGGTTTAATGATGAGTGGGTGGAGTTCTGCGCTTCGCTTGGGGTAACGTACGTTAGTGTTGACTCACCGCAGGCAACATACATACGGTCTTCCGGGCCAGCGGCTTACGTACGCATGCATGGTCGGGAGTTCTGGTACGCCCACTACTACACCGACGAGGAACTAGATGAGGTGGCATCAGCCCTAAGCAAGTTAAGCATCGAAAAGGCCTACGTGTTCTTCAATAACGACCACGACATGCTTGAGAATGCCCAAAGGTTCATGCTCAAACTAACTAAGGAGTACGGGTTCGAGCCAGGATAATCCGATGATCCTTAAGGAAAAAGAGGAAATGTTCATTATGCTTGTTACTTACTCTCACCTACCTTTCCGTGCCAGCACCATACTCGCGATTGCTAGGATTAGCGCTATTATTGCTAGGGCTATTGAGGGTGTTAGCAAGTGCTTTAACGCTTGACGCTTCATTCAAGGCTTGTTGCACTGCTTGGCTGGCCACATCCATTTTCACTCTTAACATTAGCTCTCTAGGGAGGTTAAGTCATATTCAAGGCTACTTACTTTTGACTTCAGCGTCGTTAGCTCGTCGCGCATGCTAGAGCATGTTGCCTCGAGCTCCTTAACTTTGCTGGTTGCTTGACTTATTTTTATTATCTACGTTCTTCGCGAGCGACTTAATTGAGGTTTCTAGGCTCTCCACGAGCTTCTCTAAGCTACCTGCCCTGTAGGTTGGATATGGCAGCCGAGTCCTTGTGGGCTATTCCCGGATACCTCGTTCTCAAGCTTCTTTAGCTACTCTTGAAGGGACGTTAGGGTTCCTTAATTACTCGTTGCCGAGTTCAGGAGCACTATGGATGGCACCACCTCGTTCACCAAATTGAGAATGGTTTCCGGCAACCTCGCTGAGTTCGCTCGACGTACTCACCTTACTGAAGTACTCGTTAGCCCTCTCAAGGACGAATTCATAGTACCCAGTATCGGTGCCCCGAGACTCTTCACTGCGGCATCAGTCATGTTTCAGCATTCGGGGACGCGGCGGCGGCCGCAGTAGTTGGGAAGGCCGTTGGTGGGCCAAAACTACCGCTGGTTCCTAGGAAAACCCTAGCGGGATCCACCGCCATGTTCCTAACGGGGGCGGCGTCATGCCTAGTCGTGGGCCTACCATCACTTGTCGCGCTACTCACGGCCGTGACGTCAACCATTGCAGAATGGCTCTGCAGAAGGTCAGTTAATGATGAACTGACGGTTCCTGTGGTGGCGGCAGTGACGATCACCGTTACTGCGGCAGTACTTTGATAAGAGCAACGCTACCTATCCTGAGGATTCCCGCTACAGGTACAACACACAGTAACCTCAAATCACGACTGACACGGTTTATAGGATGGGGAAAAGTTTCTAGAGTTAACTCTCCTTGCCCTTAACGAGCCTCTTTAACTCCTCAATGCGTTCCTCAACGCTTTTCAGCTCATCCTGCAGATCCCTCAGGCTAGCCTCAAGCTCCTTCTTGTACTCTTCCAGCACCGCTAGTTCTTCCTCAGGGCTCTGAGGTGCTGGGGGTCCGTAGGGGTACGGGTAAGGCGCTGGCGGCGCCACCCACCACGGTGGCGGGTAGTAGAGTGGTGGGTGTGGCGGGCCATATCGGTAGCCACCCTGCTCCGTACCCTCCCTGCTTTGGGCCTCCTTCCCTACGTCCTCCGTCTCCGGGGGCCTCTCAGCCCACCAAGGTCCTGGAGGGCCGTAGGGTGGTCCGTACTGCCATGATCTCCATCTCCACCAGCGCCTCCACCCCCATCCATACCCGTAGCCGTAACTCATGATTGCCACCTCATAGCCTCTCAGTAAGGTGGGATGCCCCAGTACGTTACCCACCATGCTGGCGGGTAGTACGCGTAGGTTGCTGGGTTAGCGACGTAGTAGGTCCATAGCCACCTCCAACCCCAGCCCCAAGCAGGCCATCCCCAGTACCTCCAGTACCACCACCTAGCGCCCCACGGGTACCCGAAGAGCCACCAGCATGCGCCTCTGCCGAACACCCACCCAGGCCTTAGCCATGGCGGTAGGTAGCTGAAGGGGCCGTTTCCGGGCCAGGGCCCTCTCCAACCTCCTCTCCATCCCCATCCGGGCATGTTCCCACCGTTTTGTGTTATAGCACAGAAATTAATAAGGATTACGTGCAATAACACAAAAATACTCTCCAATAATAGAAGAGGTTAAGGTAACTTAATGTATCATCAGGAGGAGGACGGTTGCGAGGCTAGACGTGCCTATGATGTCGGCGAGGCTGGTGAGTATGGGTGCTAAGACGTTGTCCGGGTCTATGCCTGCCTTGAAGGACGCTACTGCCGCGTAGTATGTCAGCACCGATATTATTGCGGTGAGCATTAACCCTGCAAGCAGTACCGTGGTGAATACCTTGAAGCCCCACGCAGGCACCGCGCCTCCCCAAAGCGCCATTGCGTAACCGAAAACGCCCAGCGCCCCAAAAATCATTACCGCGTGAATCGCGTTAACGATGAATTGCGAAATAACCCACCTATCCTTCGGGACGATCTCAGCACGCACCTTACCCAGGTGCAGGGAGGTCGAAAGCCTCGCCGAAAACCTGCAGGCTATGGCTCCCCCGTCCTCTAGGAACGCGGGAATCACTGCGAGGATCCCCAATCCCTGAATTATTGCCTCAATATTCACTAGCAGGACTATGCCCGCGGCCATGCTGAACGAGGTCGACAGCATTATGACGGGTAAGTTCTGCTTTATGATTCTCCAAGCCCTGACGTACATTCCTCTACGCTTATACTTGATGGCGACGGACACCGTCATGATTGCCGCAAGGCTAAGGAGTGCGGCGATCATTACCGCCCTAAGGTGTGGAGGTAATTTAGCGGCTATCCCGTAACTAGCTATTATTGTCGGGACCGTTATTATGTCCCCGAAGAGCGTCGCTATCGGCGCGACGATGTTATCCGGGTCTAGCCCCTTCTTGAAGGATGTGAAGGCGAGCCACGTTGTTGCGGGAATCATGAACGCGGCAGAGAAAATAGCTGATGCCATGGCGGTGAATATCGTTGCGGTTGGTTCAATGCCTGCCTCAGCACTAACAATCCAAGCGACGGTAGCGGTTAGCGCTCCTACCCAGAAGTTAATGCTTATTAATATCGTTACTAACGCAGTTAACTCCTCCCTAATCATCTTCCTGGCTAGGCCCAAGTGAAGTAGCGTGCCTAACCTAGATCCATAGCTGGAATACACGTCTCCCCTAGCGTCGCTTGCCGCAGGAAGTAACGCGATAAGGACGGGTGCCGACTGAATTATTGGGGAGAAGACCTGCAGGAAGAAACCGGATATGTAGTCGCCGAGGTTACAGAGGATGAGTGAGAACGCGCCTTCCTTGAAGTCCCTCCTAACCTCCTCGGAGACGTCAACACGCCATCCTCTAATTCCCCGCAGCCTCCTCAGTCTCAGCGTCCTTCGCCGCAATCCCCTCGACCGTAATTATTGGGTGGGTAACCTTTAATACTGCACTAGTTAGTGGTGAGGCCTCAGTCTCTAGTCGAGGGTAGCGTCGCGGACGCGAGCAACGGTATTAACAGCAGTGACGCCATAGCCAGCATAAAGCATGAGGCATGAACCGCGCCCACGGAGGTAATGCAGCCTGACATCACGTCGTAGAGGTGCCCAGCAATTAGCGAGCCCAGAACCTTACCGGCATTGCCGGTAGCGTTTATCACGCCGACAGCAACGCCTCTCCTCCCGTAGTATGTCACGGCAACCTTCCTACTAACGGACATCACTGCGGAGCCGCCTACGGACGCTAACGCCCTACCGGTAATTACTAGGGGGAGTGACGGCAACGCCATCATGAACGCCCCCACCAACCCGACCAGCACCGACAACCTTAGGGAGACCCTATCACTCACCTTGTCCGAGACCCAGCTAAGTGCGTAGGTTCCGAGGAGAGCGACAATGCTTGATACAGCAACGGCGTCCGCCACAACGTACTTAGGGATGCCTAGGAACTCCTTGATGTACACGTACGTCAAGTCACCACCAATTACCGAGCCAACGATGCTGTAGCCGGCGACCACCACTGCCAACGGAACTATAGCGACTAACCCAAGCATGGGGGAGGGCCTCGTCCCCGTAGCTCCACGTGCCTTGGGCTCCCTGGCCCCGCCCCCCACCTCAATACCCCTAACAAGGAATGAAAGCGAGGCAGTCAACGCGGACGCGGCGAGGAACAGAAGCGATGACGCCGCAAGCGACGTAGCCAGCGGCGCGTTGGAAAGCGTAGAGTACAGCGCATTCCCTGCGACGGTACCGAACGTGCCGGCGGCGAAGTAAACTGCGAAAGCACGTCCGCGGACATCCTTAGGGGTTAACCTACCAAGCACGTACTGAATCGACACCCACGCCAACCCATTGAGGGTACCCTGCATTAACCTGACAATGACGAACCAGGCTATGTTACTTGAGAACCCGTACAGCTGAACAGCAAGCGCGTTCAGCGCAAAGCATGCCGCGGCTAGGAGCGCCACCTTAAACCCATACTTATCCGCTACACTGCCTGCGGCGATGGCTGAGAGGGCCCTAGCGAAGAAAAATGCGGAGGTCAGCATCCCGACACCTAACGCCGTCGCCCCAAGCACGCTCCTAGCATAGAACGATATCGCCGGCATGCTAACCCTGAAAGCGGCGGTGCCCGTGAAGCTTATGGAAAGCACTATTAAGATGCTGGCGAGTTGGGAGCGCTTCACACCGCATCACTCCTTCGGAGCTCCCTAGCTACTCACTTACCGATGATGTACGGGGGTATTATGACTGACGGGATAATAACTAAGCCCGCACCAACGTCCTCAAAGCTGAAGTCCCTAATCACCTCAACGCCTCCCCCCTCCCTAACCAGAAGTGAGAGCGGATCCACGTACGCCAGGAACGGTTGTGGCTCCTCAAGCACCTCAACCTTACCGGCACCCCTCTTCCCGCCCTTACCTGGCTGCGTAGTCAGGCGCCAGTACCTCTTGGAGTCCTTCACGACCATGTCCTTACGTAGCTCCGCGAATTCCTTACCGCTCAACTCACCCCTCCAGAGTCTCTCGAGGAGCTCTAGGTTCTTGACGTAGTAATCGAGTATGCTGTAGTCCGCTATCCTCATGTGTAGCTTTAGCAACGCGTTATTCAGCTTGACCACGGTCTTAACGACGCGCGTGGCTAGGCCTAGGATGAACCTAGACGGCTCCCCGAAGACTATAAGGGGAGACACGTAGGCTGACGCCATCACGGCGGACTCAACAACATCCTCCGGAACGCTTCCGAGCATGCTACTTAAGCGCTTCACCAGCTCGGAAAGCTCCTTGCTTGGATAGTGAAGAGGCTTAACCTGCCTCGTAGGTGAGAAACCCCTTCTCCTGAGTCCCTCAAGCACGAGAGGCGATATGCCGAGAACCCTGTACCTGAACCTACGGTTGAGCCACCGAAGGAAGTTAGGGGTGAGGTCGTCACGCGGATCCAGTAGCACGACGCCGCGAAGGTTCTTCACTAGCGCTGCGTATCTTGAGAATGAAACGGACAGTGACGACCACCCCTAGATTAGAGGGTAGTTGAGCTAAAAACGTATGTTTCGTTGTTTAGCTAACTACTCCCTAACCACGATTTTCTTCACCATGCTGCAGCGCTTGACTAGCGGTAACTTCGGTATGTGCTTAGGTATGACTACCTCATCAACGATCTTTATCGCCCTAACCTTCTTCTCAATGACCTCCCATGTTACGTCGTCCGCGAATATGAGTTTACTCATGTTCGTGAACACTACGGGCTTGTCTAGGGCCTCGAGATCATCCTTGCTGACCTCAAGTTCACTCACGCCTGATATCACTTCGAAGTCCTTGATCTCCTTCGAGGCTTCCTTAGCGGCTTTTATTGGTGCGGTCGCTATGACTAACCCTGTCTTACCAACGTCCTTACCTACCTCTATTAACGCTATGACGTTCTTCATTGCTTCATTCATTAACGCCCCGATGTTAGTGCCTATTTCCTTTGCTATTTTGCTGAATCTCTCGTAGAGTTCGGGGTCGAGACCCCTTATAGTGTATATCCTGCCCCTGTAGGGGCGTTCCTTATCCTTGTCTTCCCTCTCCGTCATCTTGGTAACACCAGTATTACGTATATTATAAAGTTAATAAGTATTGCTTAAAATACGAGTACTTCTCAGCACCCTAGCCTCCATACTAACTCAATTATTAAACGTCATTGACAGAATATAACGCAGGTGTTCCGAAGTGCGGGTCTCGAGGGCTGCCGAAGCCGTTAGGAAGTACGTAATGTCCCGCCCCTTCCTCAGGGAGTGTATTGAAGAGGGCGTCATCAACTACAGTGCGTTAGCTAGGCTAATTGCTGATGAGCTCAGGAAGGCAGGCGTGAACACGTCGGTCGGCGCGGTTAAGATGACCTTAATTAGGATTAGGGAGGATCTCCTACGCGTTAAGGAATCGCTTGATGAGAGAGTAAGGAAGGTGATTGCGTCATCGGTTATTGAGCTACAGACCGATCTCGTGGTTGTTAATGCCTTCAGGAACGCTGTGATCTCGAAGCTCGCGTCGATAATTGATGTCGTTGGGAATGCGAGGTTCTTCCAGCTAACGCAGGGTGCGGTATCCTTGACATTAATAGTGGCTAGGGAGACCCTAAGCGACTTAATGAGGGTAATAGGTGAGGACAACGTCATCGAGGTGCTTGAGGATCAGACAGCAATAGTTATGATCAGCCCCGAGGAAATAACCCGCACATCGGGAGTGATAGCCTACATATCCTCAGCCCTAGCGAACAACGGGGTCAACATAACGCAGATAATATCATGTTACAGGGAAACAGTGATAGTTTGTGACAGGGAGGACGCGTCCAAAGCGTACTCGATCCTAGAAGACCTAATAACCTCGGCAAAGGAAAAACGCAGGTTAAGCTCAGCAATTGAAGTTGACGACCATGACAAGCGTTAATGCGAAGTGCTTTAAAGGCATCTCGGGGTTCACACCCATGCCTACCCACCCAGCAGTGATCACCCACCTCTGCCTCCCCGGCCCCGCCGGCGAGACCAGGAACTCGAAGCCCGGATCTATCTCAACCGTGTTTGGAACCCCAGGGAGTAGGAGCGTGCCTATGTCGTGGTACCAGCCGGCGACGTTAGCGCCTAGGTCGCTGTCATCGTCTATGCTCAGTATGTACTTCCCGCTGTAGCTCCATGAGAGGCAGGGCCCCTCTATAGAGACCTCAACGCTGGTTCCTACGTTGCTCATCGATGTTGGCTCATAATTTATTAGTGAGTACCTCTTCGTGTAGTACGTTAGCAGGTACTTCGACTTTATGTAGTCGTTGAACCATGAGTAGCCTGAGCTGTCCCACCACCCGAGCTTGTTGCCTGAGATTATTTCCGTGTAGCACTTCACGACATAGTCCTCCGTGTTGGGTATGGCGTTGTTCAGCATCTCGTATATCTCATGACTAATGACTAACTTACCGTGGGGTTTGGCGGCGTTGTTCGAATCCCACTTAATTATGGCCACCCTCCTAGCGCAACAGCCCGGGCTTAGGCTCAACACCCTTACCCTAAGTAACCTAGCGGCATCAACGAGAATCCCGGCTGACGGCTTACCGCCGTAACCAACTATCAGCACAGGGTAGTGGCCGTGAACTCTCTGCATACTTATTATCTTGTAGGCGTACGCTTCAGTACCGTTGAATAATGCCGTAACAGTCACTACGCGTGACAGTAGCCCCCTAACCTGATCACTCACGTCCCTCCCCACGCTAACGATGACGAAGCCCCTAAGCAGGCACCTCACTAATACACGCTCCTCCTCAGGTTCAAGCATGCGCGTAACGACTATGACGCCGGCCCTCCCAGGAACGGTGCTGAGTTTCGTCAGCTTCACTAAGCTCAGGTTACTGACCATTAACTCCTCATGTAGCCTCAGAAAGCTGCTCAACCCACCCACTACGTAAATAACCGCACCACCTGCGTGGGCTCCCCCATTAACTCCCCGCCATGTAGCGCTACTCACGAGCGTGAGCAGTGGCGGTAGGGACGTCGACAGGAGTAACGCGGTGACCACCAACGAACATATTATCGGTGCTAACTCCCCGCCACGACGACCCCTCATTTTCTCTTCCCGTAACTTCTTATTTTAGAGAGTATATATATCGGCCCTAACTTAAGAGGCCCTAGTTAGTTAATCTTTTTAATCTTTAAGGGTCACCGGCCACGCAGTGCTTGCTGAGCAGTGATGGTTTAGTGCTATACGTAACTTAGATATTTATACTTGATGCTATATGTTACAAAACGCATTTAAATATTCTACATCACTAGGGGAGGGTGCTAAGCTATGAAGGTCGTCCTCGCGTTCTCGGGCGGGTTGGATACCTCCGTAACACTCCGGCTACTTCAGGAGAGGATGGGTGCGGAGGTAGTTACGGTGACCATGGATGTCAGGCAGAGGGATGACTTCAACGCTATTGAGGAGAAGACACATGCTCTTGGGCTCTTGGGATCCTCTACCGCGGCGACCCACCTATGGTTACCCGTGAGGACTTCACGGCTCCACGTTTTTCGGAACCCGTGAGGCCGCCAATAAAACTCATAACCCTCTAAGTTTATAAAACTTACCTAATAGCTTTAAAGTGTATTAGAAATAATTAGAAATCACTTAAAGCATCGCACCCTCTCAACTTAACCATAGAGTTCACCCGATAGCATGGTACACGCTAATACCGCGTAAAACCTAACGATAATACCTTGATTATGTGTAGTTAGGCAGTGAATTTTTAAGTTAGAAGTTCCCATAGTTTCTTTGGGCATTAATGTCATTAATTGTTGCTTTAGACCCGCCTGAAGGTGTTGATGGGGTTAAGTGGTGTATTAATTTAATCGAAAGGATCGACGGTGTTCCAAAGGGCTTTAAGGTAGGCCTCCCGCTGGTTGTTAAAGAGGGCATTAAGGGCCTTAGGGAAGTAGTGAGCGTTATGAATAATGAGTTAGTGATTGCTGACTTAAAGCTCGCTGACATTGGATATGTCATGTCCCTAATTACCAAAACCGTCGCTAATGCTGGAGTAAACACCGTGATAGCTCATGCATTCGTAGGTATTGAAGGAGCATTAAGTGAGTTATCTCACGTATGTAGCGAGTTAGGTATTAAGTTAGTCTTGGTAACATTCATGAGCCACCCCGGGGCGGTTAGGGTGATGAAGAAGGTGTTCAGCAACTTACTTGACATAGCTAAGGAGATTAATGCCTGGGGCGTTGTACTGCCTGCCACAATGCCGAACATAGTTAAGGTCGGTAGGGAGTGCTTAGGACCTTCATTTAAGATCCTAGCACCTGGTGTAGGAGCTCAAGGAGCCGCACCTGGGGACGCGCTATGCGCTGGTGCTGACTACGAGATCGTTGGGAGGTTAATAACTAGGGCAGAAAACCCATTAAAGGTAACTCTAGAGGTGGTTAAGAAGCAAGAGGAGCGGGTGAGAGCGTGTCGTGGTTTGTGAAGGAATTCTATAGGGTAGGGATAATTAAGTTCGGTAAGTTTAGGCTCTCCTCAGGTATGGAGAGTCCTTACTACATAGACCTAAGGAGGCTCTACAGTTTCCCGGACTTGGCCTTCAAGGTAATTAACGAGCTGGTTGCAATCATTGACACGCCCTACGATGCTGTAGTAGGTGTTGCCACAGCAGGCATACCGCTAGCTGCTTACATAGCCTTCACTAAGAAGATACCTATGGGGTACGTGAGGGTGGAGCGGAAGTGCCACGGATTGAAGAGTAAGGTCGAGGGCATTGCTGAGGGAAGGAAGGTGCTTGTCGTTGATGACGTAGCGACTACGGGGCAGAGTTTACTCTTATCAGCTAAGACGCTCAAATCCCTAGGTGCTGAGGTAGTTGCTGCCGCTGCTATAGTTGACCGTGAGCAGGGTGCTGAAGGAACTCTTGCTTCTGCAGGGATTAAGCTGTACTCACTAATTAGGGTTACCGAAATGTTCAAGGTATTACTTGAGGAAGGGCTAATAAGTAAGGAGATATATGACGAGGTTATTAAGTACACTAAGAAGTCCAAATACGAAGGTTTTAAATAGCTTGAGGTCGTGGTTTGGTTGGGCTCTTGGCTGAGACGCTGAGTACGGATGTAGGTAAGGAGGTAACGTATAAGTTACATAGGTTATCTAGGTCTTCTTTATATAGGGAAGAGCACTTCGGTATCCTGAAGCATGCTAAGGTAGTTAAGGTGAGGAGGCTATCTAGGAAGTACTTATTAGCTGAGTTAGAGCTTATTGAGCCGCTAGAAACCCCTCCGAGCCCAGGTCAGTTCGTTATGATCTGGTTGCCGGGGACAGACTACATACCGATGAGCATTGCTGGCTATGACGGCTTGAAGATAACGATTTTCTTCTCAATTCGCGGTGAGGGCACTAAAGTGCTGGCTAATTCTACGGGTAAGGTAGTAGGTGTCGTGGGACCCCTAGGAAAGGCACTAGCTATTAATACTAAGTTAAGCTACCTGCTAGTTGCTGGAGGCACCGGGCTTGCACCGATAATCAGGTTAGCTAAGGAGCTCAGCGATTTAGGGCTACTTACAGCCGTGATATGGGGGACCAAAGAAGCTGAGGATGTAGGTGAGGTACCCATGTACTTCAAGGAGATTACTGGCTTTGAGCTAAGAATCTGCACCGAGGACTGTAGCGTGGGGTACTGCGGTAAGGCAACGGATCTAGTTAATAAGATACTTCCGGAGTTTAAGAGTGGCGAAATAATTGTTGCAGGATCTACCGGCATGCTGGCTACGGTGGCTGACATGGGTATTAAGGCAGGTGCTGACCCAATACTAATTCTTGAGTCGATGATTAAGTGTGGGCTAGGGATATGTGGCAACTGCATCTTAGGGAAAACGGGGCTCAGATTGTGCAGGGATGGGCCAGCCTTCAGGGCTTCAGAGGTAATGGACTACCTCAGCGAAGTAATTGCTCGGAAAAAGTAAATTTACGTATTGCGTAATGATAACGGTATGGACTATTTGCTGGGTGAAAGGTTTTTAAGCTGGGTTTGGCTACGGGAGTTGCTAAAAATACCCGCCTCGATGACGGTAGAGTAGCCATCAGAGGCGGGAGGTTATACCTAGTCACCTATAAGGCGGGCCCT